>JACCDI010517992.1_pt1 | contig 18195 bp, 17 predicted proteins | sample 7442791 | NCBI WGS metagenome assembly JACCDI01 (sample SAMN15323434, study PRJNA562643) | freshwater metagenome | isolation source: river surface water | place: USA:Blue River Watershed | collected 2017-08-15
CCAGCAAAGCCGCAGGCGTTGAGCCCAACACCTGCGCCTGTTTGCGCGCGGTGACTTGGTTCAGGTCCACGTCATACAACCACAGCGTTTGGCCGTCGGCCACCAACGTTTGTACAAAAGGTTTTCGATAATCAAAACGAAATTTGCCGGGGCGCAAAAACTCGAAACTGCCACTCGATGTTTTCACGCGAGGGGCTTGCCCCGCCTTAGAAGGCGACGTCACAGCCTGACTGAACTGTGCTCGGCCACTGCGCGCTTGCTTCATGAATTGCGTCAAGATGTCCAAGCCATCGGCCATTGCCGAAACGCAGAGGCAACTTCCTAGCGCCAAGACCGCCGCTCTCCAAAGCCAGCGGGAATGGTTCAAATTCGTCATGAATTACTCTGCCCTTGGGGGGACCAAAATTTCGCGCTGGCCGCTGCCGCTCATGCTGCTGACCAAGCCGGCTTTTTCCATGTCTTCGACCAATCGGGCGGCCCGGTTGTAACCGATCTTCAAATGGCGCTGCACCAAGGAGATGCTGGCCTTTCGGTTTTTCAAGACCACTTCAACGGCTTGGTCGTACATGGGGTCTTTTTCAGCGTTGTCACCATCGCCCAGCATGCCTCCGTCTTCGTCCGTGGTGCCGCCCTCCAAGACGCCTTCGATGTAATCGGGCTCGCCTTGGCTCTTGAGGTAGCTCACCACCCTGTGCACCTCTTCGTCGCTGACAAAAGCGCCGTGCACCCGAATCGGAAAACCCGTGCCCGAGGGCATGTACAGCATGTCCCCCATGCCCAACAAAGCTTCAGCGCCCATTTGGTCGAGGATGGTGCGGCTGTCGATCTTGCTGGAAACCTGAAACGCGATGCGGGTAGGAATGTTGGCCTTGATCAGGCCCGTGATGACATCCACGCTGGGGCGCTGGGTGGCCAAAATCAAGTGAATGCCGGCGGCGCGCGCCTTTTGCGCCAAGCGGGCAATCAACTCTTCGATTTTCTTGCCCACCACCATCATCAGGTCAGCCAGTTCATCGATCACCACCACAATGTGCGGCAAGCGCTTGAGTGGCTCTGGATCGTCCGGCGTTAAGCTGAAGGGGTTGTAGATGAACTCTTCTCGGGCCGCGGCTTCGTCAATTTTTACGTTGTAGCCGGCCAGATTGCGCACCCCCATTTTGCTCATCAATTTGTAGCGCTTTTCCATTTCGGCCACGCACCAGTTCAAACCGTGTGCGGCTTGGCGCATGTCGGTGACCACCGGCGCCAACAAGTGGGGAATGCCTTCGTAGACCGACATTTCCAACATCTTGGGGTCGATCATCAAGAGACGCACATCGCGCGCCTCGGCTTTGTACAGCAACGACAAAATCATGGCGTTGATCCCCACCGACTTGCCTGAGCCCGTGGTGCCCGCCACCTACACGTGCGGCATCTTGGCCAAATCGGCCACCACCGGGTTGCCAATGATGTCTTTGCCCAAACCCATGGTGAGCATTGACTTGGCTTCGTGATACACCTGCGAGCCCAAAATCTCACTCAGCTTGATGGACTGGCGCTTGGCATTGGGCAGCTCGAGCGCCATGTAGTTTTTGCCGGGAATGGTCTCGATCACGCGGATCGACACCAAGCTCAAGGAGCGTGCCAAATCTTTGGCCAGATTGACCACTTGCGATCCTTTGACCCCCGTGGCGGGTTCGATCTCGTAGCGTGTGATCACGGGGCCAGGTGCCGCCGCCACCACCCGCACTTCGACACCGAAATCTTTGAGTTTTTTCTCAATCAGGCGACTGGTCATCTCCAAGGTCTCTGGAGACACTGTTTCTTGTCGAATGGACAAGCTGTCCAGCAAATCCACTTGGGGCAATTTGCTGTCGGGGAGTTCGGTGAACAGGGGCTTTTGGCGCTCTTTGACCACCCTGTCACTGCGGGGCACATCGAGCACAGAAGGCTCAATCACCATGGCCGTAGGGGTCTGCAGAGGCAGGGGCACAGGCTCAAGATCCAGCTGCCCCTCGGGCGCAGGCACCAAGTGGTCCATGTCCCACTGGGGCTCGATGGGTTGCAAAGGTGTGGCCAAAGCCCGTTCACGCAAAGCTTGCTGACCCAGCGCCAAGTCTTCTTCAATTTCACGCTTTTCATGGCGCATGCGGATCAAGCCGTCAATGCGGGCGCCAATGCTCTCGGCCAGTTGGCCCCATGAAAACCGGAACACCATCGACAAGCCCACAACAAGACCCGCAATGCCCACCAAAGCTGCACCGGTAAAGCCCAAGCCGCGCACACTGAATGAGCCGGCCAAATGTCCCACCACGCCACCACTGTGCCCGGGCAGATGTGCCTCTAAACGGTACAAACGGGCCCATTCAATGCTGGCACTGGCCACCAGCAAAACCGCCATGCCCAGCCAAAAGACCCAAGCCCCCCGCTGCGACTCTTGGGGCTGGGGCGACGGCTCTTCACCTGACAAGCTCCGCATCCAGCGTGCCAGGCTCATCAACCAGGCTCGGCCAGCGGCCACCATGAACCACCAAACCGAATAACCCAAACCAAAATACGCCAAATCCGCCATCCAAGCGCCGACACGGCCCACCCAATTGCGCACCCCGGCGCCACTGCCTGAAGTGGACCAAGCCGGGTCGGTGGGGTGGTAACTCCACAACGCCAAGAAACACAGCAAAAGGAGCAAGCCCCCCAGCATCAGTCCGATTTCTTGTGCAAATCGTGACCAAAAATTCTGGGGCTCTTCCACCTCTTTGGCTCGCGCCGTTGGGTTGATCAGGGTGTGCAGGGAATAAGTCATAAATGAAGGCTGAAGCTTACCCGATCAGGCCCCCTATTCGGGGGGCAATGCGCATCTGGAAACCTTCTGGCCATGTTGACTTTGGAGGGTTCTTACAATTGAGCCATCCGATGACCTGAATGGGCATCGTTTTCCAACAGATTTCCCCTCACGATTGCTCACCATGTCTGCCACCTCCAAGCACGCACAAGTTTTGATTTTGGGCTCCGGCCCTGCCGGTTACACCGCCGCAGTTTACGCAGCCCGTGCCAATTTAAAACCCCTTTTGATCACCGGCATGGCGCAAGGCGGCCAGCTCATGACCACCACCGAAGTGGACAACTGGCCGGCCGACGTGCATGGTGTGCAAGGCCCTGATTTGATGCAACGCTTTCAAGAGCATGCGGAGCGCTTCAACACCGAAATCGTGTTTGACCACATCCACACCGTGAAGCTCGAGCAGCGGCCCTTCACCCTCATTGGCGACAGCGGCACCTACACCTGCGACGCCTTGATCATTGCCACCGGCGCCTCGGCCAAATACTTGGGTTTGCCCTCCGAAACCGCCTTCATGGGCCGCGGCGTGAGTGGTTGCGCCACCTGCGACGGCTTTTTCTACCGCGACCAGTTGTGCTGTGTGGTTGGAGGGGGCAACACGGCCGTCGAAGAAGCCTTGTACCTGTCCAACATTGCCAGCAAGGTGTATTTGGTCCACCGTCGCGACAAATTCAAGGCCGAGCCCATCTTGGTTGACAAGCTGATGGAGAAGGTCGCCGCCGGGAAAATCGTGCTCAAAACCTTCCAAACCCTTGAAGAAGTGTTGGGTGACGACACCGGCGTGACGGGCATCCGCCTGAAAAGCACGGCAGATGGCAGCCTGCAAGATATCGAACTCAAAGGCTGCTTCATTGCCATTGGCCATGCCCCCAACACCGAGATCTTTCAGGGCCAGCTGGCGCTCGAAAATGGTTACATCGTGACCCAAAGCGGCCTGAAAGGGTTTGCCACCCAGACTTCGGTGCCCGGCGTTTTTGCGGCCGGTGATGTGCAAGACCACGTTTACCGCCAAGCCATCACCAGCGCCGGCACCGGTTGCATGGCCGCCTTGGACGCTCAACGCTTCCTAGAGCAGCACAACGGTTGATTTTCTGGTTATAATCCAAGGCTTTGCTGTTTCTGCCCCTGCTTGCTGTTGGGTAAGGCAGGCGCAGCGATCTGGGATACCGCCACCCATCTTGGCGAGGTGAGGCTGGAGCGCCAGGCCCCATGCAAGTCTGCATGAGACCCATCGGCACCGGCTGTTTTATAAGTATCGGAGTGTCCACATGGCACGCGTTTGCGACGTAACGGGCAAAGGCCCAATGACGGGAAACAACGTTTCCCACGCCAACAACAAAACCAAGCGCCGGTTCCTGCCGAACCTGCAATACCGTCGTTTCTGGGTTGAGACAGAAAACCGTTGGGTGCGTCTGCGCGTCTCCAGCGCCGCTCTGCGCCTGATCGACAAAAACGGCATTGATGCCGTGCTCGCAGACCTGCGTGCACGCGGTCAAGCCTAAACCCAGAACATTAGGAGTCATACACCATGGCAACCAAAGGCGGACGCGAAAAAATCAAGCTGGAATCCACAGCCGGCACCGGTCACTTCTACACGACCAGCAAAAACAAGAAAACCATGCCCGAGAAAATGTCGATCATGAAGTTCGACCCCAAAGCTCGTAAGCACGTGGAATACAAAGAAATCAAACTGAAGTAATTCAGCCCGAGTTTCTCAATAAAAAACCCGCTTCACGGCGGGTTTTTTATTGCCCAAAACAAACAGGACCCGAAGGTCCTGTTTGGGGGTGCATGGCTAGGGGAAAATCAGGCCGATTGGCGCACTGCACGCAACTTCACAGAGAAGTCACGCAAAGCCGCAATGCCGCTTTCTTCGGCGCGGCGGCACCAAGCCTGCAAATCAGCGGCCAGTTGCTCACGCGAGTGCGAGGTGTTCAGCCAAATTTGGCTGAGTTCTTCACGCATTTGCACCATTTTGTCGAGCACCGGGCTTGCGGCTCGTGCCTGATGCAATTGGGCATGCACAGCCGCCGGCACCTTGGCGGTGTCACGGTGCAACCAACGCTGAGCAGCCTGCATCACACTGGCATCGACCTTCAGCTTTTTCGCTTCTTGTTGCAAGACCGAATGCAAGTTACGAGCGTAATTGGCCATGACTTCGTAGCGATTGGCAATCAAGGCCTCGAGGGTCTTTTCATCGGCCACGGGGCGAATGTCTCCATAAGCCAAGCGAGGAGGCGTCTTTTTGACGGTGGCAAGGCCCAGGGTTTCGAGTGCACGGATGTACAGCCAGCCGATGTCGAACTCGTAAGGTTTCACTGACAATTTGGCCGATGTGGGGTAGGTGTGGTGGTTGTTGTGCAACTCTTCACCGCCAATCAAGATGCCCCAAGGTGAAATATTGGTGCTGGCGTCGTGTGCCTCAAAGTTGCGGTAGCCCCAATAGTGAGCCGCCCCGTTGATGATGCCGGCTGCAGTGACTGGAATCCAGGCCATTTGCACAGCCCAAACGGTCAAGCCAATAAAGCCGAACAAGGCCACATCGATGATGAGCATCAAGGCCACACCTTGCCAAGAAAAACGGGTGTAGAGGTTGCGCTCAATCCAGTCGTCTGGCGTGCCGTGGCCATAACGCTTCAGAGTCTCTTGGTTTTTAGACTCCTTGCGGTACAACTCTGCACCTGTGAAAAGCACCGTTTTGATGCCATGCACATGGGGGCTGTGGGGGTCTTCGGCTTGCTCGCATTTGGCGTGGTGCTTGCGGTGAATGGCCGCCCACTCTTTGGTCACTTGGCCCGTGGTCAACCACAGCCAAAAACGGAAGAAATGCGAGGGAATGGCGTGCAGGTCCAGCGCGCGGTGGGCTTGGTGACGGTGCAAGAAAATCGTGACACTGGCAATCGTGATGTGGGTCAAGCCCAAGGTGATCAACACCATTTGCCACCAGGCCAAATCAAACAAGCCGTGGCCCATCCACTGAATCAATGAATCAAGAAAGGCCGATTCAGGCAACAACATACGCAATACTTTCTACAGGCGCCTGAGTTCAGGCAATCGTTCGATTTTAAGTTTCTTGGCTCCAAAAGGACAGTCCTTTCGGCCGAATCTTCGGTTAAATTAATTCTAAAATTTACTTTTTAGTCCACGCAGCGGCAAAAAAACCATCCGTCGCATGGCGATGTGGCCACAAGCGCAGAAATGAACCCCCAGGCACCGCATCGGGGTTGGTTTCAAGGCTGGGCTCACCCTTTGTGGCCGGGGTACACAAACTGGCCGCATCAGGCACTTTCAGACGCGCCAATTCTTGCGCCACATTGAGCGGCACAAAGTCGGGGTTGGCCGCGCTGAAGGCGAGTGCAATTTGCTCGTTTTCTTCGGGCAACACACTGCATGTGGCATAGACCAAACGTCCGCCCGACTTGACCATGCGCGAGGCGCTTTGCAAGATGGCCAATTGCTTTTCCGTCAGTTCTTGGACCGCTTGCGGTTTTTGTCGCCATTTCAAATCGGGGTTGCGCCGCAAGGTGCCCAAGCCCGAGCAAGGCGCATCCACCAAAACACGGTCAATCTTGCCGGCCAAACGTTTGACGCGGTCATCGCGCTCGTGGGCAATGGCAGCGGGATGCACATTGGACAAACCGCTTCGGGCCATGCGCGGCTTGAGGGCATCCAGCCGGTGTCCCGACACATCAAAAGCGTACAAGCGGCCCGTGCTGCGCATCGCAGCGCCCAACGCCAAAGTTTTGCCACCGGCGCCGGCACAAAAGTCCACCACCATTTCGCCCCGGTGCGCGTCCACCAGCAAGGCCAGCAATTGCGAGCCTTCGTCTTGTACTTCGATGGCACCCCGGGTAAAGGCATCGGTTTTTTGCAAAGCCGGTTTGCCTTGCAAACGCAAACCCCAAGGCGAGTAAGGCGTGACTTCAGAGGCAATTCCCGCAAGCTGAAGCTCTTTTTGAATCTCGCTGCGTTTGGCTTGCAACAAATTGACGCGCAAATCCAGCGTGCCGGGTTGCTGCAAGTGCTCAGCCAAGACCCAAAAATCATCGCCCAATTGGGCTTGCAGCGCCTGCGCCATCCACTCGGGCAAGTTGTGTCGGTGCGGCGCCATCAAGGCATCCGCAGGAATGCTGTCACACGTGGCCAGCCACTTTTTTTCCGTTTCGTTGAGTGCGGCGCTCAAGAAATCTCGCGATCCATGAAACCCCAAAATGGCCAGCTTGCGCTCTTTGCTGCCCGAACCTGATCGGGCCAATTGTTCAAACAACAATTTCTTGCGCAAGACGCAAAAGGCGGTTTCGGCCAGGGTCGCCCGCTCGCGGGGCCCCAGAGCGCGGTGTTCACGAAAATAACGCGAGACGACCGCGTCGGCGGGATGTTCAAATTGGAGAACCAGCCTGACCAAATCGGCGCAGGCGTCTAACAGGGCTTTTGGATGCATGGGCGCTATTGTCCCATCCCCTACCCGTCCATTTTCACTGTCACCCAGAAAGCACGCATGTCTGAGACCCTGCCGCCCTTGATTGAAACGCCCAAAGGCCTCTACCGCCATTACAAAGGGGGCATGTACCGGGTGCTGGGCACCGTGCGGCACAGCGAAGACCTGCAACCCCTGACACTTTACCAAGCACTGTACGGTGACGAAGGGCTGTGGGTCAGGCCCGCGGCGATGTTTTTAGAGGTGGCCGAGTTCAATGGCCAAGTGCAAGCGCGGTTCACGCGCGTCGGCGATTAGGCCAACAACTGCGCCACCGCGCGCGGATAAATCAAATGCTCTTGCGTGAGTACTCGGGCCGCCAGGGTTTCGGCGGTGTCGTCGGGCAAAACCGGTACCACCGCTTGGGCCAAAATTTCGCCATGGTCCAACTCGGCGGTGACCTGGTGCACCGTGGCCCCCGCAAATCGGCAGCCCGCATCGATGGCCCGCTGGTGCGTGTGCAAACCCGGAAATGCGGGCAACAAAGACGGGTGGATGTTGAGCAACTTCCCTGCGTAGTGCGCCACAAAGCCGGGCGTCAATATGCGCATGAACCCGGCCAACACCACCAAATCGGGCGAAAAGCGGTCAATTTCTTGGCGCAATGCGGCATCAAATGCGTCACGCGAAGCAAACGCTTTGTGGTCCAAAACCCCCGTCGCAATGCCCTGCTCTTTTGCAAACAGCAGGCCTTTGGCATCGGCCCGGTTGCTCAAGACCGCGGCCACGCGGGCGTTCAAACGGGTGGCCCAGCGCTCTTGCTCTGCCGCACGGACGATGGCGGCCATGTTGGAGCCGGAACCGGAAATCAATATGACAATATTTTTCATGGATTGCGGCAGATTATCCCAGCCCTTTCACGGCCATCGCCTGCACCCTGGCCATTTCGCGTCGCGGATCGGAGAACGATTTTGTCGCACCCAAGACAGGATGGCTGCGATGCGGCGTGATAAAAAGCACGACCGTTAGATTTTGAAGTCACGGCTTGCAAGGGCCGCACTCACCCCACTGGAAAAGGCTCCCTATGGATTTGGCATTTACCCCCGAAGAGCTCGCATTTCGCGACGAAATTCGCACTTGGGTCAAAGCGAACTTACCCGCCGACATCGCCCACAAAGTGCACAACGCCATGCGGCTCACACGCGAAGATTTGCAACGCTGGGCCAAGATCTTGGGCAAAAAAGGATGGTTGGGTTGGGGTTGGCCCAAAGAGTTTGGCGGGCCAGGCTGGGGCGCCGTGCAAAAACACTTGTTTGAAGAAGAATGTGCGCTGGCTGGCGCGCCACGTGTGGTGCCGTTTGGCCCCGTGATGGTGGCCCCGGTCATCATGGCCTTTGGCAATGCCGAACAACAAAAACGCTTTTTGCCGGGCATCGCCAGTGGTGAAGTGTGGTGGAGCCAAGGCTACAGCGAGCCAGGTTCGGGCTCTGATTTGGCTTCGCTCAAAACCCGCGCCGAGCGCCAAGGGGACAAATACATTGTGAATGGTCAAAAGACCTGGACCACCTTGGGCCAATACGGCGAATGGATCTTTTGTTTGGTCCGCACCAGCAACGAAGGCAAACCTCAAACCGGCATATCGTTCTTGCTGATCGACATGAAATCGCCGGGCATCACCGTGCGCCCCATCAAGCTGTTGGACGGCGAATGCGAAGTCAATGAAGTGTGGTTTGACAACGTGGAAGTGCCGGCCGAAAACCTGATCGGCGAAGAAAACAAGGGCTGGAACTATGCCAAGCACCTGTTGGCCCACGAGCGCACCAACATCGCCGATGTGAACCGCGCCAAGCGCGAACTGGAACGCCTGAAACGCATCGCCAAAGCAGAAGGCGTTTACGACGACCTGCGCTTCCGCGACGAGATCGCCAAACTCGAGGTGGACATCGTGGCGCTCGAAATGCTGGTGCTGCGCGTGTTGTCGGCTGAAAAGTCGGGCAAAAACTCGCTGGACATTGCCGGCCTCTTGAAGATCCGCGGCAGCGAAATTCAACAGCGCTACACCGAACTCATGATGCAAGCCGCCGGACCCTTCGCCCTGCCCTTCATTTTTGAAGCCATGGACGCAGGCTGGCAAGGCAACTTCCCCGGCGGCATGGTCGCCAACGCGCCCTTGGCGGCCAACTACTTCAACATGCGCAAGACCACCATTTATGGCGGCAGCAATGAAGTGCAACGCAACATCGTCGCGCAAACCGTTCTCGGTTGAGCCGAAAGGATTTCAAAATGGATTTCGATTTTTCTGACGACCAAGAACAACTGCGTGACGCGGTGCGCAAATGGGTAGACAAGGGTTACGACTTTGAGCGCCGCCGCGCCATCGTGGCTGCCGGAGGTTTTGACCGCGACGCTTACCGCGAAATGTCTGAGCTGGGCCTGACCGGCTTGTACGTGAGCGAAGAAAACGGCGGCATGGGCATGGGCCCGACCGAAGCCATGGTGACCCTCGAAGAGCTGGGCCGTGGCATTGTTTTAGAGCCCCTGACGCAAACGCTGATGACCAGTGCCACGCTGCAAACGCATGCCCCCACTGAGCTTCAGGCCGCATGGCTGCCGCGCATCGCTGCCGGTGAAGCCATCGTGGTCTTGGCCCAGCAAGAACGCGGCGCGCGCTACCAACTGAATCGATGCGCCACGCAGGCCCATAAAGTGGGCGGGAAATGGACGCTCACGGGCACCAAGAGCGTGGTGGCGGCAGGCGATCAAGCCGATGCTTTTGTGGTGCCCGCCATGGTGAATGGCCAGGGCGGCGCCCAACTGGCGTTGTTCTTGGTGGAGCGCCAGGCCGACGGCGTGAGCACTCAGGGCTACATCACACAAGACGGCTCGCGTGCGGCCGAAGTGGTGCTGAGCAACACCCCCGCGCAATTGATCACCTTGCAGGGTTTGACCGCGCTCGAAGAAGCGCAAGATATTGGCATTGCTTGTGTCTGCGCCGAGGCGGTGGGCGTGATGGACAAAACCTTGGCCATCACCATCGACTACATGAACACGCGCAAACAATTTGGGGTGGCCATCGCCAGCTTTCAGGCGCTTCGTCACCGTGTCGCCGATATGAAAATGCAACTGGAGCTGGGCCGCTCTATGAGCTATTACGCCAGTTTGAAGTTGCACGCGCCGGCCGATGAGCGACGCCGGGCGATGGCACGCGCCAAGTACCAACTGGGGGTTTCCATGCGCTTTGTGGGCCAGCAGGCCGTGCAGCTGCACGGCGGTATTGCCGTGACCGATGAATACATCGTGAGCCACTACTTCAAAAAGTTAACGCAGCTGGACATTACCTTTGGCGACACTTTGCACCAACTGGGAGAAGTGTCCGATCGCATGCAAGAAACTGCCGGTGTTTTTGCCTGACCCAACGCTTTGAGCACTGGCCAAGGGGCTCCGCACGGAGCCCCTTTTTTATTCAGGCTCACGCTGGCGCAAATAACTGGCAAAACGCGGCAAGCCCGAGGGCGTGCGATCGCGGTAACGGTAAGTGACCCATGAGCCCACTGGGGGCGGGTTGCGGCGATCGGCGTCATTCAAACCGACCCCCAAGGCAAACCGCTGACCCGTGGGCATTTCCACCCACAAAGCGCCGGTCTGCCCTTGCAAGCGGCCCTTGCCGGGCAGATGCCCCACCACCCGACCTTCTTCATCGGGTTCGGGTTTGAATTTGTAAACCGCATCGGTGCGGCCCGGGCGCCAGTGGGCATCGGCCCGGTGCAGCACCAAGCCCTCGCCACCGCGCCCCACGACGGCTCGCAAATGCGCCTGCAAACTGGCCTCATCCGGCACGACTTCTTGGGCCACTGGCAACAACCACGGGACCGCCGAAGCAGCCAATTGGGCTTGCAGCGCTTGCACTCTTTCCGCAAAGGGGCCCGCATGGCCGGGCGCATCAAAGACCCAATACTTCACCTGGCGCCAAGCGTCGTCATGGAGGACTTCTGTGCGGACCAAACCCGACACCCGGTCAAACTGGCCGGGCGCGATCCAGAGCTCACCGTCCAAGGGCATGCTGGGCAAGGCCGCCAAAAACCATGCAGGCGCATTGAGCACACGACCACTTCGAAAGCGCAAGATTCGGCCATCCCAGACCGCACGCACCCCGTCTAATTTTTCGCTGACCCAAAAACCTTTCGGTGAGCGCTTTGGGGACCAAGCGGACGCCAGTTGAACCGGATACGGAGATTGGGCCTGTGCAGCCCGCAGCGAGTTGGCATGCAACCAGCCCGCCCCCAAGTAAAGTGACTGGACCCAATGCCGGCGCGTCAGTCCCTGCGGCTGAAAACCTGTTGGCGCACGCAAGACCGGCCCAAAAAGAGGTGTGTTCATGAAGTTTTCCCGAATACAAGCAGTCAATTATCGACACTTTTGTATTCAAAATATCGCTTTGTGGCGATAAATCTTCATGCGCTGGCCTTGCACAGCGCCAGCCGACCTCACATCATGAGGCGTGAGTTTTTGGGTACATGGGCCATCAGAAAGGCCATTTGGTCGGACAAGATGCGGCGGTTGCGCAGAATAAAGTCTTCCCAAAGACTGGGCACATACGGGGCATAAAGCAGGGGCATGCGGGCTTGCTCTGGCGTGCGACTGCTTTTTCGATGGTTGCAGGAACGGCAGGCTGTGACCACGTTCATCCAATGGTCCGGGCCGTTTTGGGACACCGGCACAATGTGCTCCCGCGTCAATTCAGATTCATGGAAATGTCCGCCGCAATACGCACACACATTGCGGTCGCGGGCAAAAAGCTTGGGGTTGGTCAGCCCTGAACGCAGGTCAAAAGGATTGATGCGTGGCACCCCTTGCGTGCCAATGATGCTGTTGACGGTGATGATGGATTGCTGCCCGGTGAGCGCGTTGTGGCCGCCATGAAAGACCGCCACTTGTTGCCCCGCTTCCCAACGCACTTCATCGGCTGCATAGTGCGTGACCGCCTGCTCTAAGGTGATCCACGATTGCGGCAAACCTTGAGCCGAGAGTTTCAAAACCTTCACAGACACCTCCATCCACCAGTACAAAGACCACTGACACGAAAAGTTCCGTTGCCATCCTGCCAAACCATGAAGCAAACTGGCCTGCCAAGACCATCGCAACACCCGGATAACAGGACCGAGCTCAGTCACAATATACCCTCTAACTTTGACAACCCCGTGAATGCAGGCTCTGCGTCTGCCCGGCGGGCAACCCCCAAGCGACATGAAGGTTTTTCGCGGCTTCCATCACCCCGACCTGGCGCCCGCCTGCGCCTTGACCATCGGCAACTTTGACGGTGTGCACCGAGGTCACCAGGCCATGCTGGCCTTGCTGCGCAGCGAAGCGGCTTACCGGGGTGTGCCCAGTTGCGTGCTGACCTTTGAGCCACACCCGCGTGATTACTTTGCCAAAGCCCTGAACAAACCCGAGCTCGCCCCAGCGCGCATCGCCACTTTGCGCGACAAGCTGCAAGAGCTGCAGCGCTGCGGCGTTGACCAAGTGGTGGTGCTGCCCTTCAATGCCCGACTGGCCAGCCAGTCCCCCGAAGACTTCATTCAACACGTGCTGATCGAAGGCTTGGGCGTGCGCTATGTGCAAGTGGGGGACGATTTTCGTTTTGGCGCACAGCGCGCAGGTGACTACGCCATGCTGGATGCGGCCGGTGAACGGCTGGGTTTCGATGTCGCCCGCATGAACAGTTACGAAGTGCATGGCCTGCGGGTCTCGAGCTCGGCGGTGCGTGAAGCGTTGGGCCAAGGCCGGATGCAAGATGTGCAAGCCTTGTTAGGCCGGCCTTACAGCATCAGCGGTCACGTGGTCCATGGGCGCAAACTGGGACGCGAGCTGGCCGCCAGCCAAGCGGGCGCAGGCGACGGTTTCAGAACCCTCAATCTGCGGTTTGCGCATTGGAAACCCGCGGCCAGCGGGATCTTTGTGGTGCAGGTGAACGGCCTCACCGACCGCCCCCTCAAGGGTGTCGCGAATTTGGGCATTCGCCCCTCCCTTGACCCGAACGATGTCAATGGCGGACGGGTGCTGCTGGAGACCCATGTCTTTGACTGGCCGGCGCATCTCGGGGCCGAAGGGGGCTACAGTAAAATCATCGGCGTGGATCTGCTGCACAAATTACACGACGAGCTGAAATACGACGGTCTGGCGGCCCTGACAACAGGCATCGCCAAAGACTGCGCTGACGCACAGGTGTGGTTTGCCTCGCGCCACGGCGAAACCAGCCGCCAAACCACCCGCGACCGAATTTGACGCTGGCCCAAGCCGGTTCAGGCCTTGGGCTTGTACCTTTTTCTGGGCTCAATTTGACGGCCTGCCTTTTTGCTCTTCGCGGTTTTTTGGCCGCACTCTCGGATTCCTTTCATGTCTGAAACCAGCACCCCCAACCCCAACGCTGAACGCGCCGACTACCGGGCCACCTTGAATCTGCCCGATACCCCGTTCCCAATGCGCGGCGACCTGCCCAAGCGCGAACCCGCTTGGGTGAACGGCTGGAATGAAGGCGGTTTGTACAAAAAGCTGCGCGCAGCCCGCCAAGGTGCACCGCTGTTTGTGTTGCACGATGGCCCGCCTTATGCCAACGGCAAATTGCACATTGGCCACGCGCTGAACAAAGTGCTGAAAGACATGATCGTCAAATCCAAGCAACTGGCTGGTTTTGACGCGCAATACATCCCCGGCTGGGACTGCCATGGCTTGCCCATTGAAAACGCCATCGAAAAACTGCATGGCCGCAACTTGAGCCGCGATGACATGCAGGCAAAAAGCCGCGCGTTTGCCACCGAACAAATCGACCAACAGCGCGAAGACTTCAAGCGCTTGGGGGTGCTGGGCGATTGGGAGCGTCCGTACCGCACGATGGACTTTGCCAACGAAGCCGGCGAGATTCGCGCTTTCAAACGCGTCATCGAGCGCGGCTTTGTTTACCGGGGGCTGAAGCCCGTGTATTGGTGCTTTGACTGCGGCTCTTCATTGGCCGAGTTCGAAATCGAATACGCCGACAAAAAGAGCGACACCCTGGATGTGGCCTATGAAGCCGACAACGCAAGCGCTCTGGCGGCCGCCTTTGGTCTGCCCCAGTTGCCTGGCGACGGCAGCAAAAAAGTCTTTGCCGTGATCTGGACCACCACCGCCTGGACCCTGCCCGCCAACCAAGCCCTGAACGCGCACCCCGAGCTGGAATATGCCTTGGTCGACACCCCCCGTGGCATCTTGTTGTTGGCTGCCAGCTTGGTCGAGAAATGCCTGGAGCGCTACCAACTGCAAGGCCAAGTGATCGCCACCGCCGTGGGTGAAAAATTGCGCGGCTTGGTGTTCCGTCACCCGCTGTATGACACCGTGGGCGCCGACACAGGTGGCGCTTACAGCTACCGCCGCACCTCGCCCCTGTACCTGGCTGAGTATGTGACGGCCACCGACGGCACCGGCATCGTGCACTCGGCACCGGCTTATGGTGTGGACGACTTCAACTCGTGCGTGGCCCATGGTCTGAAGTACGACGACATCTTGAACCCGGTGCAGGGCAACGGCGTGTATGCCGCTGAGTTGCCTTTCTTTGGCGGCCAACACATTTGGAAAGCCTGCGCCCGCGTGATCGAAGTCTTGGCGCAAAGCGACCGATTGATGTCCACCGTGGAGATCACCCACAGCTACCCGCACTGCTGGCGCCACAAAACTCCCGTCATTTACCGCGCAGCTGCGCAATGGTTTGTGCGCATGGACGACGGCGAAGGCGTTTTCACAAAAGACAAAGCGCCCAAAACACTGCGCCAATTGGCTTTGGATGCCATCGAACAAACCCAGTTCTACCCCGAAAACGGCAAAACCCGCTTGCGCGACATGATCGCCAACCGTCCCGACTGGTGCATCTCGCGCCAACGCTCTTGGGGCGTGCCGGTGCCGTTCTTTTTGCACAAAGACAGTGGCGAGTTGCACCCCCGCACCATGGAGATCTTGGACCAAGCGGCCGAGATTGTGGAAAAAGGCGGCATTGAAGCGTGGAGCCGCGTGACCGCCGAGCAAATGCTGGGCGCCACTGACGCACCGCACTACACCAAGAGCACCGACATTTTGGAAGTCTGGTTTGACTCGGGCAGCACCTTCCAGCACGTGCTGCGCGGCAGCCACAAAGACGCCTATGGCGTGGCGCCCTTCCACGGCCAAGGCCCAGAGGCCGACTTGTATTTGGAAGGGCACGACCAACACCGCGGCTGGTTCCACAGCTCTTTGCTGTTGGGCTGCGCCTTGTACGACCGCGCGCCCTACCGCGGTCTGCTGACCCACGGTTTTGCCACCGACGGCCAAGGCCGCAAGATGAGCAAGTCGCTGGGCAACACGGTGGAGCCGCAAACCATCAACGCCAAAATGGGCGCCGAAATTGTGCGCCTGTGGGTGGCCAGCACCGACTACTCGGGTGACCTGAACATCGACGACAAAATTTTGGCCCGTGTGGTCGATGCCTACCGCCGCATTCGCAACACACTGCGGTTTTTGTTGGCCAACGTGAGTGACTTCGACCCCGCCACCGACAGCGTGGCCGATGACCAACTGCTGGAGATCGACCGCTTTGCGCTGGCCCGTGCGGCAGAGTTGCAAGCCGACATCCGCCGCCACTTTGACGCCTACGAATTTCACCCCGTGGTCTCCAAATTGCAAATTTATTGCTCGGAAGACTTGGGCGCCTTTTATCTGGATGTTTTGAAAGACCGCCTGTACACCACCGCCCCCAAGTCTTTGGCACGGCGCAGTGCACAAACCGCGCTTTACCGAATCACCCACGGCATGCTGCGCTGGATGGCGCCTTTCTTGTCGTTCACCGCCGAAGAAGCATGGGGCACGTTTGGCAGCTCTGAATCCATCTTCATGGAAACCTTCGGCGATTTTGGGCAGGCCGACACCGCGCTGTTGGCCAAGTGGGGCCGCATCCGTGAGATCCGCGATGTGGTCAACAAAGACATCGAAACCCTGCGTGCGGCCGGCCAAGTGGGCGCCTCTTTGCAAGCCGAAATCACACTGCAAGTGCCCGCCGCAGACCATGCGGTGTTGAGCAGCTTGGGGGCCGACATCAAGTTTGTCTTCATCACCTCCAAAGTGACCTTGCAAAAAGGCGAGACGCTGGCGGTGCACGTCACGCCCAGCCAAGCCACCAAATGTGAGCGTTGCTGGCACTATGCCGAAGATGTGGGCCAAGATGCCGCACACCCCACCCTGTGCGGCCGTTGCGTGAGCAACTTGCACGGCACCGGCGAAATCCGCCAAGTGGCCTGATTTTTTTCACGCACAACCCTCACTCGATCAGCCCATGGCCAGCTCAAAAAAATTCGGTAAAGGTCCCAGCAGCCAGCGCCAAGGCCTGACGCTCTGGCTGGGCATTGCCCTGTTGATTTTTCTGCTGGACCAGTTCACCAAAGTACTGGTGCTGGGGGCCTTCGAGTTGGGCGACAGCACCCCCATCACTTCTTTCTTTAATTTGGTGCGGGTGCACAACCACGGCGCGGCATTCTCATTTTTAGCCGATGCCGGCGGCTGGCAGCGTTGGTTCTTCACGGGCATTGGCGTCGTGGCCGCGGTCTTCATGCTGTGGATGCTCTATTCCCATGCGGGTCAACAACTCTTCAGCTTGGCCATTGCGCTGATCTTGGGCGGCGCCGTCGGCAACGTGGTGGACCGCCTGATGCACGGCTATGTGGTCGACTTTTTGGATTTCTACTGGGGTAGCTGGCACTTTCCAGCGTTCAATGTGGCCGACAGCGCCATCAGTGTCGGGGCCGCCCTGTTGATCTTGGACGAAATTTTGCGCGTCAGGCGCGGCCATTGACGCCGTTCATGCCAGCCGTAAATAAGCCCGCCGAAGCGGGCTTTTTTACGAGCGCCGCCCTCAAAGGGTGATGACCGTGCAACCCGTGGTTTTGCGGGCCTCCAGCGCCTGATGCGCCTGCTGAATTTGGGCCAACGGGAAAGTTTGGTCAATGTGGATTTTGACCTTGCCACTGGTCACCACTTCAAACAAATCATCGGCCATGTCTTGCGTGCTTTCGCGCGTGGTGATGTGGCTGAACAAGGTCTGTCGCGTCACATAAATCGAACCCTTGGGCCCGAGGATGCCCGGTGCAAACGGGGCCACGGCACCGGATGCGTTGCCAAAACTGGCCATCAAGCCGAACGGTGACAAGCAATCCAAGGATTTGTCCCAAGTGTCTTTGCCCACCGAGTCATAGACCACCTTCACGCCCTTGCCACCGGTGATTTCTTTGACCTTAGACAGAAAGTCATCGGTCGAGTAGTTGATGCAAAACTCAGCCCCATTGGCCAGCGCCAAAGCGCACTTGGCATCGCTGCCAGCGGTGCCAATCAAACGCAGGCCCAAGGCCTTGGCCCACTGGCAAGCGATCAGGCCCACGCCCCCGGCGGCGGCATGGAACAGCACAAAGTCTCCTGCTTTCAAGCCGCCTTGCGGCAGGGTGCGCTTGAGCAAATACTGCACCGTGAGCCCTTTGAGCATCATGGCCGCGCCAGTCTCAAATGAAATCGCATCGGGCAATTTGCACACGCACTTGGCGGGCATCACGCGCACTTCGCAATAACTGCCGGGCGGCTGGCTGGCGTAGGCAGCACGGTCGCCCACCTTCAGGTGCGTCACGCCCTCACCCACCGCCTCCACCACGCCAGACGCTTCCATGCCCAGCTTGAGGGGCATGGGCAACGGGTACAAACCGGCACGTTGGTACACATCAATGAAGTTCAAACCGATGGCTTTGTGTCGAATGCGGATCTCGCCGGGGCCGGGCTCGCCCACGGTCACATCGACCAATTTCATGACTTCGGGACGACCGTTTTGGTCAAGTTGGACAGCAAGGCTCATGGCAATCTCCTGAATGGGGGAAGACAAACGATGCGTGACTTTGCCTCGAAAACATTTGTCCGAGCGCGG
>JACCDI011315996.1_pt1 | contig 18194 bp, 13 predicted proteins | sample 7442791 | NCBI WGS metagenome assembly JACCDI01 (sample SAMN15323434, study PRJNA562643) | freshwater metagenome | isolation source: river surface water | place: USA:Blue River Watershed | collected 2017-08-15
AAGGCCCCCCGAACAAGTGCAAGCTGCTTTTGACGATGTGCTCAAAGCGGGTCAAGAAAGAGAACGCGCCAAGAATGAAGCGCAGGCATATGCAAACGACGTGGTACCACGTGCCGTTGGTGCAGCTTCACGTTTGAAGGAAGAATCCCAAGCCTACCGCGAACGTATTGTTGCGCAAGCTGAAGGTGATTCACAACGTTTCAAGGCTATCTTGCCAGAATATCAAAAGGCGCCCCAGGTAACGCGTGACCGCATGTACCTAGATGCCATGCAACAAATTTACACCAACGTAACCAAGGTGGTGGTTGACAGCAAACAGGGATCTAACCTGATGTATTTACCGTTGGACAAATTAATGCAAATGACAGCGAGTGGTGCGCCATTGACGGCACCTGCTCAAGAGCCAAGCAATGCAACAGTCCAAAGTCCAGCCAGCACCAGTGGCGCTACTGCTGATCCTAGATCTCGTGAAAGCCTCCGTTCACGCGACCGTGACGCTCGTTAAGGAAGTCTCAAAATGAATCGAATTGGAATTTGGGCTTCATCCCTATTGTTGTTGCTGGCTTTGGCCAGTTCCATGTTGTTTGTTGTCGATCAGCGCCAATTTGGTGTTGTTTATGCGCTTGGACAAATCAAGGAGGTCATCACTGAACCTGGCTTGAACATCAAACTACCGCCACCTCTGCAAAATGTCACTTACATTGACAAACGTCTTTTGACCCTGGACAGCCCGGACACAGAGCCCATGTTGACAGCTGAGAAACAGCGGGTTGTGATTGACTGGTATGTTCGTTGGCGCATTACCGACCCCATGGCCTACATTCGAAATGTAGGTTTGGACGAAAAAGCCGGTGCCAATCAACTTAACAGAGTGGTTCGCAATGCTTTCCAAGAAGAAATCAACAAGCGGACTGTTAAAGATTTGTTGTCTTTGAGCCGTGATGTTTTGATGAACGATGTCAAGCGTGAAGTTCTGGAAAAAGTTCGCGGAGACAAGCCCTGGGGTGTCGACGTGGTTGATGTTCGCATTACCCGCGCCGACTATGTAGATGCCATTACAGAATCGGTTTATCGCCGTATGGAAGCAGAACGCAAACGTGTGGCCAATGAATTAAGGTCTACAGGTGCTGCCGAGGGTGAAAAGATTCGCGCTGATGCAGATCGTCAGCGAGAGGTGACCATTGCCAATGCGTACCGTGAAGCCCAAAAGATCAAAGGTCAGGGCGATTCCCAAGCCGCCAGAATTTACAACGAGTCGTTTGGCCGTGACCCTCAGTTTGCGCAGTTCTACAGAAGCCTAGATGCCTACAAAGCCAGCTTCGCCAAGAAAAGCGATGTCATGGTTCTGGACCCCAGTGGCAGCGATTTCTTCAGGACCATGCGTGGAACGACTGCTCCCGCGCCTGCGGCTGCACCAGCCCCACAGCCGCCAAAGAAATAAGTGTCTTTTTGGGACTCTCTACTGGCTGCCATTGCCTTGGTTTTGATTCTCGAGGGGCTTTTGCCCCTCATCTCTCCGACCAAATGGCGTGAAATGTTCAGTCAGTTGTTGCAACTTCAGGACGGGCAAATCCGGTTTTTTGGCCTTGGCACTGTTTTGTTAGGCTTCTTTCTTTTGGTTTGGCTAATTTAAGCCTGTTTGAACCGGTAAAATCCCTGTTTTAACAGCCCCCTAATTGCCATGTCCGCTTGGGTCCTCCCGGATCACATCGCCGATGTTTTGCCCTCAGAGGCAAGACACATCGAAGAACTCCGTAGATTGCTTTTAGACACTGCTCGCAGCTACGGCTTTGAGTTGGTGTCTCCGCCATTGCTTGAGCACATTGAGTCTTTGCTGACTGGCACTGGCAAGGCGCTTGATTTGCAAACATTCAAGCTGGTTGACCAGTTGTCCGGTCGAATGATGGGCTTGCGTGCAGATACCACCCCCCAAGTGGCTCGAATTGATGCGCATTTGTTAAACCGATCTGGTGTCACACGCTTGTGCTATTGCGGCCCCGTCCTGCACACACGCCCTGACAGACCGCATGCCACCCGTGAACCTCTTCAACTTGGCGCAGAAATCTTTGGCCATGCCGGCTTAGAAGCCGACCTTGAAGTCTTACAACTGGCGCTTGACTGCTTGCAATCGGCGCAAATCGGTGAGGTTTTGGTTGATTTGGCAGACGCAAGAATTGTGGGGGCCTTGCTCGAAGATTTGCCACTGAATGAAAACACCCGTGGCGAGGTCTATGCTGCATTGGCCTCCAAAAATAGCTCTCTCTTGGCTGAACTGTCTCAAAACTTCCCCTCAGACATTCAAAAAGGCTTGCTCAGCTTGATTGATTTGTTCGGTGATGCTTCTGTGCTGTCCAAGGCCTTGAAAACACTCCCAGCCAAACCTCAAATCAAGTTGGCCCTCGAGCAATTGAAGTGGTTGAGTGAGCAATTGCCACAAGTCAAATTCCAGTTTGATTTAGCAGATGCACGTGGCTATGCTTATTACAGCGGCTTGCGTTTTGCCATCTATGCCAAAGGCGCCAGTGACGCGGTCATTCGAGGCGGCCGCTACGATGGCGTCGGCGCGGTGTTTGGTCATGAGATCAGTCGCGATCGACCCGCTGTGGGTTTTAGCCTTGATTTGAAACAATGGGTAGGGATTGTTCCTGCACTGACATTGAAGGCAGCCATTCGTGCGCCTTGGGGAACATCAACCGATTTACGCAATGCCATTACAAAGCTTCGTCAAATGGGAGAAACCGTGGTTTGCATTTTGCCGGGCCACAACAGTGAAATCGATGAATTCCATTGCGACCGCGAGCTCCTAGAGATTGCAGGGCAATGGGTTGTCAAAGTTATTGAAAAATAAATTTATATGAACATGATCAAAGGAAGAAACGTCGTCGTTGTAGGCACTCAGTGGGGCGACGAAGGCAAAGGTAAATTGGTCGATTGGTTGACCGAAAGTGCGCAGGGTGTTGTGCGCTTCCAAGGCGGTCACAATGCAGGCCACACATTGGTGATCAATGGCGTCAAAACAGCCTTGCACCTCATCCCCAGCGGCATCATGCGGCCTGGTGTGAAGTGCTACATCGGCAATGGTGTGGTTTTGTCTGCGGGCAAACTCTTTGAAGAAATTGCAGGCTTGGAAAAAGCTGGCGTCGAAGTTCGCTCGCGCTTGCGCATCAGCGAGGCTTGCCCTCTGATTTTGCCTTTCCATGCGGCCCTAGACGTTGCGCGAGAAGCCGCTCGCGAGCAAGGCGGTACCGAAAAAATTGGCACGACCGGTCGTGGCATTGGTCCAGCTTATGAAGACAAAATTGCGCGTCGTGCGTTGCGCGTTCAAGACCTGAAATATCCAGAACGTTTTGCACACAAACTCAAAGAGCTTTTAGACCTTCACAACCATGTTTTAAAAACATATTTGGGCTCAGAAAAGTTCACATTTGGCGATGCACTGAAACCTTACATTAGCAATGGCGAAGTTCAGTTTGATGTGGTTTACAAAGAAGCCATGGCCCATGCAGAGTTGCTCAAGCCCATGATGGCCGATGTGTCACGCGAACTCAATGACGCTCATCGCTTGGGTGCCAATTTGTTGTTCGAAGGCGCACAAGGCACCTTGTTAGATGTCGATCACGGCACCTACCCCTACGTCACTTCTAGCAATTGTGTGGCCGGTAACGCCGCTGCTGGCTCTGGCGTTGGCCCTGGCATGTTGCATTATGTTCTTGGCATCACCAAAGCTTATTGCACTCGCGTAGGTGGCGGACCCTTCCCAACCGAGTTGGAGTGGGAGAAAGAAGGAACGCCTGGTTGGCACATGAGCACTGTTGGCGCAGAAAAAGGCGTGACCACCGGCCGCAGTCGCCGATGTGGCTGGTTTGATGCAGCTTTGCTAAAACGCAGCGCGCAAGTCAATGGACTTTCTGGTTTGTGCATTACCAAGCTCGATGTGTTGGATGGCTTGAAAGAATTGCAACTTTGCACAGGCTATGAATTGGACGGCGAAGTAGTCGATATTTTGCCAATGGGCGCCGATGACATTGCACGATGCAAACCCATTTACGAAACCATTGAAGGCTGGACCGACAGCACTGTAGGTGTTACTCAGTTTGACAAATTGCCGGTCAATGCCCGCTTGTATTTGCAGCGCATTGAACACGTCACTGGCGTGCCCATTCACATGGTTTCTACCAGCCCTGATCGTGATCACACCATCTTGATGCACCACCCCTTTTTGGCCCCCCTTTAACTTTCATTTCAATGCACACTCGGTGCAGAAACATTAACTTGGAGATATCCCATGCTGACTGAAGACGGCAAACACCTGTACGTAAGCTACGACGAATACCACAACCTCATTGAAAAATTGGCCTTGAAGGTTCATCAGTCAGGTTGGGAGTTCGACACCATCCTGTGCTTGGCACGTGGCGGCATGCGTCCTGGCGATATTTTGTCGCGCATTTTTGACAAGCCTTTGGCCATTATGTCCACCAGCTCTTATCGTGCAGATGCCGGCACCGTTCAAGGTCATTTGGACATCGCTAGATTCATCACGACACCTAAGGGTGAAATTGCGGGTCGCGTTTTGTTGGTCGACGACTTGGCAGATTCTGGCCACACCCTGAATGCGGTGGTCAATATGCTCAAAACCAATTACAAACCGATCACTGAACTACGCACTGCCGTCATTTGGACCAAAGGTGTTTCAGGTTTCCAGCCCGATTACTCGGTTGATTATTTGCCCACCAATCCTTGGATTCACCAACCTTTTGAAGGCTATGACAGCTTGAATCCCGAAAAATTGATGGAAAAGTGGAAAGTCTAAAGGTACGATTGTGGGATGACAGATCAAAATGCATCCCACTCTTCTTCGGCAGTTCATCATCAAGCTGAACAACTCAGCACCCAGCTGATTCATCACGGCTACACACCGCCGTCTGAATTTCAGGCGCCTCAGCCAGGGGTTTTCAAAGCCTCCACTGTTTTCTTTCCCAATGTGGCCGCCATGCGGCAGCGTGAATGGAAAGACAAATCAGCCTATACCTACGGCACCCACGGAACACCCACCACATTTACGCTGGAAGAGCGACTCTGTGCCCTCGAAGGTGGATCTCATTGCGTTTTAACTCCCAGTGGCTTGTCAGCCATTTCGGTGGTGTCTTTCACCAATTTAAAAACGGGTGACCATGTTTTGATTCCAGACAATGCCTACGGTCCTAACAAGGTCTTGGCAGAAGGGGAGTTAATGGCCTTTGGTATTTCACATACCTACTACGACGCCATGAACCCTGCCGATTTGGCCGCCAAAATCCAAAACAATACTCGGCTGGTTTGGTTAGAGGCACCAGGTTCACTTAGCATGGAGTTCCCAGATCTGATTGAAATGGTCAGAATTTGCAAAGCCCGATCGGTTTTGACTGCACTGGACAATACTTGGGGCGCAGGCATTGCCTTCAAGCCATTCAAGCTACTCGATGACAAGAATCTCAGCGTTGACTTCACAATTCATGCACTGACCAAATATCCAAGTGGTGGTGGCGATGTGCTCATGGGCAGCGTCATGACACGTGACGACACATTGGGTCTCAAAATGAAGCTGACGCACATGCGTTTGGGCTTGTGTGTGGGTGCCAATGATGTTGAATCTGTCTTGCGTTCACTGCCCACAATGCCGCTGCGTTATGCCGCACAAGATCACACCGCCAGAGAGCTTGGGCAGTGGTGGCAAGATCAAGCTGCCTGTGTTCAAGTGTTGCACCCCGCCTTGGCGGGCTCACCAGGGCACCAACATTGGAAAAACTTATGCGCTTCGCAGGGTGGAACGGGGCAGGCTGCTGGACTGTTCAGTGTCATGCTTGACTCGCGACTTAGCCAAGACAAGGTCGATGCATTTTGTGATGGATTGTCCCTCTTCAAAATAGGCTACAGCTGGGGTGGGCCTGTCAGCTTGGTTGTCCCATACCGCTTAGACACCGTTAGAAGCAGCTGGCCGTCTGAAGTGAAAAAGGGTCACCTAGTGAGGTTCTCTACAGGCTTTGAAAATGTCCAAGATCTCATTGAAGATTTGAGGGAATCGGCTCAGCGGCACTTGATTTTTTGATGCCGTACAAGTTCTTGGGTAGCAAACTGATACAGTGGATGAAATTTCATTGAAAGAACTATCTTGGCAACTCCCAATTACGGTTACGAAAAACGTCAAAAAGAATTGGCGAAAAAGCGCAAGAAAGAAGACAAACTCAAGGCCAAGGCAGAGCGCAAAACTGATTCACCAGATGAATTTAGCCAATCTGATGCAGACACTCAAAATCAAGTCGCTTCAGGTTCTGACGCACCTCAATCAGCAAGCTAAGCGCCTTGCGCCACAAGGCGGCTCTCTAAGCCAATCTGTTATGTTGACCGCAACATTTTCTTGAGTTGGGGCCAAATGTTTTTCATCATGAAGGTTTGCGCAGCCTCATTGGGATGAATTCTGTCCGCCTGAAAAAACTTCAACGGATCAGGGTTGTCTGCAACCCCCTTCAAAAATTGTCGGTTGAGTTGCGAGCCTGTTTCCTTGGCCACTTTTTCATAAATTAAATCCATTTGTTGGCGATATTTTTCGCCATAGTTTGGAGGAACCTGAATTGCAACTAGCAAGACTTGTGCGCCTGCTTTTTTGCTCGCAAGGGCCATGCTGTTTAAATTATTTTGTGTCATGGCAAGGCTCAAGCCTCTGAGTGCGTCATTGCCGCCTAACTCAATCACCACAATCTGAGGCCGGTGTTGTTGCAACAAAACTGGCAGTCGAGAAACGCCGCCTGAGCTTGTATCGCCACTGATGCTGGCATTGACCAAATTGACTGAGATTTTTTCATCAGAGGCCTGTTTGCTCATCAGCTGAATCCAGCCGGTGCCTCGGGTCAATCCATATTCTGCACTCAGCGAATCTCCCACAATTAAAACGGTCGGTGTTGTTTGATTGGCTGATGAAACCGAATTTAAGTTGGCGTTTGCGAATGCATTTAATGCGCCTAAAACAAACCATAATCCCGCGATCAACACGCTTAAAACAAGCCGGTTAAAGTGTTGGTGTTGCCACAAAGGTATTTGCATGTTGAGTTCAATAATTTCTGTAAGCCACGTCAGCAAAACTGTTAGCGATGCCAGTGGGCCACTGTCTATTTTGCGCGATATTGATTTCTCGGTGGCCGCTGGGGAATCAGTGGCCATTTTGGGTGCATCTGGCTCCGGCAAAAGCACATTGCTGTCCATCATGGCAGGCTTGGACACGCCCAGCGAGGGGCGAGTGTCGCTTGCTGGGCAAGACATCTTTGAAATGACAGAAGATCAACGGGCCGCTTGGCGCGGTCAGCATCTGGGATTTGTGTTTCAAAATTTCCAACTGATGGGTCACTTGACGGCCCTTGAAAATGTGATGTTGCCGTTGGAGTTGGCAGGGACTCAAAATGCAGCCAATTTGGCCAAATCTATTTTGACCCAAGTTGGACTTTCAGAGCGCCTGCGTCATTTCCCTAAAGTGTTAAGCGGTGGCGAACAGCAACGTGTCGCCTTGGCCAGGGCTTTTGTGGTTGAACCTCAACTGCTCTTGGCCGATGAACCCACTGGCAGCTTGGATGCTCAGACTGGCGAAAGCATCATGGATTTGATGCTCAGCATGAACAAAGCACGCAACACCACCCTTATTTTGGTCACGCATGACCAAAAATTGGCCCAAAGATGTGACCGAACTCTGACCTTGGAAGCCGGAAGACTCATATCCCAAGGATAATTAGGGCATGTCTTCTCCCAAAATTTTGTTTGGTTTTCATGCAGTGGGTGTGCGCCTTAAAACAGCGCCTCAATCCATCGTTGAAATTTACTTTGAAACCACTCGCCGCGATGCTCGTATGCGCCAGTTCATAGAGCGTGCGCAAGAGGCGGGTGTTCGACTCATTGAAGCCGATGGCATGCGCCTCTCCAAATTGGCGGGCAGTCATGGTCACCAAGGTGTAGCGGCCAGAGTCGAGCTGGTCCCCCAAGTGCATTCCTTAGATGATTTGTTGGACCAAGTTCAAGGGCCACCTTTGCTGCTGGTTTTGGACGGCATTACCGACCCCCACAATTTAGGGGCCTGCTTACGGGTGGCAGATGGTGCAGGCGCGCATGCGGTTATTGCCCCCAAAGATCATGCAGCAGGCATCAATGCCACTGTGGCCAAAGTGGCCAGCGGAGCAGCCGAAACAGTGCCTTACTTCATGGTGACCAATTTGGCGCGCACTTTAGGTGAGCTCAAAGAACGTTCAATTTGGACCATCGGCACCAGCGGTGATGCCCCTAAAAACATTTACCAAGTGGATCTAAAGGGCCCGGTGGCTTTGGTATTGGGCGCCGAGGGGCCAGGCATGCGCCACCTCACTCGCAAAACTTGTGACGAGCTCGTTAGCATTCCAATGCAGGGTGCAGTTGAAAGCTTGAATGTGTCGGTGGCCAGTGGCGTGTGCCTTTTTGAGGCGGTACGGCAACGACTGGGCTAAAGCATGCCTGTTGCGCCAATAAGGCCACCGCCCCCAATTAGCCACAAAATATGAATTCGCGTTTTCAACATCAGCCCCATTGAGACGGCTGTGAGGAGCCACAGTTTCCAATCATTGGCCATGCTGTTATGGGCTGCGGTTAATAACCAACCTGTTGAAATTAACAACCCAATCACAATGGGCGACATGCCCGATTTGAAAGCGCGCACCGCAATTAAGTTGCTGTTCTGATGCGCCCATTTGGTTGCAGAGTAGGTCAGAAAAGAGGAGGGCAACATGATGCCTGTCATGGTGACCATGATGCCTAAACAGCCTAGTAGCCAAGCCGTCATACCAGACGCCATGCCGCCTCCGGCATTGATGCCGATGTTCCATCCTATCAATGCAACGAAAAGTACGTTGGGTCCGGGTGCAGATTGCGCTAAGGCAATGGACGATGAGAAAGAAAAGTCTGTCAGCCAACTTTTTTCATCGACCAAGTAACGGTGCATTTCAGGTGCAGTGGTGATGGTGCCGCCCAAAGAAAGCAAGGACAACATGCCAAAGTGCAAAAACAAGTCAAGCCAGTCAAAAGGACTCATGGCAATGATGTGGTTCATGTTGCGTCAGATTCAGATTGAGGCTTAGAACCAATATCTGCCAAGGCATCTGCTTTTGACAGCGATCGATAAGCCAGCCAGCAGCCTGTTAACCCTAGTGCAGACAAGGCCCAAATTAAGGGGAATCTGAACAAGCCGACACTGACAAAAGCGGCCAAAACCAATAGCCATGCCGCATGCAGTCCTAAGGGGTTTTGCTTCAATGCGCTGCTCAATTTAAGGCCAGTTGCAATGATGAGTCCCGCCGATACTGCGCCCATGCCTTTTAATGCGCCTTGGGCAATGGGGTTGTCAGCAACACCGCCAAACAAAATGGCCAGCAACAAGACAAGGGTGAGTGGGGCGACCAACAACCCTGCCACAGCCGCTAAGGCCCCATATATACCAAAATACTGTCTTCCCAGCATCAATGCCAAATTGACAATGTTGGGGCCAGGCAAAATTTGAGCAACAGACCATTCTTCTAAGAATTGAGTTTTGCTCATCCATTGACGCCGCTCGACAAGTTCTTGCTGCGCAACCGCCAAGACACCACCCACCCCTTGTAGAGCCAAAAGGGTAAAGCCGATGAACAATTCCATTTTGGAATTGGGTCGTTTTAAGGGACTGTTCTCGCTTGGCATCGAACAATTATCCTTCTATAAAGACCTTTTGAGCCCGTAGGCGCCTCGGAAGCTCTAAACTACAACCTTCTATAGATTTGTGTGCCATGAACGCCTTTGTAGACGTCTCTTTTTTCCCGCGTGAAGCAAAACCCCTGAACAGTTACCGCAAGTTCTGGGCGTCACGCTTTGGCACAGCGCCTTTCTTGCCCATGAGCCAATCCGAGATGGCTCAATTAGGCTGGGACAGTTGCGACATCATTTTGGTCACTGGCGATGCCTATGTTGACCACCCCAGTTTTGGCATGGCTGTCATCGGCCGCATGTTGGAAGCCCAAGGTTTTAGAGTGGGCATCATTGCCCAACCCGATTGGCAAAGCGCCGATCCATTTCGCGCTTTAGGCAAACCCAACTTATTTTGGGGTGTGACTGCGGGCAACATGGATTCCATGATTAACCGCTACACGGCCGATCGCAAAATTCGTTCAGACGATGCCTATACGCCAGGTGATGTGGGCGGCAAGCGCCCCGACCGCGCTGCCATTGTTTACAGCCAACGATGCCGCGAAGCCTATCCAGACGTCCCCATCATTTTGGGTGGCATTGAAGGCTCATTGCGACGCATCGCGCACTACGATTATTGGTCAGACAAAGTCAGGCGATCGATTGTGGTCGATAGCAAATGTGATCTTTTGCTTTATGGCAATGCAGAACGTGCCATCGTTGAAATTGCGCATCGATTGGCTGCCAAAGTGCCGGTTCACGACATTGTCGATGTCAGAGGCACTGCATTTGTCCGCCGCCAAACGCCCGAAGGATGGTTTGAAATTGATTCAACCACGGTTGATACACCTGGCCATGTAGAGGCCCACATCAACCCCTACCTGATGATTTCCGATCAGGCGCGAGAAAATGGTGCCACTTGTGCGCGGGAAGAAGAAGCCCAAACGGTCGCAGACCTTCAAAACGCTGTCAATCCTTCAAGTTTGCCCTCTAGTTCAGTCAAACCTCTTCAGTTTGTTCCAAGCCCAAGCATGCCAGCGTTGCGAGGCAAGGGCACTCACAAAGTACCGCCACGCGATTTAAGTGTGATTCGTTTGCCAAGCTACGAACAAGTCAAAAGTGATCCTGTTCTATACGCCCATGCCAATCGCGTCCTGCATTTAGAAACCAACCCGGGCAATGCACGGTGCTTGGTGCAAGCCCATGGTGAAGGGCACACAGCGCGTGATGTTTGGATGACGCCACCGCCCATTCCCCTCACAACAGCCGAAATGGATGCGGTTTTTGATTTGCCTTATGCCCGCAGTCCTCACCCAAGCTATGCAGACGAAAACGGCTCGCACGACGGCGCGACCAAAATTCCTGCATGGGAGATGATTCGTTTTTCAGTCAACATCATGCGTGGTTGTTTTGGAGGGTGCACCTTTTGCTCTATTACTGAGCACGAAGGCCGCATTATTCAAAGTCGCAGCGAAGCCTCTGTTCTTCGCGAGATTGAAGACATACGGGACAAGGTCAAGGGTTTTACAGGCGTTATTTCGGATTTGGGTGGTCCGACAGCCAATATGTACCGATTGGGTTGCAAGAGCCCTGAGATTGAATCAGCCTGCCGCAAACCCAGCTGTGTGTATCCCGGCATTTGCAGCAACCTGACCACAGATCACGGGCCGCTCATTCAAATGTACCGAAAGGCCAGAAGTCTGAAAGGCATCAAGAAGATCTTGATTGGCTCAGGACTGCGATACGACCTGGCCGTGCAAAGCCCTGAATATGTCAAAGAATTGGTGACACATCATGTGGGGGGCTATTTAAAAATTGCACCTGAACACACAGAGTCTGGCCCCTTAAGCAAGATGATGAAGCCAGGCATTGGCACTTACGACAGGTTCAAAAGCCTGTTTGACAAGTTCAGTGCTGAGGCAGGAAAGAAACAGTTTTTAGTTCCTTACTTCATTGCGGCACACCCAGGCACCAGTGACGAAGACATGATGAACCTGGCCGTTTGGCTCAAGAAAAATGGGTTTCGAGCAGATCAAGTTCAAACCTTTTATCCAAGTCCTATGGCCACAGCAACAGCCATGTACCACACGGCTAAAAACCCGCTTCGCAAGATCAGTCGTGAGAGTGAAAAAGTCGATGTCGTTAAAGGCGAGAAAAGACGACGCTTGCACAAAGCATTTTTGCGATATCACGATGCCAAGCATTGGCCCTTGTTACGAGAAGCTTTGAAAGCCATGGGCAGGTCTGATTTGATCGGCAATGGTAAGCACCATCTGATCCCAACTTGGCAACCGCTGTCGGATGATTATCAAAGCGCGCGCCGCAAAAACAGCACGCCTGGAAGCCTCAAATCAAAAGCGCCTAGGCCAGGTCAACTATTGACGCAGCACACGGGTCTGCCACCCAGAAAGAAATCTTGACATCAAGCCTGCAGCACTTGCAGCAGCTCGGTCTCAATTTCAATTTGCTCTCGGTTGTGCTGAAGGGCAGAGCCTTCAATCAAGAAGGTGTCTTCAACCCGTTCACCCAGTGTGCTGATCTTTGCCAATTTCAAACTGATGCTGTGCTTGGCCAGAACAGAAGCTACGCTGTAGAGCAAGCCCAAACGATCGCTGGCTGAAATACCCAACAACCAACTCTGTGCTTTTTCATCAGGGTGCAGGGTAATGCGGGGTGCAATTGGGAAGTTTTTGACACGGCGCGATACCCTGCCTTTGGTTGGGGGCGGCAGTTCACCTTTTTTGTTGATGGTGGCAGTTAAGCCTGATTCAACCATGGTCATTAATTCTCTGTAGTGCTCTGGCAGTAGAGACGTCACCACTTGGAAGGTGTCTAGGGCAAAGCCGTTTTTGGCTGTGTGAATCTTGGCATCCAAAATACTGAAACCTGCTTGGTCAAAGTACCCACATATTCGCGCAAACAAATCAGGTTGGTCTGCCGTGTACACCAACACTTGAAGGCCTTCACCCACGGGTGAAATTCTGGCGCGAACAATGCACTTGGCTTCTACAGTCGCAGAAACAAGCGCCTGAGATTTAGGAACATGTCGCGAAAGTTGACGTGCATGCCATGCAATTTCTCCAGCATCATGCCGCATGAAATAGCCGACATCCAAAGTGTCCCAAAGGGCTTTTTGGCCTTCATGGGGCTCTGCATGACGCGCCAATTCAATCAAGGCATCGCGTTTTCGCGCCTCAATGTCTGCATTGGCGTCGGGTGCTCGGCCGCCTAGGACCCTCAAGGTGTAGCGGTACAAGTCTTCAAGCAGCTTGCCTTTCCAAGCATTCCAAACCTTGGGACTGGTTCCACGAATGTCGGCAACGGTTAACAAATAGAGCGCTGTCAAACGCCTTTCGTTGCCCACCCGTTTGGCAAATGCCGCAATGACGTCGGGATCGCTCAGGTCCTCTTTCTGAGCCACATGGCTCATGGTTAGATGCTCGCCCACCAAAAAGGAAATGAGTTTGGCGTCTTCGGATGAGATGTTGTGCTGTTTACAAAACAACTTAACTTCACGCATCCCTAATTGAGAATGGTCGCCGCCTCTACCCTTGGCAATGTCATGAAACAAAGCTGCGGTGTACAGCACATATGGCTTATCCCAGCCTGCCGCCAACTGTGAGCAGAAGGGATACTCGTGTGCATGATCAGCAATGAAAAATCGCCTGACATTCCTGAGTACCATCAAAATATGTTGGTCAACGGTGTACACATGGAACAGGTCATGCTGCATCTGGCCCACAATGTTCCGGAAGACCCACAAGTACCGACCCAACACCGAAGTTTGGTTCATCAACCGCATTGAATGGGTGATGCCTTCGTTCTCTTGCAAAATTTTGAGAAAAGTTTGACGGTTGACAGGGTCGCGCCTGAACTTGGCATCCATCACATTGCGAACGTTGTAAAGCGCTCGCAAAGTTTTAGCAGACAAGCCCTTCACCCCTTGAGTTTGCTGAAACAGCAAAAAGGTTTCCAAAATGGCATGAGGGTGCTTCTGGTAGAGGTCATCCTGCGCCACATCAATCAAGCCATTGATGTCATTGAAGTGCTCGTTGATTTTCCTGACTTCAATGCGCAAATCGCCGCGCTCGGCTTGTAGATGAGCCTCGATGTTGAGCAGCAATATCTGGTTCAACTGCGTAACAGCCTTGGCTGCCCAGTAGTACTGACGCATGAGTACTTCACTGGCTCTTTGCTTGTGCTTGCCGTCTGGTGTACTTTTGGCTTGATAGCCAAAGCTGTCTGCCAAGGCGTGTTGCAAATCAAACACCAATCGGTCTTCTCTGCGCTTTGCCAATAAATGCAGGCGAGCACGAATCAAACTGAGAACAGCCTCATTTCGTTTGATTTGCTTCACCTCAAGAGGAGTCGCCAATCCTTTTTTAGCCAAGTCGTCCCAGTGACTGCCTAAGCCTGCAGCCTTTGAGACCCACAAAATAATTTGCAAGTCGCGTAGACCACCTGGAGACTCTTTGCAGTTGGGTTCCAAAGAGTAGGGCGTGTTTTCAAACTTGTTGTGTCGCTGTTGCATTTCGAGGGTTTTGGCCACGAAAAATGCATAGGGATCGATTGCTGAGCTGAAGCTTTTCCAAAATAATTTGAAGAGCGATAAGTCACCGGTGATGTAGCGACTTTCAAGCAATGAAGTTTGAACAGTGATGTCCTTCTCGGACTCAATCAAACAATCTTTCAAGGTCCGGACACTGGACCCTATTTCGAGACCACTGTCCCAACAACTGCCGATGAAGACCTCCAGCTTGGCTTTGAGTTCTGAGGACTCTTCGAGGTTTGCTGAGTCTGGCAGCAACACCAACACATCGACATCGGATGAGGGAAACAGCTCACCTCGACCAAAACCACCAACGCCAATCAAGGCCTCACCTTGGTTAAAACCCGCATTGGACCAAAGCTGGACCAACAGCGTATCTGCCAATTGGGCCAGCCGTTTAAGCGTCCGTTTGAGCCCTCGGCCACTGGCATTGCTGTTTTCAATGTTGGCCCAAAGCGCCTGCTTTTCCTGCCGATATTTATCGCGCAATACCGACACGTCCGTCATGGCTTAACCTTTGATGAAATCAGGAACAGGTGGACTGCCAGCTGACAGCGTCAGAACTTCGTAGCCGGTTTCTGTGACCAAGATGGTGTGTTCCCATTGGGCAGACAAAGAGCGATCTTTGGTCACAATGGTCCAGCCATCGCCCATCTCCTTGATTTCACGCTTGCCCGCATTGATCATCGGCTCAATGGTGAAAGTCATGCCGGCTTTGAGCTCGTCTAAGGTGCCAGGTTTGCCGTAGTGCAGAACTTGTGGTTCTTCATGAAATACCTGACCGATGCCATGCCCGCAAAACTCTCGAACAATTGAAAACCCGAGATTTTCTGCAAACTTTTGAATAGCCCAACCAATGTCACCCAACCTTGCGCCAGGCTTGACTTGGGCAATTCCATGCCACATAGCTTCGTAGGTCACAGCACACAGTCGCTTGGCAGCAATGGATGCCTCACCGACCAAGAACATGCGACTGGTATCGCCATGCCATCCATCTTTAATGACCGTGATGTCGATATTGACGATGTCACCTTTTTTGAGTGCTTTATCGCTGGGGATACCGTGACACACCTGGTGGTTGATAGATGTACAAATTGATTTGGGGTAGGGCGCGTAACCAGGCGGTTGGTAATTTAATGGGGCAGGCACACAACCCTGCACATTGACCATGTAGTCATGGGCCAATTGATCGAGTTCGTTGGTGGTCACACCAGGCTGAACGAATGGCGTCAGGTAGTCCAGAACTTCGGAAGCCAGCCGCCCGGCCAACCGCATGCCTTCTGCGCCTTTGGCGTCTTTGATAGAGATTGTCATGGGGTCAGATTATCCCATCTCGGGCTTGTTTTTGCAGAAAATGAGCCTTCCGGTGGTTAAAATAGAGACACGAAAAATACCCCAGTCAGCGGTATTTCAGATATTTCCCAATAGCCTCCAAGGCCGCACAGTGACCCTGCATACACACATCCTAGAAGGCGGTAACGCCCTTAGCGTCTTTCGAATTCAGCAATTACTCCCTAAATTGCAGGCCCTGTGCCCAGACATCACCGCGTTGCAAGGTCAATTTTTGCACTTGGTTGCCACCGAAAACGAATTGTCAGCAAGCCATTCGGATGTGCTCAAGCAGCTCCTGGTCTATGGAGAGCCAGCCAACTCATCTCACAATACAAAACATCAACTGCAGGTCATCGTATCGCCACGGTTGGGAACCGTTTCCCCTTGGGCTTCTAAAGCGACTGACATTGCGCACAACTGTGGGTTACCTGTCCGAAGGATTGAGCGCCTCGTTGAATACACCTTGCAACTCAAATCGGCTTCCACACTGAATGCTTTGAGCGTTGACATCAAGTTGCAGCTGGCCGATCTGCTTCATGATCGCATGACGGAGTCGATTCTTTCAACGCGCAACGACGCGGTGGCACTGACGCATGAATTGCAAGCCCAAAATTTATTGCATGTCGATGTTTTGAATGGCGGCCGTGAGGCACTGGTCAAAGCCAATCAAGCGTTTGGCTTGGCGCTGGCAGAAGATGAAATTGATTATCTGCTTTTGTCTTTCCAGCAACTTGGACGCAACCCGACTGATGTTGAGTTGATGATGTTTGCGCAAGCCAACAGTGAACACTGTCGGCACAAAATTTTCAATGCCAAATTCACCATCGATGGTGTTGATCAAGACAACAGCTTGTTTGGCATGATTCGCTACACGCATCAGCAAAATCCACAGCACACCGTGGTTGCCTATTCAGACAATGCTTCCATCATGGCAGGCCATGAAGTTGAACGATTTGTGGCCAAGCATGGTGGCGCCTATGAAAAGGAAAAGGCACTTCACCATGTGCTCATGAAGGTAGAAACGCATAACCACCCCACGGCCATATCGCCATTTCCTGGCGCTTCGACGGGAGCGGGCGGCGAAATCAGGGATGAAGGGGCAACGGGCAGGGGCTCAAAACCCAAAGCGGGCTTGACGGGATTTACAGTTTCAAAATTGTGGGATGCGCCACATGGAAAACCTGCGCACATCGCAAGCCCTTTGCAGATCATGACAGAAGGACCCTTGGGTGGTGCCGCTTTCAATAACGAATTTGGTCGCCCCAATTTGTTGGGTTACTTTCGAGAATACGAACAAGAAATCAATGGCGTTGTGCGTGGCTATCACAAGCCCATCATGATTGCAGGCGGTTTGGGTGTGATTGAAGACAGCCAAACCAAAAAGATTGAATTTCCTGCGGGCACTTTGTTGATTCAATTGGGTGGTCCTGGCATGCTGATTGGCATGGGCGGCAGTGCTGCCAGCTCAATGGCCTCAGGCACCAATGCTGCCAACTTAGACTTTGACTCTGTACAACGCGGCAACCCCGAAATAGAACGACGCGCGCAGGAAGTCATTAACCAATGCTGGATCTTGGGCAAGGACAATCCTATCTTAGCCATCCACGATGTAGGTGCTGGCGGTTTGTCAAATGCTTTTCCAGAACTCACCAATGATGCAGGCCGTGGCGCTCGCTTTGATTTGCGTGCAGTTCCATTGGAAGCTTCTGGACTTTCACCGAAAGAAATATGGTCCAACGAAAGCCAAGAGCGTTATGTTTTGGCCATCGCCCCAGAGTCACTAGACACTTTCAAATCTTTCTGTGAACGTGAGCGGTGTCCCTTTGCCGTGGTTGGTGTTGCAACTGAAGAACGCCAATTGGTGTTGGCAGACAGTCAAGCTACATCTCAAGGGCTAGAGCTTCCCGTCAACATGCCCATGAATGTTCTTTTGGGTAAGCCACCCAAAATGCACCGCGTTGTCACATCGGTGAGTCAACCCACCAAAAGCATCCAACTAACAGGCATTCAATTGCAAGATGCAGCACTCAAGGTGTTGAGTCACCCCTCAGTTGCCTCAAAACGATTCTTAATCACCATTGGCGATCGGACGGTGGGCGGCTTAACCCATCGCGATCAAATGGTGGGGCCATGGCAAGTCCCGGTTGCAGATTGCGCTGTCACATTGGCTGATTTCAAAGGCTTTCAAGGTGAAGCCATGAGCATGGGCGAGCGTACACCTTTGGCCAGCGGCAATGCAGCTGCCTCGGGGCGCATGGCCGTTGCCGAGGCCATTACCAATTTGCTGGCCGCGCCTATCGAATTGGACCGCGTCAAACTCAGTGCAAATTGGATGGCAGCCTGTGGCGAACCAGGCGAAGATGCGGCTTTGTACGAAACGGTCAAAGCGGTGGGGCTTGAACTGTGCCCTGCACTAGGCATTTCAATTCCTGTTGGCAAAGACAGTTTGTCTATGAAAACTCAGTGGACCGATCAAGACGGCGCTCATAAAGTGACGTCCCCCGTGAGTTTAATTGTGAGTGCTTTTGCATCTCTGAACGATGTCCGCGGCACCCTAACGCCTCAATTGAATGCCTCGCTAGAAGACACTACCTTGATTCTCATTGACTTG
>JACCDI011830983.1_pt1 | contig 18188 bp, 17 predicted proteins | sample 7442791 | NCBI WGS metagenome assembly JACCDI01 (sample SAMN15323434, study PRJNA562643) | freshwater metagenome | isolation source: river surface water | place: USA:Blue River Watershed | collected 2017-08-15
ATTGCGAGGCAGTCCGAGGCCGGGGTGACGATTTCTGCGTACCCCGCAGCATGAGGAACCCCGGCCTCGGACTGCCTCGCAATGCTCCCAGCACGATCAGCGAATCAATGTCTCTGGCAAGCCCGTCAGAAACCTGTGCTACATTGATCCCCATGTCTTCGCGTTTCAGCTTTTACTTTTTTTACTTTTGGTTCTCTGTCCCCGGCGGACGAGAGGCGAACGCGTAAACACCCGAACACCTCACACCCAACCGCCGGAGCCCCAAAGCCCGGCGGTTTTTTTTCACCTGTTTCCAAACCGAATCAAACCAGGAGCCCTTGATGAACACCAAAGCGAATGCCGATATCTGGCAACAGCACCCTGCAGACCGAACCGGCAAGACCGACGACGAACGCATCAAGGACATCACTGTGCTGCCACCGCCCGAGCATCTGATGCGCTTTTTCCCGATTGCCGGCACGGCCGTGGAGAAGCTCATCGCCCACACCCGTAAAACCATTCACCACATCCTGCACGGGCAGGACGACCGTCTGCTGGTCATCATCGGTCCGTGTTCGATCCACGATCCGGCCGCGGCCGTTGAATACGCCCGCCGTCTCAAACCGCTGCGCGAAAAATACGCTGACACACTCGAAGTCGTGATGCGCGTGTACTTTGAAAAGCCGCGCACCACGGTAGGCTGGAAGGGCCTGATCAACGATCCCTACCTGGACGAGAGCTACCGCATCGACGAGGGGCTGCGCATCGCCCGCCAGCTGCTGATCGAGATCAACCGTGCAGGTTTGCCTGCCGCCAGCGAATTCCTGGACGTGATCTCGCCGCAGTACATCGGTGACCTGATCAGTTGGGGGGCGATTGGTGCGCGCACCACCGAAAGCCAGGTGCACCGCGAACTGGCTTCGGGCATTTCAGCACCCATCGGCTTCAAGAACGGCACCGACGGCAACATCAAGATCGCCACCGACGCCATCCAGGCGGCAGCCGGGGGGCACCACTTCCTGTCGGTGCACAAAAATGGCCAGGTGGCCATCGTGCAGACCAAGGGCAACAAGGATTGCCACGTCATCCTGCGCGGCGGCAAGGCCCCCAACTACGACGCCGACAGCGTGGCCGCTGCCTGCAAGGAGCTCGAAGCTGCCAAGTTGCCGGCCACGCTGATGGTCGACTTCAGCCACGCCAACAGCGCCAAGCAGCACAAGCGCCAGGTCGATGTGGCCAAGGACATCGCCGGTCAGATTGCCGGTGGTTCACGCCAGGTGTTTGGCGTGATGGTCGAGAGCCACATCCATGAAGGGGCGCAGAAATTCACCCCGGGCAAGGACGATGTGAATGCGCTGGAATACGGCAAAAGCATCACCGACGCCTGCATCGGCTGGGATGACAGCGAGCTGGTGCTGCAGACCCTGTCGGACGCGGTCAAGGCGCGTCGCAGCCGCTGAGTACCTTCAGTTGGCCTGTGGCGCGACCTGAAATTCGCGCCACAGCAGGTACAGCCCGCTGGCCACGACAATGCCTGCGCCCAGCAGCACCGCGTGGTCAGGCACCTGGTCAAAAACCAGCCAGCCGCCCAGCGTCATGTAGATGATCTGTTGGTACAGAAACGGCCCCAGTACGGCGGCTGATGCAAAGCGGTGCGCCTGCGCGGCAAAGTAGTGGCCGGCGCCGCCACTCAGGCCCGCCACGGCCAGCATCAGCCACTGCCAAGCACTGGCAGGCGTTTGCCAGGAGAGCAACGCAAAAGGCGTGAGCACGGCGGTGGCGACCAGGGCCGAAGCCAGTTGCATGGTGGCGGGGTGTTCGCTGCTGGCCAGGTGGCGCGTGAGCAGGTTGAACAGGGCATAAATGATGGCATTGCCCGCCGACAACAAAATGGCCGGGTGAAAAGCCTGCGTGCCAGGCCGGATGATGACCAGTACGCCGGCAAAGCCCAGTGCAATCGCCAGCCAGCGGCGTGCGTCCAGGTGTTCGCCCAGCCACCAGGCCGAAAGCACGGCAATCAGAATGGGCACGGAAAACTGCATGGCCCCGGTTTCGGCCAGTTGCAGGTATTGCAAGGCCCAAAAATTCAGCCCTGTCATGGTGGCCAGCATGACACCGCGCAGCAGCTGCAGCCTGGGCTGGCGCCAGCGCACCAGGTCTTTGCCCATGCTGGGCGCAAAGATGGCCAACGAGAACAGCGAATGCGTCATGAAGCGCAGCCACACGACCTGCAACACCGGCAGGCTGAGCACCAGCCATTTGGCCGAGGTGTCCAGCAAGCCAAAGCACAGTGTGGTCAGCGTGACCAGACCGATGCCGATGCGCCTGTTTTGGGCGCTGTCCGTCAGCATGGTGCTCAGCGGGGCTGCAGGGCTTGCAGCAGTTTGGCGTGGATGCCGCCAAGGCCGCCGTTGCTCATGCACAGCAAATGGTCGCCGGGTTGCACCTGGGCCATGACTTGGGCGATCACGCCGTCGATGTTGTCGGCCACCTGGGCGCGCTCGCCCATGGGGGCCAGGGCCGAGGCCGCGTCCCAGCCCAGGCCACCCGAATGGCAGAACGCCAGATCGGCTTCTTCCAGGCTCCAGGGCAGCTGGGCTTTCATGGTGCCCAGCTTCATGGTGTTGCTGCGTGGCTCGAAAATCGCCAGGATGCGCGCATCACCCACCTGGCGGCGCAAACCGTTGACGGTGGTGCGAATCGCCGTGGGGTGGTGGGCAAAGTCGTCGTAGACGGTGATGTTGTTGACCGTGCCGCGCACTTCCATGCGGCGCTTGACGTTTTCAAACGTGCCCAAAGCCTGCGCCGCCATGGTGGGGCTCACGCCCACATGCTCAGCGGCGGCGATGGTCGCCAGCGCGTTGAGCTGGTTGTGCACGCCGCCAATCGCCCATTGCACCTCGGCCACCGGTCGGCCCGTTTGCAGCACCTTGAACTGCGAAGGTTCGCCCTCGGCCACAAAATCGCTCACGGCACTGCCGAAGGTGCGCACTTCGCTCCAGCAGCCTTGTGCCAGCACACGCGTGAGGCTTTCCTCCAGGCCGTTGACCACCACGCGGCCCGATCCGGGCACCGTGCGTACCAGGTGGTGAAACTGGCGCTCGATGGCGGCCAGGTCGTCAAAGATGTCGGCGTGGTCGAATTCCAGGTTGTTGAGGATGGCGGTGCGCGGCCGGTAGTGCACAAACTTGCTGCGTTTGGCGAAAAAGGCGGTGTCGTACTCATCGGCTTCGATGACGAAATAGGGGCCACCGCCCAGCCGGGCCGACACGCCGAAGTTCAGGGGGACGCCGCCGACCAGAAAGCCCGGTTGCAGGCCGGCCTGCTCCAGCACCCAGGCCAGCATGGAGGTGGTGGTGGTCTTGCCGTGTGTGCCGGCCACCGCCAGCACATGCCGGCCCTGCAGCACGTGTTCGGCCAGCCATTGCGGGCCGCTGGTGTAGGGCGCGCCGGCTTCCAGAATGGCTTCCATCAGCGGGAATTTGGGGCTGCCATCGGGCAGGCGGGCGCGGCTGACCACGTTGCCGATCACGTACACGTCCGGTTGCAGCCGCATCTGCTCGGCGCCAAAACCCTCGATCAGCTCGATGCCCAAAGCCCGGAGCTGGTCGCTCATGGGGGGGTAGACGCCCGCGTCGCAGCCGGTGACTTGGTGGCCCGCCTCGCGGGCCAGGGCGGCAAGGCCACCCATGAAGGTGCCGCAAATCCCGAGAATATGAATGTGCATGGCCACCGATTGTAGAGACCGGTGGCGTGCCAGCGGTGCGCGTGGCCGGTGGGCGGGCGCTGAGCGACAATGCCCCGATGAGCGATGTTCAACTCGAGATTGCGGCCACCGCCGCCCGCCTGGTGGTGGAAGAAGGCCTGGGTTTTGGGCCGGCCAAACACCGGGCCATCAAGGCGCTGGGCCTGCCCGGGCGCACGGCTTTGCCCTCCAACGAGGCGCTGGAAGTCCAGGTGCGCGAGTACATCTCGGTTTTTTGTGCCGATACCCAGCCGCAGGAGCTGCTGGCCCTGCGCGAGCATGCCCGGCAGTGGATGGCGCGCCTGGCCGAATTCCGCCCCCATCTGGGCGGGGCCGTCTGGCATGGCTGGGCCACCCGCTTGTCCGACATCGACCTGGCGCTGTTCTGTGACGACCCCAAGGCGGTCGAGATCGCGCTGATCAACCAGAACCTGCGCTACGAGGTGCAGACCCAGACGGGCATGCACGGCGAGCCGGTCGATGTGCTGAGCCTGCACAGCTTTTGTCCGGGTTTGGATGAAGACATTGGCGTGCACCTGCGCATCTACGACCTGCAGGGGCTGCGTGGCGCCCTGGTGGCCGACGCCCAAGGACGCGCGCCGCGCGGGGATTTGGCGGCGCTCGAGCGCCTCCTCGGCGCAGATCCCGCACAATGAGGGCATGAATTCGCCCCAGACCCCTTCGCTGCGCCGCCGCTGGATGCTGGGGGTGGGGCTGAGCGCCGCCGCCGCCGGCGCCGGTGTGGCCTGGTGGCGCCTGGACCCGGGTGCCGCCGCGCCGCAGGCCCAGGACGATTTCTGGCAGCAGCGTTTCGAACAGCCGCAAGGCGGCGAGCTGGCGCTGGCCCGCTTGCGCGGGCGACCGTTGCTGGTGAATTTCTGGGCGACCTGGTGCCCCCCTTGCGTCGAAGAATTGCCCATGATCGAGGCTTTCTGGCGTGAACATGCCGCCAAAGGCATCCAAGTGCTGGCCTTGGCGGTGGACCAGCCTTCCTCGGTGCGCCGTTTTCTGGAGCGCCAACCCCTGTCTTTCCCCGTCGGACTGGCCGGTCTGCAAGGCGCCGAACTGGCCAAATCGCTGGGCAATCAGCAGGGCGGGCTGCCTTTTAGCGTCTTTTTCCGAAAAGATGCCAGCATTTACCGACAGAAGCTCGGTCAACTCTCGGTGCAAGACCTGCAGAACTGGCTCAGCGCCGGCCTCTGAGCCCCTCGCCCATCCCGCATGGCGGGATCTTCCCCGCCTCGGGTGCTTGTTTTAGGAATACTTCCCGCTTTTTCCCCGTGTTTTCCCTGAAATTGGGGTAAATTCGGCGCATATCATTTGCAGACGCAAGGAGGTTCCATGGATTTACGCAAACTCAAGACCCTGATCGATCTGGTGTCCGAGTCCAATGTTTCTGAACTCGAAATCACCGAAGCCGAAGGCAAGGTCAGGATCGTCAAGAGTGCTGGCGTGGCCATGGCAGCTCCTGTGGTGATGGCCGCACCGGCGGCGGTGGCCGCCCCCCTGCCGGTGGCTGCTGCGCCGGCTGCCCCCGCCGAGGCGGCGGCCGCGCCGGCGCCTGAGGCGGCCGGTCACACCGTCAAGTCGCCGATGGTGGGCACCTTCTACCGCTCGTCGAGTCCCGGCGCCGCGCCCTTTGTCCAGATCGGTTCGGTGGTCAAGGAGGGCGACACCCTGTGCATCGTCGAGGCCATGAAGATCCTCAACGAAATCGAATCCGACAAGTCCGGCACCGTGACCCAGATCCTGTGCGAGAACGGTCAGGCCGTCGAATACGGTCAGCCCCTGTTCATCATCGAGTAATCCAGGGCCACCCATGTTCAAGAAAATTCTGGTCGCCAACCGGGGCGAGATCGCGCTGCGCATCCAGCGCGCCTGCCGCGAGCTGGGCGTCAAGGCGGTGATGGTCTATTCCGAGGCGGACAAAGAGGCCAAATACGTGAAGTTGGCCGAAGAAGCCGTCTGTATCGGCCCTGGCCCATCGGCCCTGAGTTACCTCAACATGCCGGCCATCATTTCGGCCGCCGAAGTCACCGATGCCGAAGCCATCCACCCCGGCTACGGCTTTCTGAGCGAAAACGCCGACTTTGCCGAGCGCGTCGAAAAGAGCGGTTTCCAGTTCATCGGGCCCACCCCCGACTCGATCCGCATCATGGGCGACAAGGTCTCGGCCAAGCAGGCCATGATCAAGGCGGGGGTGCCCTGCGTGCCCGGATCCGAAGGCGAGCTGCCCGACGACCCGGCGCAGATCCGCCGCATCGCCAAGAGCATCGGCTACCCGGTCATCATCAAGGCCGCAGGCGGTGGCGGTGGCCGGGGCATGCGTGTGGTGCACACCGAGGCGGCCCTGATCAATGCGGTGCAGATGACCAAGGCCGAAGCGGGCGCCGCCTTTGGCAACCCGGCGGTCTACATGGAAAAGTTCCTGCAGAACCCGCGCCACATCGAGATCCAGATCCTGGCCGACCAGCACAAAAATGCGGTCTGGCTGGGCGAGCGCGACTGCTCCATGCAGCGGCGCCACCAAAAGGTGATCGAAGAGGCGCCGGCCCCGGGCATTGCGCGCAAGCTGATCGACAAGATCGGTGAACGTTGCGTGGCCGCCTGCAAGAAGATCGGCTACCGTGGCGCGGGCACCTTCGAGTTCCTCTACGAAAACGGCGAGTTCTACTTCATCGAGATGAACACCCGCGTGCAGGTCGAGCATCCGGTGACCGAGTGGGTCACCGGGGTGGACATCGTCAAGACGCAGATCATGGTGGCCGCCGGCCAGAAGCTGCCCTTCACCCAGCGGCAGATCGAGGTCCGTGGCCACGCCATCGAATGCCGTGTGAATGCCGAAGACCCCTTCAAGTTCACCCCCTCGCCCGGCCGCATCACCATGTGGCATCCGCCCGGCGGCCCGGGGGTGCGGGTGGATTCGCACGCCTACACCAATTACTTTGTGCCGCCCAACTACGATTCGATGATCGGCAAGATCATCGTGCACGGAGACACCCGCGAGCAGGCGCTGGCCCGCATGCAGACGGCCCTGGCCGAGACCGTGGTCGAAGGCATCCACACCAACATCCCGCTGCACCGCGAGCTCATGGTCGATGCCAAGTTCATGGCCGGTGGCACCAACATCCATTACCTGGAGCACTGGCTGAGCCAGCACAAGCGCTGATGTACGAGCTGCTGCTGCTGTGCCCGGAGGAGCGGGTCGAAATTTTCAGCGATGCGCTCGACGCCCTGGATGCCCTGAGCGTGTCGGTCGAAGACGCGGACGCGCAGACGCCGGCCGAACAGGCCTTGTTTGGCGAGCCGGGCATGCCCCCGCCCAAGGAGGGGTGGCAGCGTTCGCGCGTGGTGGCCTTGTTCGCGCAGCAGGCGCAGGCCGAAGAAGCCTGGGCCCTGCTGCAGGCGCAGGACTTTTTCGAGGGCTGCCAGGGCCTGGGCGTGCGCCGCGTCGAAGAGCAGGACTGGGTGCGTCTGACGCAGTCGCAGTTTGCGCCGGTGCAGATCACCCCCGATTTCTGGATCGTGCCGACCTGGCACGAGGTGCCGCCGCAGGCGCGCCAGAGCATACGCCTCGATCCGGGGCTGGCTTTTGGCACCGGCACCCACCCGACCACGCGCATGTGCCTGCGCTGGATCGCCCGCCATGGGCTGCAGGGCCAGCGTGTGCTGGACTATGGCTGTGGCTCTGGCATCCTGGCCATCGGCGCGGCCAAGTACGGCGCCCAAAGCATCGATGCGGTTGACATCGACGAGGCCGCAGTGACCTCCACCCGCATCAATGCCCAGGCCAATGCGGTGGTGATCCAGGCCGGACTGCCCGAACTGGCCGCCGGTGCCTACCAGACGGTGCTGGCCAACATCCTGGCCACGCCGCTCAAGGTGCTGGCCCCGCTGCTGTGCGCCCATGTGGCGGCGGGCGGACGCCTGTTGCTGGCCGGCATTCTGGAGCGCCAGGCCGAAGAACTGCAGCAGGCCTATGCGCCCTGGCTGGCGCTGGAAGTGGCCGATGCCGAAGAGGGCTGGATCCTGATGACGGCCTGCAAATCCGCCTGAACCGGCTGCATGCCGTCCGGCAGGGGCGCCGCCGCAGGGGCCTTCGATCGCTGTTTTTGCTGAAATGGCACCGCCCAAGAAAAAGGCCCGATGCGAGCATCGGGCCTGACGCGAAGACCTGAGTCGATCAGGGCTTGGCTGCCGAAGGGAACGGCCACGCAGCCTGAGGGTTCAGGGTCGTTTGCGCAGCGGGGGCAGCGGGTGCTTTGGCCGCCTTTTTCGCAGCGGGCTTTTTGGCGGCCTTTTTGGCAGCAGGCTTTTTAGCGGCCGGCTTTTTGGCAGCTGCTTTTTTGGCTACGGCCTTTTTGGCGGCCGGCTTTTTAGCAGCGGCTTTCTTGGCCGCGGGCTTCTTGGCAGCAGCTTTTTTGGCCGGTGCAGCTTTTTTGGCTGCGGGCTTCTTGGCTACGGCTTTTTTGGCCACGGGCTTCTTGGCGACAGCTTTTTTGGCTGCGGGCTTCTTGGCAGCAGCTTTTTTGGCCGGTGCAGCTTTTTTGGCTGCGGGCTTCTTCGCTACGGCTTTCTTAGCTGCAGGCTTCTTGGCTGCGGCTTTCTTGGGGGCCGCTTTTTTTGCGGCTGCTTTTTTTGCAGTTGCCATGGTTTTCTCCTAGTTCAAATGGAAGAATCATCGGACACAAAACACTCGATGCGTGTTGGCCGCACCAAGCGATTCAGGGTGCTGAGGCCGGCCTCAACACCCTGAACACGGGAAAGCCCCGCCGCAAACGTCCTGCGGACGTTGGCGGATCGGGGCTTGAAGGGGTTCATCATCAAAGTGGAATCAATCCCAGGAGAGCGCACCGCCGGATTGGTATTCGATGACGCGGGTCTCGAAGAAGTTGCGTTCCTTCTTCAGGTCAATCATTTCACTCATCCACGGGAACGGGTTTTCTTCGTTCGGGAAGAGGGCCTCCAGGCCAATTTGAGTGGCGCGGCGGTTGGCGATGTAGCGCAGGTAGCCCTTGAACATGGAGGCGTTCAGGCCGAGCACGCCACGCGGCATGGTGTCTTCGGCATACCGGTACTCGAGTTCGACCGCCTTGAGGAAGAGGGTCTTGATCTCGGCCTTGAACTCGGCCGTCCACAGGTGCGGGTTCTCGAGCTTGATCTGGTTGATCAGATCGATGCCGAAATTGCAGTGCATGGATTCGTCGCGCAGGATGTACTGGTACTGCTCGGCAGCGCCGGTCATCTTGTTCTGACGGCCCAGCGCCAGGATCTGGGTGAAGCCGACGTAGAAGAACAGGCCTTCCATCAGGCAGGCGAACACGATCAGGCTCTTGAGCAGGGTCTGGTCAGCCTCAGGCGTGCCGGTCTTGAAGTGCGGGTCCATGATCGCGTCGATGAACGGGATCAGGAACTCGTCCTTGTCACGGATCGACTGCACCTCGTGGTAGGCGTTGAAGATTTCCGACTCGTCCAGACCCAGCGACTCGACGATGTACTGGTAGGCGTGGGTGTGGATGGCTTCTTCAAAGGCTTGGCGCAGCAGGAACTGGCGGCACTCGGGCGCCGTGATGTGGCGGTAGGTGCCCAGCGTGATGTTGTTGGCGGCCAGCGAATCGGCGGTCACGAAGAAGCCAAGGTTGCGCTTGATGATGCGGCGCTCGTCTTCGGAGAGCCCGTTGGGGTCTTTCCACAGCGCGATGTCGCGGTTCATGTTCACTTCCTGCGGCATCCAGTGGTTGGCGCAGGTGGCAAGGTATTTTTCCCAGGCCCACTTGTACTTGAAAGGCACCAGCTGGTTGACGTCGGTCTGGCCGTTGATGATGCGCTTGTCAGCCACGTTGACGCGGCGTTCGCTGCTGGCGTTGGCAGAAGTAGAGGGAGAGGAATGTCCTGCCGCAGGCGCGGCGCCTGCGTTGCGGGTGGTGGGCATTGCCGGTTGCAATGCGGGCTTGACTTGATCGTCCCAGGACAGCATAGAAATTTCCAGTGTTCGAATTATGAAAGCTTGTGCATGAAATGCAAAGCGTTCAAAGGGTTTTTTGCATGAACGCTTTGCTCAAGTGTTGTGCATTTGCATCGTGCGCGATGTGACGGCACATCGCGCACATTGCATTGGCGGCATCACTCACTGGCAGGCTTCGCAGACTTGATCGTCGATGGCGGTGAACTTCACATCGCTCGCAGGTGCTGCTGCAGCCGCGCCGCCTGCGCCCGATGACACGGCGTTGAGCTGGCCCGCGGCAATCGTTGACTTCTCGGCGTGCGTGGCACTGGTGGTGCGCAGGTAGTAGGTGGTCTTGAGACCACGCAACCAGGCCAGCTTGTAGGTGTCGTCGAGCTTCTTGCCCGAAGCACCGGCCATGTAGATGTTGAGCGACTGCGCCTGGTCGATCCATTTCTGGCGACGGGCAGCGGCTTCCACCAGCCATTGCGGCTCCACCTCGAAGGCGGTGGCGTACAGCTGCTTGATCTCCTGCGGCACGCGGTCGATCGGGCGCAACGAACCATCGAAGTGCTTGAGGTCCATGACCATCACGTCATCCCACAGGCCCAGGCGCTTGAGGTCCTTGACCAGGTAGCCGTTGATCACGGTGAACTCGCCCGACAGGTTGGACTTGACCGACAGGTTGCCGAAACAGGGCTCGATCGACGCGTCCACGCCGATGATGTTCGAAATCGTCGCGGTCGGCGCGATGGCAATGCAGTTGGAATTGCGCATGCCATCCTGCGCGATCTTCTTGCGCAGGGCGTCCCAGTCCAGGGTGGAAGAGCGGTCGACTTCGACATAGCCGCCACGCTCCTGGGCCAGCAGGTCCAGCGAGTCGTGCGGCAGGATGCCGCGGTCCCACAGCGAGCCTTTGTAGCTCGAGTACTTTCCACGCTCCTTGGCCAGCTCGGTCGAGGCCCAGTAGGCGTAGTAGCAGATCGCTTCCATCGACTGGTCGGCGAATTCCACGGCCGCCTGGCTGGCATAGGGGATGCGCATTTCATAGAGCGCATCCTGGAAAGCCATCAGGCCCATGCCCACCGGACGGTGGCGCAGGTTGGAGTCGCGCGCCTTTTTCACGGCGTAGTAGTTGATGTCGATCACGTTATCGAGCATGCGCATGGCCGTGGAAATGGTCTTGCGCAGTTTTTCGTGGTCGATTTCCTTGCCGTTGGGCCCATCCTTGAGGTGCTTGACCAGGTTGACCGAACCCAGGTTGCAGACGGCGGTTTCGGTGTCGCTGGTGTTGAGCGTGATTTCGGTGCACAGGTTTGACGAGTGCACCACGCCCACGTGCTGCTGGGGCGAGCGCACGTTGCAGGGATCCTTGAAGGTGATCCAGGGGTGGCCGGTCTCGAACAGCATCGAGAGCATCTTGCGCCACAGGTCCAGGGCCTGCACCTGCTTGGCCGGCTTGATCTCACCGCGGGCAGCCTTTTCTTCGTAGGCGACATAGGCTTTCTCGAATTCGCTGCCGAACTTGTCGTGCAGGTCCGGGCAGTTAGATGGCGAGAACAGGGTCCAGGTGCCTTTTTCCATCACGCGGCGCATGAACAGGTCGGGGATCCAGTTGGCCGTGTTCATGTCGTGCGTGCGGCGGCGGTCATCGCCGGTGTTCTTGCGCAGCTCCAGGAACTCTTCGATGTCCAGGTGCCAGGTCTCCAGGTAGGCGCAGACTGCACCCTTGCGCTTGCCGCCCTGGTTGACGGCCACGGCGGTGTCGTTGACCACTTTCAGGAAGGGGACCACGCCCTGCGATTCGCCGTTGGTGCCTTTGATGTGCGAGCCCAGGGCGCGCACGCGGGTCCAGTCGTTGCCCAGGCCACCGGCATATTTGGACAGCAGGGCGTTTTCCTTGAGGGACTCGTAAATGCCGTCCAGGTCATCAGGCACAGTGGTCAGGTAGCAGGACGACAGCTGCGAGCGCAGGGTGCCGCTGTTGAACAGGGTCGGGGTGGAGCTCATGAAGTCGAAGGTGGACAGCACCTCGTAGAACTCGATGGCGCGCGCTTCGCGGTCGATCTCCTGCAGCGCCAGGCCCATGGCCACGCGCATGAAGAAGATCTGAGGCAGCTCGATGCGGGTCTTGCGCACGTGCAGGAAATAGCGGTCGTACAGGGTCTGCAGGCCGATGAAATCGAACTGCAGGTCGCGCTCGGGCTTGAGTGCAGCGGCCAGACGCGGCAGGTCGAACTGCAACAGGTCGGGGTTGAGCAACTCGTTGTCGACGCCCTTCTTGATGGCCTGAGGGAAGAAGTTGATGTACTCCTGCCCCATTTCGGCCTGGGTCAGTTCCTTGCCCAGCACTTCCTTGGCGATGGTGTGCATCAGCAGACGGGCGGTGGCGTAGGTGTAGTCGGGCTCTTTTTCGATCAGGGTGCGGGCCGCGAGGATGGAGGCCTTGTAGACCTCCTGCAGCGGCACGCCGTCGTAGAGGTTGCGCACGGTTTCGGCCAGGATGGGCTCAGGGCTGACGTCCTGGCCCAGGCCATCGCAGGCGTGGGCAATGATGCCCTGCAAGTAGTTCATGTCCAGGGCCACGCGCTGGCCGCCGTCGGTGACGAACAGCTCGGGGTGGGCGGGGGCGGGGTTCGCCTGTTGTTGTTGGGCGCGTTCCTGGGCGCGGCGTTCACGGTAGAGAACATAGGCGCGGGCCACATCGTGCTGGCCGCTGCGCATCAGGCCCAATTCCACCTGGTCCTGCACGTCTTCAATGTGGAAGGTGCCACCGCCCGGACGCGAACGCACCAGTGCACGCACCACGTTCTGGGTCAGCTCGTCCACCACCTCGCGCACGCTGGCCGAAGCCGCTCCCTGGGTGCCATGCACGGCCAGGAAGGCTTTCATCAGGGCCACGGCGATCTTGTTGGGCTCGAACGGTACCACGGCGCCGTTGCGGCGGATGATCTGATAGCTGCTCAGGGCCTGCAGGGCAGCGGGGGGCTGCTGCTCGTGGCTGGGCAGGCTCATCAGACCGGATGTGGACGAGGGAATGTTCAGTTCGGTGTGCGTGCTCATGGTTCTAGGTTTTCTTCGAATCTGGAAGGGTGGAGGGGCCGTCGGAAGGATTTATTGGTTTTATCAGTTTATCGTTGCGGACACTATATCTGGTGTCTGCGAAGGCTTCAAGCCACTAGATGTAGTGTACTGGCGTCAGGTGGCTTTTTTTCAGGTGCGCGCCGCTGCATGGCTCAACAAGGCGCGGTCGTCCGTTTCATCTTGTGAATGATGGGCCGCCAGGCCGCATGTTCAGGGCCTGTTGCGATCAATCTTCAGGTGCGATGCGGCTTGCGTGAGGGGATGTCAATGCAGGCCTTGTGATATGGCCGATTCAGCAATGGCATGGGCACGCTAAGCGCTGCAAGGATCGATGAAATTTTTTTTGAACCCCCAGCCAATGCTGGCCTGGCTCAGGGAAAACACTGGGGCGGCAAATGCAACAAGGATTGCAGCTGTGACCAGTCAAACCCCGGCCCCGGATCCTGTTTGCGTCCTGGGGCCACATGCTCGTGACCCGCAATGTGGGCGATCGGGTAGCGTCGGATCAGCGCTTGGCCCAATGCGGCCAGGGCTTGGTACTGTGCTGGCTCAAACCGTCCGCCCTCCAGGCCTTCGAGTTCAATGCCGATGGAGTCGTCGTTGCAGTTGTCTCGCCCGCGGTAATGGGAACGACCGGCATGCCACGCGCGGTCGTCACAGCTGACGAACTGCCAGAGTTCACCGTCCCGACGGATGTAGAAGTGCGAGGACACCTCCAGCCCTCGGATCTGCTGGTAGTACGGGTGGGCATCCCAGTCCAGGCAATTGGTGAACAGTTCCTGCACAGCCTGGCCACCATATTGACCTGGGGGCAGGCTGATCGAATGCACGACGATCAGATCGATACAGGCTTGGGGCGGGCGCGGACCGAAGTTGGGCGAGGGCAGGTGAATGGCCTGGCGCAGCCAGCCATCATCCCATTCGTTGGGCTCGGCTTGCATCGATCAGTCGGGGTTGCGGTCGCCCGCCGCACTGCGGTGGGCGGCGCTGCAATACTGACCGCGGGCGCCAGCCACTGCTTCATCGTGGGGCAGATGGATACCGCAGTGGGCGCAGGTGACCATGTCCTGTGTCTGTGGCGCAGCAGACGGCGATGGGGGTGAGTTCGTGCTGCGGCTGCGCCTCCAGGCCCACCACACGAAAGCGATCACGATGGCCCAGAACAGGTATTTCATGCGCTGCGTCCCAGCATCAGTTCGAGCACGAAGCGTGAACCCACATACGACAGCAAGAGCAGGGCCGCCCCGGTGTAGAGCACCCGTACCGCACGCTTGCCGCGCCAGCCCCAGCGCTGTCGGCCCCACAGCAGCAAGGCGAAGGTCAGCCAGGACAGCAGGGCAAACACCCGCTTGTGGTCCCAGCGCCAGGCGCCGTTGCCCGAGCCGTAAAGGTGTTCACCAAACAGCAAACCGGCCAGCAGCGTGGCCGACAGCAGCACGAAGCCAGCGGTCACAAAGCGGAAGGTCAGGCGTTCCAGTGTGAGCAGGGGCAGGCCCGGCGTGGTGTGGGCTTGGCGGATGTCGCGCTCTGCTCGGGTCATGAGCCAGGCGTGCACCACAGCGGCGGCAAACATGCCATAGGCCGACAAGCCCAGTGCCCAATGCAGCGGCAACCAGGGCGAGGCCTGCACATGCAGGGCATTGCCCGGAAACAGCCAGGCCAGCACCACGGTCAGCGCGCCCAGGCCACCCAAAGCCCAGCGGCCGCGCAGCTGCGGGTAGAACTGGCTCTCCACCAGATAGGCGGTCAGCACCAGCCAGGCCGTGGCCGACAGGGCGGGCGCAAACCCGAAACGCAAGGGTGGGGCGAAGTTGCCCAGCAAGGACAAGGCGTGAAAGCCGCAGGCCAGCCAGAGCAGGCGACGGGTCTGGCCATCGCCCAGCCGCTGGGGTGCAAGCGCGGGCAGCACGTAACAAAGCACGGCCAATACCGACGCCAGCAGGGTCCAGATGGGGGCGCTCGCTAAAATCATGCTTGCAAGTTTAGCCTTTCAGGCCGGGTCGACGGGACCGGGCCAGGGCTGGCCTCTCTTTCTGGATGGCATCCATGGCTTCCGCCCTCACCGACAAACTCTCACGCCTGGTCAAGACCATCAGCGGCCAGGCCCGCATCACCGAATCCAACGTCGCCGACATGCTGCGCGAGGTGCGCATGGCCCTGCTCGAAGCCGACGTGGCTTTGCCCGTGGTGCGCGACTTCATTGCCCGCGTCAAAGACAAAGCGCTTGGACAGGAGGTCATGGGCTCGCTCAAGCCCGGCCAGGCGCTGGTGGGCATCGTCAACAAGGAGCTCGCCGCCACCATGGGCGAAGGCGTGGCCGACATCAATCTGGCCGCGCAGCCTCCCGCCGTGATCCTGATGGCCGGTCTGCAGGGGGCGGGTAAAACCACCACCACCGCCAAGCTGGCCAAGCACCTGATCGAAAAGCGAAAGAAGAAGGTGCTGACCGTGTCGGGCGACGTCTACCGCCCCGCCGCCATCGAGCAGCTGAAAACCGTGACCGCGCAAGCCGGGGCCGAATGGTTCCCCAGCACGCCGGACCAGAAGCCGATCGATATTGCCCGCGCCGCCATCGACTACGCGCGCAAGCACTACTTCGACGTGCTGCTCGTCGACACCGCCGGTCGCCTGGCGATCGACGAAGCGCTGATGGCCGAGATCAAGGGCCTGCATGCCGAACTCAAACCGGTCGAAACCCTGTTCGTGGTCGACGCCATGCAGGGCCAGGACGCCGCCAACACCGCCAAGGCCTTCGGCGAAGCGCTGCCGCTCACAGGCATCGTGCTGACCAAGCTCGACGGCGACTCGCGTGGCGGTGCGGCGCTGTCGGTGCGCCAGATCACGGGTGCGCCGATCAAGTTTGCGGGCACGAGCGAAAAGATCGACGGCCTGGAGGTGTTCGACGCCGAGCGCCATGCCGGCCGCATCCTGGGCATGGGCGACATCGTGGCCCTGGTCGAACAGGTGGCCGCTGGCGTGGACATGGAGGCCGCGCAGAAGCTGGCCGCCAAGGTCAAGGGCGGTGGCGGTTTTGACCTGAACGATTTCCTTGCGCAGATCCAGCAGATGAAGCAGATGGGGGGGCTCTCCAGTCTGATGGACAAGCTGCCCAGCCAGCTCACGGCCAAGGCCGGCGAGATGGACATGGGCAAGATCGAGAAGGACATTGCCCGCAAGCAGGGCATCATCCACAGCATGACGCTCAAGGAGCGCAGCAAGCCCGAGATCATCAAGGCCACCCGCAAGCGCCGCATCGCTGCCGGTGCCGGCGTTCAGGTGCAGGACGTCAACCGCCTGCTCAAGGAATTCGAGCAGATGCAGGACATGATGAAGAAGATGCAGGGCGGCGGTCTCATGAAAATGATGAAGCGCATGGGTGCCATGAAGGGGCTGATGGGCGGGGGTGGCTTCCCCGGTATGCCGCGCTGACAGTGGTCACTCACCTCTGGTGAATGGGCTTCATCCCCAGCGCCTGTGGTTCACTTTGTGGATAACTGACGGAACAAGTGTCGCAAGCCTTGTCCGGCAAGGCTTTCAGCGCGGTGCCTGTTTTTTCGGCAGGCCAGCAATGTGGGTCAGCAGGCCCTCGCAGGCGTCTTCCACCAGATCGAGCACCTGCTCGAAGCCTTGTGCACCACCGTAGTACGGGTCGGGCACCACCGGACTGTCGTGGTGCATGCAGAACTCGGTCAGGCGCCGCAATTTGGGGCGCAGGTGCTCCGGGCAGAGCTGCTCGACCAACGCCAGGTTGTCCCAGTCCATGACCAGCACCAGATCGGAGATTTCAAAGTCCTGCGCCACCAGCTGCCGCGCGCGCAGCATGGACAGGTCGTAGCCCCTTTGCTGCGCATGCTGCTGGCTGCGCCGGTCCGGTGCCTCGCCGACGTGGTAAGCGTGGGTGCCCGCCGAATCGACCTCGATCCAGTGTTGCCAGTTCCTCTCGGCCACCTTGTGGCGCATGACGCCATCGGCAGTGGGGCTGCGGCAGATGTTGCCCATGCAGACAAAGGTGAGGCGGTAGCGGTCGGTCATGGCGGGCGGCTTCATGGGGGTGGGCACAATCGTTGCATCGCATTGTCCTGGAGGAATTGGCGATGCACGATTTGTTCATTTACGGCACCCTGATGCCCGGTTTGCGGCTGGAAGCCGAGATGCACGGCGCCGAGCACCTGGGGCCTGCGCGTGTGCCAGGGTGGCTGGTGGATGTGGGGCGTTACCCCGGGCTGCTGCATGGCGACGGCCTGGTGAGCGGCGAGGTGTACCGCGTAAGCGATGCCCAGCTGGCCCGGCTCGATGCGGTCGAAGACATGGTGGCCGGCGACCGCGCGGCCTCGCAGTACTGGCGCGAGCGGGTGCAGGTGCGGGACGGCGCTCTGGCCGGGCAGCAGGTCTGGACCTATGTCTATAACCGGCCGGTCGACGGCCTCACGCCGATCACGCACGGTGACTACCGCCGCTACATCCGCGAGGTCGGGCGCGATTCCTGAAAGCGCTCAGTCCTGGATCACCAGCTCGCCGCGCAGCGAGTGTGGGTAAGCCTGGGTGATGCGCACATCGACCATCTGGCCGATCAGCCGGTCCATGTTCGGCCCACCGGGGAAGTTGACCACGCGGTTGCACTCGGTGCGGCCCGCCAGGTCGCTCGGGTCCTTGCGGGCCGGGCGTTCGACCAGGATGCGCTGCACCGTGCCCACGCGGCTGGTGCTGATGCGCTGCACATTGGCTTCAATGGTGGCCTGCAGGTGCTGCAGGCGTTTGAGCTTGACTTCGTGCGGTGTGTCGTCGTGCAGGTTGGCCGCCGGGGTGCCGGGGCGCGGGCTGAAAATGAAGGAGAAGCTGGTGTCGTAGCCCACGTCCTCGATGAGCTTCATCATCTTGCCGAAGTCTTCTTCGGTCTCTCCGGGGAAGCCGACGATGAAGTCGCTGCTCATGGCGATGTCGGGGCGGATGGCGCGCAGCTTGCGGATGGTGCTCTTGTATTCCATCGCGGTGTAGCCGCGCTTCATGGCCATCAGGATGCGGTCGGAGCCATGCTGCACCGGCAGGTGCAGGTGGCTGACCAGCTTGGGCACCCTGGCGTACACGTCGATCAGGCGCTGGGTGAATTCGTTGGGGTGGCTGGTGGTGTAGCGGATGCGCTCGATGCCCGGAATATCGGCCACGTACTCGATCAGCGTCGCAAAATCGGCGATCTCGCCGGACGTGCCCATGGGGCCGCGGTAGGCGTTCACGTTCTGGCCCAGCAGCGTGACTTCCTTGACGCCCTGCTCGGCCAGGCCGGCGACCTCGACCAGCACGTCTTCAAAGGGGCGCGAGAACTCCTCGCCGCGGGTGTAGGGCACCACGCAGAAGGTGCAGTACTTGCTGCAGCCCTCCATGATCGAGACGAATGCGCTGGCGCCCTCGACCCTTGCCGGCGGCAGGCTGTCGAACTTC
>JACCDI010799029.1_pt1 | contig 18166 bp, 25 predicted proteins | sample 7442791 | NCBI WGS metagenome assembly JACCDI01 (sample SAMN15323434, study PRJNA562643) | freshwater metagenome | isolation source: river surface water | place: USA:Blue River Watershed | collected 2017-08-15
ATCATGTTGCATTGTTTTTCGGTTCTCTGTATATTCTATTACAAAAAAATGCAATTTTAGCTAGATCTACTGAACGGATGATTGATGGGTTTCAAATTTATGTGTAATCATAGGGTATTTTTACTTAAATAGTCCTATAATAGATTGAGTTACTGTTTTATTTTTTTCATCTAAAGCAATTAACAATTGATTTATCATTTCCTCTTGCTGTTTAATTTCATTAGACTGTTGATCAATAATATTATTTTGCGATATAGATTCATTTTTTAATTGATCTATGGTTTCCTTCGATTGTTCATTTTTTATTTGAAGTTGCGCTATTTGATTATTTTTTGAAATTATATTTTGATGCCATAATGTATTATTTTTTTGAATTTTTTGAATTTTTTCATTTAACATTATTATTCGATTCTCATAAGCACACCCTTCATTCTCTAGATATCTAGTAACATCACCACTCAGACTCAGAATATATTGGGAAGATACCCATATAAAGTATGGATTATCTATAATAGTCCCATCACCTTCAGTTTTATGGGATGGGTATAACTTATAATTGTTTTCAATTCTATATCTTATATATCCATCCATAAGTGGGTACCTTTTTTTATTAACTTTGCTCTTAGTATCACTTGGTTCAAAGTCTCCATATCCCTCTTCAATTAGATATCTATCGTCCACAAAACCATCATAGTCCACAAAACCATCATAGTCCACAAAACTACCATAGTCCACAAATCTTATAGAACACCACTGACTATCAATAATATCCGTTATATAAATCAAAGCACCTTCATAAATGTTTTTAATAATTTTACGTTCAGGCAAATAAGTATCATGTATAGGGAAACTTGCCCATAATTTGGGGATTATTTTCATAACATAATATCGTCCTTTAATCATATTGGGTTTTAACTGTCTTCTGTATATTTAATTACAAAAAATGCAATTTTAGAGATCTCTTTAGGAAGTAAAGTTTCCTGTTAGCAACTAGAGCTTTTATGCATGCACCCTATATATACGTTTACCCAGATTTATGGTATATAATTATAATCATCTTTGTCCATTAAAATTTTTAGAGGAAGAAATTAAGTGTTGTCTTTGTTTTGAAAATAAAAAAATGAAGCAATTAATGTGCAACAATAAATATTGTTTATATTGTATTAGGAAGCAATTACTTTGATCATAAAAAACTCAATGTAGCATAGCTACTGTAGATGATAATCATCGTTTAGTTTGAGTAAAATTGCCATAAGGTGATAGATGTTCTCCATTCAATATCATATCTAGTTTATGATGGACACTGTTCATTTCTACTACAGTCGCATCTATTAACTGTTGCTTATCTTTTTCTGTTTTATCATAAAGTGCTTTTATGCCGTATCCTACTGCGGAAAATCCAATCATCACTATGATGCTAATCATGATAGATGTTTATATTGTAAATAACTATTTTTTTGTATTAATCCTTGCTATTATGTTTAAAATAATGATTAATGTAAATCCAGTTATAGTAGTCCATATGATACATAAACATACTTTACTTTGTTCTTGTCTGATAACTGCTATTCTCGATTTATCAATTTGATTGCACTTACATGGGGTAGCAATCGGAATTGCAATAAATTCTTTAGGTGTTCCGATACTGTTATAATTTGGATTATTAGGGTCTGAAGGTCTTTCCAATGAATAGTGTCGCATATTTATTTATATTATATTAGCTTATTTGAATATTCAAATAGTAAATACATAATCATGGGGTGTAATAATTCTAAACCCGATGTAGAGTTAAGTAAACCTGAACCAATTGATACGCTACTAGGGGTATATAATGATATAAAACAAAGCGCTCGTGGTAATATTTGGATTCCAATTTTTGCGTATAAACAGTATCCTTTGTATGAATTAGAACGACATAAAGATTTAATTAGTTGGAGTGCATGTAGTCGATACCAAGCATTACCTTGTTGGTTTATTACCAAATATAAAAGTAGAATTGATTTTGATGCACTTTCATCTAATAAACACTTAACTGATGATATCATTGATACATTTATAGATGATCTAAAGTTTTATGTATTAATTCGAAACGAATCATTTTCACAAAAATTGGCAGAAAAATTATTATCGCAAGATAATATCACCACTCATAAAAAAAGACAATTATTAGAAGCGTATAAATTTAATGAACTCTTACTTGAACCATTACTTCGTTATAAGTATTGTAGTGAATATAAAGACTCAGTATCACAATATCAAGAGCTATCAGAAACATTCATGATTAAGCATGATAGCTCATTGAATTGGAATTTGATTAATAAGTATCAATGCCTATCAGTTGACTTTATTGAAGCACATCCAAATCTAGTTAGATGGGATGAATTATCATATAACAAAAATTTAACATATGATATTGTAGTTAAGTATCGCGGTAAACTAAAAAATACTGAAGAGGTGGAGCGTATATGTTTAAAAAAAATTAAACATGATTAATAGTGCTCAAAAGTCATTAATGATTAGTTTCGTTTTTCTAAAACAAATAAACGATATGATCGTAATGAATCCATAGAAGAATCTGCAATTGCTCTATTATCTAATACAGTAAGACCAGCTTCATTAAAAGTCTGCATTAATTCATTTTCATATGTAACATTTCCAAAGTCAATAGTAGTTAAATATTTTAATAATGGTTTTACCACTTCAACTGCTTTAGATCGTTGAGTTTGTATAGTTTGTGTGATAAAAATCCGTCCATTAGGTTTAAGAAGACTTAATGCATGTTTTAATGCTTTTACATTATCAGGCATAATCATAAGAGAAGCTCCGAAATATACAGCATCATACTTATCATTAGATTTATAATCATATATAGATTTACAATAGACTTTAATTGCATTTTCTAATCCATATTTTTGTATATTGTTTTTACAATCATGAATATAATCGCTATCATAATCCACTCCATCTATAATAATTTTTTTTTCTTCTATCAAGTCCTTATTATTAATTAATGCCATACCCGTACCAATACCAACATCCAATACTCGACTACGAGGCTTTAGTAATTCTAATACTTCTCGATACCAATTAGTAGATATACCTACAAAAGCCATATCATAAATCTTTCCGCGAATATATTTAATACCCATACATACGACAACTATAACAAATATTACTACTAATACTGTAGTAAACGATATTGCCTTCATTCTTTTTACTGATTATTTTTAATAATAATAGTTATATTGGTTTAATTAAAAGAATTTAATGATTTAATGTATGTTTATAATCCTCTTTAACACACTTATTACAAATTTCGCAGAAGAAATGATTTTTATACACCAGATGACATTCAGTGCATCTAGTGCAATGGAAATTTTTACCTTCTACAAAATTACACTTATGGCAATGATCAATAGTAACACTACATTTATCGCAGTGAATATGCTTTAACATAATATTACATTTATCACAATGAAAGTGCTTGGAAGGTAAACACTCTTTACATACACTGCAGTATATAGTATGATCATATTTAATATCCCACATACTTTTAGTTTTTACTCTAAATACAACATCATGATGTTTATTACATCGTTGGCAATGTTGGAATATAGCTGCAGATTCTAGTTGATGCACTTTAGAAATATCTTCTTTTTTAATACATTTATTACACTGTCTACAATATTCCCATCCTTGATATCCATATGTATCATGTATAATATTACATTGGTTGCATAATGCTTCCACTTTGCTAGATGTAGAACCCATATTTTATTATCTATATTAATAAAAAAAGAATCAATTCTATTTACTGTAGATACTCTTCTAGTTCCATTCCTGTATCCAAATACTTTTGAATTCTAATTGGGTGATAAAGGTATTCAAATAGATCTTTATGTAGTTTACGTTTAATGATTTTCATTTGTTCATAGTCATATGTAAATGCATTGCAGGTTTCTGTTAGCATATAAAGATAATCGTGGCGTCCATCTCCATCATAATTACGAGTTCCTGTTAGTATATAAAGATAATCAAGATATCCAGCTCCATCATAATTACGAATTAGGTCAATTGCGTTTTCATTATGTAATATACCTCTCCAATTGATATTATTAATATTTTTTTCGAGAATATGAATAGCGGCCTTATTACTAGATAATCCATACCAATTAATATAATCAGAGTTTCTTTCTAACAAAGGAACTGCATGTGGTTGACTTGATAACCATTCTAAAATATTTCCGCCATCATAATCAGAATTGTCGCTATCATAATCTTCAGCTAATTCAGCTAGTATTTCTATGTTTTGTTCTAAAATATGCATGGCATTTTTATTATAAATCAGTTTATTCCAATCGATTTTATCTTGATTAACTTCTAATAAATGAATTGCATTTGGGTTTTCAGATAATTCAGCCCAATCGATCTTATCCTGATTAGCTTCTAATAAATGAATTGCATTTGGATTTCCAGATAATTCAGCCCAATCGATCTTATCCTGATTAGCTTCTAATAAATGAATTGCATTTGGATTTTCAGATAACCAAGACCAATCTATCTTATCAAAATTATTCAAAATTAATTGCATGTCTGTAGCGCAACTACAATAATTAGACCAATTAACTTTATCTAAATTAGTTTCTAATAAAGGTGTAGCATTTGGATTAAGTGATAAACAATTCCAATCAATTTTATCTAAATTATCTTTCAACAAATGAATAGCATTTAGATTAGTAGATAGCTGTTTCCAATTAATTTTATGTTGATTAGCTTCAAGTAAATCAATTGCTTTCGATTGTTTAGATAAGTTTTCCCAATAAAATTCATGATTTGGATTAACCTTTGAATCAACCCAATGTCTTACCTTATATGGAATTCTACTAGGTTGATATATTTTTTTGAATAACTGTTGATGTAATTGATACTTGTTTGCCCTCATATTTTTATAATTATATTCAATATTAATGGTATAAAGGTCTGGGTGAGTTGAATGGAACATGATAGTTGTTAATCACTTGTATCAATTATATTTATAAAAAAATAATGCAATTTTAGCTATTAAATGTCATTTCCGTTATTATTCGACAGTTGGGTAGTTACTATTAGAATTGTTATAATTCCAAGCGTAATCATACAACTTAAGAATATACATGATATACATACCATATTATATTCATTTCTTTCTTCTGTTGTAATTGGCCTAGGTTCCCAATCATTTACTTGATAACGACACACTTGTGTTTCTATTGACGATTGCTCGCTGGGTGATTTTTCTAGATCAATATCATCATATGTAGTTTGTTGTTTAGTAGCCATCATTATTATAAAATATAGGGACATGATCTCAGAATTAGTAACATCTAATTGCTGATAGAAATCAAAACTTTTTATAATTATGATTGACAAACAACATGGTCATTAATTATAATTATTCCAGACTGTCTTACAATATATCCAATTAGTATGTATAATAGATACATACTAAAGTAGCAAAGTATTACTAAGATAATATCTTTTACAAGCGTTGTCCAAGTATATTCATTACTCATAATATCAATTCATATTAGTTAATATGATTATCAATTTTAGTTAAATTGAGACTCTTTAATATAAGTTAAAAGAACAAAAAAATGAATTCAATCATGTTACGAGCTAATTGTAACTCATATAGAAACACTTTAAAAACTAATTCAGAAACAGTAAAAATTTCAAGAGCAATATGTACTACACTAGACCGACAAAGCGGGCAGTTAAATACATTTGAAAATAATGTATATATTACAGATCAAATGGTTAAGCAAAGTAATCATATTGTCCGGGGGATGACCTGGTTTGGTTGGTTAATAAATAAATTTGTAAGTAAACCAGTAGTAGATACTGAATATCAAAAAAATATGAGTATTAGCGATATACTATCACATAAACCAAAACCATTTATGAATCCTATTGATTTTAGTAAAGCAAATTTCCTTGAAATGAATAAAATTAATCATTCTAATACGGTGTCCAATGAGGAAACTGAATTTTTGAATGAACTAAGTAGTCAATTATCTGAACTAAAACAAACATCCAAAATGATTGGTGAGTGTTTAGATAAGCAGTTAAATCAAATAGATGATATTGAAACTAAACTGTTCAAAACGCAGATGAATATGAAAAAATTAAGCATCAAGATAGACAATTTTTAAGTGTTATTAAAGGTCGTCGTCATCATCTATTTTGCATTTGTTACAAAGCTCTTCATCGGAAATAGAAGAGTTATCAGAGTCTGAATCATCCGATTCTGGAATATAATCAGAATCATTTGGATTATCAGGTTCATCGGAACTTTCAGAACCTTCCGAGTCGCTTTTATACTCTATTTTATTTTTTGGCTTAGCAATAGTCTTTTTTTGAGATAAACTATTTAGTTGTATTTGCATAGATTTAATCATATTTAGTAATTCAATTTGCGTTTCTTGCATATCTTCAAGCTTTTTATTTAATTGAATATTTTGTATAACCAGTTCAGTTAAGCTCATTGTTTACAAGAAGTTGTAGGTATTAACCAATAAAAATATCAATTTTAGTATTCATAGCTACTTCTAATAGGTATGGTTAGTATTTTAAGCCAATAGGGTATTAATATAAGACAATGAATACTAAAGAAGAACCTAAAATTCCATACTGGGTTCGACGATGGATTAAAAACAAATCAAATCCATATCAATGTCCTGACTGCGGTAAAATGATTAATAAAAGCACTGCATATAATCATAAGAAAACTCAATCGCATAAATATGCAGCTATGCTTAAAGAGATACTTAAGCAACAAGAGTAAAATTTTTTATATTTTAAAATTGATACCAATAACCATAAATATATTAACCAAACATGCTTCCATATAAGCTTAGATCATTTATTGATATTGATAAAATTAATTGGGATTGGCTTTGTTTTAATCCAAATGCAATTGAGTTATTAATGGATAATCCAGAAAATATTAATTGGATATACTTATCAAAGAATCCAGCAGCAATTGAGTTACTTAAAGCTAATTCAGATAAGATCGATTGGTATGAGTTATCTGGTAATCCAGAAGCAATGGAAATATTAATTGCAAATCAAGATAAGATCAATTGGAATACTATCGGTGGTAATCCAAATGCAATTGCTTTTATTGAAAGCCAATTAGATAAAGATCCATTAATAGCTAAAAAACTTGATTGGGATCTACTAACTACTAATCCCAATGCATTTTCAATTTTAATAAAGCATTATCACATGATTAATTGGCCGAAATTTTCAAAGAATCCGGCAGCAATGCCAATATTAGAAAGTACCATGTGTTATATTGATTGGGTTTACTTATCTGAAAATCCAGCAGCAATAAGTTTTCTGACTATAAATCCTATTGCAATTGATATTGAATCTCTTTGTTATAATCCAAATGGAATTGAATTGTTATTAGAATATGGTCATATTGATCAATATGATTGGGATGGAATCTCTATTAATCCATCTGCGATTAATATTATTGAAGCTAATATGGATAAATTTGTGTATGCATTTGGATCATCTAATCCTGCAATATTTACATACGATTATCCAAAAATGAAAAAAAATAAACATGATTTACATGAATGTTTAATGCAAGAGTTATATCATCCTAAACGTATATTAAAATATTTATCAATTAATGCAGAGATAGAAAATTATCTACCTTAGATAAGATGCTTTTTACCTTAGATAAAATTAATTTTTTTGTCTGATTCTATCCATCACTGAATATTTAAACAGTAATACTGGTGGGATATCTGTTTGTTTTTTAATCACATAATGCCAATCTAATTTGTTTTCAAATTCAATCATTGTTTCAGGTGATAACACTTGATATCTAGATATGTACTCCCAATTTAAATGTTCCTTGTACTTACAAATCATTCGATGGTTTAAATTATGAAAATGGCTAATTATATTCCAAAACGCTTTAAGTCGTGTTGGTTTCCCTTCCATATGACAATCAATATCATATTCAGAATATGACTGCCATGTTAAATATAAAATGGTATTATCCCCAGGAAAGCTCTCAGCTAATTTTTTTGAGTGATAAGGAAAATATTTTAGTTGATCAATTGATTTTAATATGTCCATATATTTGATAATAAAATCGTCATCAATATTTGGATTCAAATGAATTTTATTTCCATTAACAAGAAAGTCAGGCGATTCATTTGTTTTGAAGTTTTGCAAGAAAATTTTATCTTCCCCACGATATTTGATAAGACTATGTAGTTTATCTATCGATATTGTTTTAGTATCATAGCATTTAATATTTGCCTTTTCTGCCGCAATCTTCTTGTACATATGATGATTCAATTGTAGACCATCTTCAATAGTGTATGTATAGTTCCAATGAATTTGGTTTAGCGCTGCATATTTAACTATTTGGTCTGGACTCATTAAAGTCACAATAGAATGCCACCCTACCTTATCGCAAATTAGATCAATAATTTCATCTGGAATAGTTTTTCTGGTTAGTAGAACATTTTTTTTGATCAATTTTTGAAACTTTACTAATTGGTCATCAGTTGCATGTAAAGTTGCTTTTGCCCAATTAATTTTTTTTGAGTAAGTTTCTAGTATATCATCCGATACTTGTTTATGACTTAACTCATTCCAGTCTATATATCGCTCATACTGTTCGATAAAGTCAACTGTAATTGTATTGAATCTACAATAGATTTTCCAATCTATTCGATCGCAATATAGTTCAATGAATTTTGGACATAAATTAGTACGTTTGGACAACTTTTTGAAATTAATTTTAAGTGTATTAATCATAATTTCATCATCGCAAAGGCAATAGGAATGAGCGTCCATAGTTTCGTAGTATAATCACGTTGTGATATATTTTTATCGAAATGCCGCAATTTTAATAAAAAAAGTTAACAGATACATTAATATTTTTAATCTAATTTTTTTAGTTCAATAATTAGTGCATTGATTCGTTTGTATAATAGATGTCCTTCATTAATTTGATATAGCATTGGTAGATTATTTTGATATATCAATGATTGAATCAATGTCATATTGTCGCAGTTAATGCTACTCAATCCAATAATATGTTGATACTTTTCTGCAATATAACGTGGATTATATGAATCAGAATAGTTTCTATCAACTACCATTAGGTTTATCAACTTATACAAATTAGTATTCAAATATGGTTTATTAGTTTGCTTTAATAGATTCAAATAATCAAATCGTAGCATGTCTATACTTAAACATTTGAAAATGTATTCAATATAGTCAACTCCAGTTTCTTGAACTAGATTAGTATTTGAATTACTTGCATATACTGGATCGCGATTATAGTCAGTAATCATATTTGAATAAGATAATTGTCCCGCACATTTTCCGCCATTATTAACCATAAGTAATACAATATCTGCAATTACATAAAAGGTATCATCAATATCATCATATTCATGGTATGCTTCTAAATGAAATAGTAGCTCATCTAGTATTGTTTGTGGTTTATTCATTTTCAAACTGTACGCTCTACACACCTTATTGATACCATAATCACATACAATAAATTGATATATAGATTCTGGGGCAAATTTATTTTTAATATATGACTGTATTTTTGAGAACGGATTGCTTTCCATTTCAGGGTCATAGTTGCGAGTAAACATATTAGCACTTGAAGAGTACTTACTAACTTTTCCGTAATTGATATATCTATCGTAAATAGTATCAATTTTGGCTATCGAAGATAGTAGATATCCATGGTATATGGTTACTTAGCTAACAAAAAAACAAGCAATTTAAACTGCTATATAAAGAACTAAAAGTCTCTGATTTTTATATTCCATCATGTTCGTCTTCAATAACATTCATTGTAATCGAATTATTAGAGGTTGTGGCTGGTGGGTATTCAATTAATAAACTATTAAATGTTTTATGGATATATACCAATAATGTAATGCTAGCAGTAATAATTGCAACTGGTAGAATTAAAATCAGCCATGGTGTAATGATTATAGATGATGCAATAACTAACATCCCGAATACAATAACTAAAGATATTAACTTGTATATTGTCCATTCATTTTTTTTTTGAGGTTCTTGGATAATAATATCACGCTTATCCTCAAATGATACAAATGATATGTTAGAAATTTCTAGGGTAGATTTAAGATCATTCATATAGAGAAATAAGTATTTATACCCGAAAAATATCAATTTTTTCTACAAAAAAAACAAATACAGTAAACTCATATAAAGACCTTTTTAGTCTCTGGGAATGTATAATAACTCCAAATACATTGTTCGTCTATCACATAGTATAACTCTAATCATCGATGATGATCGTGATTGAATCATTGTCGGTGGCAGCAATTTCAGTGTCAATGGTGCGCATCATCCATACAAATGCAATAAGGCATCCAAAGATAACCATACCCGGTAGGAGCAAAATCATCAAGTCATTATGCGCAAATGATGCCACGATGATTGCAAATCCCATCATAACTGTAATAAATACGATTATATAAGGTAGTATTTTGGTTTCCTTGCGGTAGTTCAGCTCTTGAAGCATCCCGATATCACTGGTAATTGACGCAAATGACATAGCGTGATTCTCTGGGATTGGGTTCAGGCTAAAGGTACGAACACGCATTGTATTAGTATTTATACATGAAAAATATCAATTTTAAATAATGGAACCATAAGTTTGAGTACTAATACGGATATCATATACCTTGGAAATACAGTTAGATTTATCATTTTTAACGATTTGCAATCAAACTAATAAAAACTATATATTGTATAATACAAACCAAATACTACTATGGATACTATCAAGCGATACCAAACTATCGAACAGCTAACTACTAAAGGGCTCTATTTATTAGATAACATTTGGCTCTACGGTAATGATAATAAGTTTAATTCCGTAGTATCTGATTTAACCGATGATATTAAATCATTTCCAGAATTCAATGATCATTATGATAAGCTACTAACATATAAAACATTATTTGCGATTGATATTGAAAAAGATAGACTTAATGGAGTAATTGCTCAGATGATGCATAGTCATGTAACGGATAGTTGGAGATTAATTTTATTAAAAATTAAGTCTGATATGCTTAAGTTAATCAATGAGTATCTTTGGAATAAACGAAAGTCAATGGGGCATTATATTCAACAACTACAAGCCACATTTGCACATAAAAATCGTGCTATTAGTACTCAACGTGCCATTATCAAAATGTTAGGTAAACTATTAAAAAAAGAAACAGCTAAATCAAAAGAGGTCATCGAAAGTGTTGAACATAGTTATGAAATGATTCAACCAAAGACTCACAGTATTTTCGGTTATTGGTTTAGTAGTGGTTAATAACTCATTCTGATATATAAAAAATAGTAGTATACACAATGCCGGAACTTGAATTTAAATTAGATAAACCAGCTAAACGTGCCGGTGGTGATAAATATGTTTGCATACAACATGATGATTTTAATATCTATATTCCACAATACTACTCTAGAGTAGATGGAGAACCAATCAAAAAAATTAAAATTATAATTGAAATCTAGTTCACTTGCAGAAAGCAATATGTCTATCATAGAAGCCTTTTGACTTATATATTTTTTTGCATTTATCGCAACTAAATGTTTTAATCTCGGTAGATACTTCTACAACTGGTTCTGGTAATATACTAAGCGGTTGAAAAGGTACTTCCATTAATAATGGAGGCTCAGTAACAACTAATTGGTTACTATCTAATCCATTAACAACATCAATGGATTCTTGAGCAACTCTCCGAAAATGTTTTATTACCGTAAGCAACTTATTATAATCGATTTTAAACCATTCCTTACTATCGGAATGCCTATACTCATCCAAGTGCGCATGAATCATTTTTTCCATTGAATCACAATCATATGTTTTAATAACCATCAATGCTTTTAAGCGATCATTTACTCTGTCTGGATTAGAAGTATTTAATGATGATAATCGCGATTTAAGGTTCTTTGTTTTACCAATCTTATATAGACTCATCTTTGCATTTGCGTTACTACTAATAACATAAACTACTTCATTTGCTTCTAGCGGCATTCTGATAATTTTATTGTTAATACAAAGCTGATGTTGCATATACTTTCTACAAAGACGCTCTACTGTGATAAAGTAATTTTGAATTTGTGAGGCTTTGCTATTCGGCATACTTAACAGTAGTTTCTTAAATGCATCTGGCTCGACAATTAATAGATTATTGGCAGTTACAGTATCCATATCAATATGTGGGATATATTCACAGTCATCAACATCTTCTAGTTTAATCAATTTAAAATCAATATCTTGTTTGAAATCTGAGCGTAATTTTTTTAATACATATTTTTTGCCTTCTTGGATCTTATCAGATGTATAACCTATCCAAGTAATAATTTCTGTATCAATATACACCCAGCGATCATCATATAATGATGACCAAAAGCGATCAATGTATAGTTTGTCAATAGAAATATTATTTTCTTTGGCAAAAACTGCAATACTATTTTGATTACAAATGGCAATACTCATTTTATAAACGAATTAATTTGTAATAGTTAATATAACTATACTATCAATTAACTTTAATTAACATATAAAATGAATGCCCCTATAAATATAGATAGCAAAGACTTTATTTTACAATCGTTACACACGATTGGAACGCATATTCCCCAAAAGGATGCTTATGTTCTTCTAGTTAAAAGCTATCGATGTGGGTATTGTGTACAGTATCAACCAATGTATGAACAGTTCGCCACACAATATCCAAATGTAGGGTTTCTTATCCTAGAAGCACCAGATAATATTCAGATGTTACAACAATGGGGAGAGCTTGCGAGCCCGGCATTTCAAGTGAATGGATATCCTACAGTTATTGTATTCAATCGCGAAGGACATCCATTATCTGTAGTTGCCGATCGTACAAAAATAAATAATGATATTACTAAGGCTATTATGGCGTAAAAAAATTAATTAATAGAATTGATACTTCTATACTTTAATTGAAAACGTTTGATACTTTTATTTATTTGATTCCAATCAAATTCCCACATTATTTCTAAATTATATCCAAGATCTCTAATTTTTTGCTCTCGTTTAAGAGTTGCTGCATATAATGTTTTCATTTTTTTATTACATACAGTATTTATAAACTCTGGATCATATTTGGTTGGATTTCCATGCCAATAATCACCATGATATTCAAATATAGTATTAGTATCTTTGCAATAACCATCGGCCAACCATCTAGTTTTTTTGATTTTATATTCTCCATCATTCATAGCATGTTGTATTTTAATACCTTGAAATTTTTCTATAAATGTAAGCCATTCAATTTGTGCTTTAGAAAATCTATTACATGCGCATTTTGGGCATCCACTTCCTGATAAATGGTGAATAGGCGTTTGATTAAACTCTCCATGTTTTTTACAACTGATAGTAATTTTAGTGCTATTATTTACATATACAACTTTTGAATAATCATATTTATTTCTATGTACAATCAATGACTGATGAATAAACTCATTATTAGTTTTGGCTAATAATGATGCCATTGAATCGATTCCACATTGGTTACATCCACGTCCATTTAAATGATCATTAGGGGTTTGTAAAAATTCTCCATGTTTTTTACAAATAATTATTATTGGTATTTTACTAGTTGTATACTCAACTTTAGAATAGTCATATTTATTTTTATGCACAAAATTTGCATTTTCAATAAACCCATCAGTAGTTTTAGTTAATTTTGATGCGGTTGAATCGATTCCACATTGATTACACCCTTGACCATGTAAATGATTATTAGGCGTTTGATTAAACTCGCCATGTTTTTTACAAATAATTATTATTGGTATTTTACTAGTTGTATAATCAACTTTTGAATAATCATATTTATTTCTATGCACATTAATTGCATTTTCAATAAACCCATCATTAGTTTTGGTTAATTTTGATGTCGTTGAATCGATTCCACATTGGTTACACCCGCGTTCATTTAAATGGCTATTAGGCGTTTGATTAAACTCGCCATGTATCTTACAACTGATAGTAATTTTAGTACTGCTATTTATATATTCAACCTTTGAATAATCGTATCTATCTCCATGTTTCTCAATCGCTTTTTCAATAAATATGGAAGTAGTAATTACTTTTGGCATTATTATATGATTGTATATTTTTATACATAGCTCATCAATTTTAGAAGTCCTCTTAGTGTAAAAAAATAAAACTCAATTATTGGGTACGTTTGCGGTTAATAAACCGGTATACAATTTTAAACTCGTTATGTAATTTTTTTTGCAATTGCATACGTTCATAGTTATAATGATATAATCCTTCGTATTGCCGAGAGATTCGAATTGCAATTGATTGATATACTTTATTGTATTCCTTATGTAATATCAAATTTTTATTGGCAATTGCGTTATAGTCATATTTAACAAATTGCTCCATATGTTCTATACGTCTATCCATCATTGTATTGATATGTTTAATTTTGTTAATTTCAGTATTTTGTTCAATTACATTTTTTGATAGAATTTCAATGATACGCATCAACTCATTATTAACTTTTACATTCACCTGTTTTTGGAGGACGATTTCATTATTAATTTTTTTAAATTCATTTTTGTACGCGAGATGGATATCCATGCAATGATACTCATTTTCTTCAATGCGTTTATTCAGATTTTCAACCTTATGCGCCATATGGTAGTAATTTCCATCACCTCCTAAGTTAGAAATATCACGCATAGGGTTACTCATAGTCTATTAGATGGTTCTAATGTATTATGATAATATATTATCAATTTTGGCAAAAAAATGAATACTAATAGTGCTTATAAAGCGCCTGCTAGCTATTCACTACCATCATCAGAAGCAGCGGGGCTCATTTGAGTACGTTCATTTACATCTTTAATACATTGAATTACTTCCTTGTATCGAATATGTTTATTCTTTTTGTATGTAATAAAGGTAGTACCAAACTTAATTGGGATGTCACCAATACGTAGTAATGGTTTCTTTTCTTCTATGTATACACGTAATTCTTTTTGAGTAGCTCCCTTAACTTTATTATGTTTACGAGCTTCTTTATTATAGCTCGCGATTTCAACTTTCAACTTATCGTTATACTGGATAATAGGTACATTGTATCTAGCAATATAACTATCGCGATAATCAATATATTCCTTTTGCGCATTGATAACTAAATTAATTGCATTTGCATTATAAGTAGCATCAATAATTAGTTTGTGAGTATCATAGTACTTGTTAATAACAACATTGATTCTCTTTGCTTGACCACGAACTAAAATGGTTCTACCATTCTTTTTGTTTGGCATAAGCACTGCAAAATGAGTTACCTGATCTGGATTAGCTGGATTCATAGTACTCTTATATGACTTATCTACCAAATGATTCAATATTTCCTTTTGGTAGATTAAACTCTTATCTAAGTCCTCTTGAGTCATATCAGCAGTAATCTGTAAGTGATCTGTACGTTCAATTAGATCAACATTTTGCTTCGTAATTGCATTGCTATAGTTAAGTAACTTTGCAATATCAGCAGATTGTGATTTGGTTTCTTGGATAAGTGTATCGATCTTATTAGATTGCTCATCAATCTTATAGGACTGTTTATCAATTTTTTCATCTTTAATTGAAAGTAATTTATTTAGATAAGCACGTTCATAATCAGTATATAATTTGAAAACCTTTTCAAGCAACAAATAGTAATCAATATAGATTACTGGATCTACACGCTGATTAGATCTACGCTGAGCTCTCATTAACATTTTTTTAAAAGCCTCTGGAGTAAAGGTATACAATTTTGAATGCTTTGTTCCACTTTCGAGCTGCTTAGACACGTGTCTGAGCAGGTAATCTACCTCTAATTCAAGACCTAAAAGGTCTATTTTCTTTTTAATATCACTAGATTGCTTGGATGTCATTATTCCATATTCAATTAATTTTGTATGTTCTACAACACATTCTCCTTCATACTGAGTTAATTCAAGAAAGTATTCCATAAAGGAAATATCTTGATTGGGATAGTAGGTTGAGTGAATGTAGTTGAAAAACTCAATCATCGTTAGTTTATTTAGCTTTTCAGCTTGTTCAATAGCATAGATTTTAGCAACCGCAAACATATTAGTTGTCTCAGTGTCTCTTAGTATGTTTTACAATAAAATTAATCAATTTTAATAGGAGCTGCTTGAATACCATCCACAATATATTTTAAATTGGTATGCGTGATACTATTATTCTCTAATCCATTAATAGCAAAATAGTGGCTTAGAGCTGGATTAAAATCAGATTTAGTCATGCATCGAGGCACTTGCAAATAGCTGCTCTTAGGCTTATAGTCTTTGACTTTTTCAGGATCCATTATTTTCTCCATAGCAAAGGCTTTGTATTCTGGGATCAATGTATACCCATAACAGCTAATTGTAGGAAACCAAATTTTATTGTCACTATTTTTTTGTCGCTCTAATACCATAACTAGTAATGAGTCATAATATAAAGAACATATAGCTTTCAAATTTGGCGTCGCTGCATATACCCTATCTCTAAGGAACTCCATCAAAATGTAGTCCACTGATGCTACAACCATATCTTCCATTTCTAATGCTGAGAAGCGTTTTCCATATGTATCAATTACTTCAATAGAATATTTACCATAAGGGGCTTTTACTGTGATTGGCTTTAAATTAGCAAGTTCATTATATTTTTTTATGTCTTTATCCTTTGCTCCAGATAGCTTTTTTAATGTATCGATAGCTTTATCGTTACAGTTTAAAAAAGCTAGGTTAGCTTCTTTTGGTAGGTCAAATTCAATAAAATCTTTAGTCAGCGTTACATTTGGATTAATAGTGTCATCTAATGGTTTATTAGATTTTGTGTATTCATGATAGAATAGCGCATATGCCGCAAACCCACTTACACATACGTCGCCAGTGTATACAAAACAATCTTTATCAATTCGTTCCATATAGTCTGGATCCATTTTTAGTAAAGCTAATGGAAATTTGACTCGATTAGTAAATATTTTAATATCCGCTGGAATTATACTACAAGCTTCGTGACAATGTTCTTCAACATCCTTAAGAAGTGGAGTACCATTATCGATGTCAAAATAGTCTCTTAATATTTGATTACGCTTTAGATCTTTAGCCATCCGATTAAAAATATTTAGCGAAGCGCCCGTGTCAGCCATCAAAGTTGCTAATGATAAACGTTGGTCGATTTTTTGATAGTTTGGATGTACTAATCTAAACTTACCAATATCTAGATATGGTATTTGCTTTACTAAATTTTGGGGCAGATACGTAGCATCAAGTAAAGTTATATTCTTTACTCGTACCCGTACAGTAGTGATATGGATAGCATTAATAACATTAATATCACGAATACCTTCGTTGCATAGTATTTCTGCAAGAGCTGTTGCATGTTTTAAATTATCTTCCGATATAATATCGTAATCAGGTAAAGCATTTTCATCATAAATCGATGTTCCTTTTGATCTTAATGCCATATCTATGGCAGTTCCCCCAGTTAGAATCAATTTGTATTTAGATACATAATCTGCGGTGATGTCAAGAGCTCTTTCAATAGTTGATTTATTAAAATCTAATTGGTAAGCCAATAATTCTGGGTCATTTGGTTGAGTTGGCTCCATTTTTATATTAGTATACTGATTATCAAAAAAAATGAAATATCTATTCAGTAAAATACAAATATTCAACTAAAATCATCTTACTAGGAATAGTAATCATATGATTTTCAACTGATTCAATTAATGAATTTAAACGCTTATTGAATTCTTTTTTTACTACCTTTAACTCACCACTTTTAGTCAATGAAAATGAACCTTTCATACGTTTACCATCCAATGTATATCCATCTGGATTTAATCGAATGAATACAATTGGACGATGACCTACATCTTGTGATAACTCCATTGTGCGACGATTATTGCAAGTATCATCATATGACTTATGCTCATTTTCATCTATTTCAATGATGATTACATGTGTTAATAGATCTAGAAATCCATCAGGTCTACGCCTAGAGCAACCACCATCAATAGTTTTATCTAATTTAAATTGTGGG
>JACCDI012206712.1_pt1 | contig 18157 bp, 18 predicted proteins | sample 7442791 | NCBI WGS metagenome assembly JACCDI01 (sample SAMN15323434, study PRJNA562643) | freshwater metagenome | isolation source: river surface water | place: USA:Blue River Watershed | collected 2017-08-15
ATCCGCTGTTGGGCGCGGAGCTGACGAGCGTAGCCGACAGTGCGGACGCTGCCTGGGTCGCATCGATGCGGCCATCGGCATTGGCGTCGAAACGTACCTGCACCTTCGCATTCGCCAGACCATCCGGGCCGACGATGCCTGCGCGCTGCGACAGCAGGCTCAGTGGCGGCAAGGGCGGATCTCCGCCGCCGGTATTGCCGCCAGTTCCGCCGCCGGTTCCTCCACCGTTATTGCCACCCGTTCCGCCGCCGTTGCTCCCGCCCGATCCGCCTCCGCCGGACGAACCGCCGGCGGCAGCCGCGCCGAGTATGCCCAGGCCTATCAGTCCGCCCCAGGTGATCCACGACCATCCGCCTTCATCTCCGACCGGCGCATCAGGCTTGCCGACGATGACCTTGTCGCTTGCGCCCAGCGCGTCCCCGGTCACCAGCGCATAGCCGCTGTCGTAATTGCCGGCGGCCGGCGCGAACAGCTCGCCGGAACCATCGAAAGCCGTATTGCCATTGACCGGTGCGTAGAAGCCTTCAAGGCGTAGCACCGGTTCGCCATCGACCAGCAGCTGCAAGTCCTGGCCATTGCGCTTTGCCTGCAGCTTGGGCGGGAGTTTGCCGGTGCCGGCATCGATCAGCGTGTAAGCGAATGAGCCCTCGACCTGAACAGTGCCACCAAGAATTTCCTGCGCAGAAATCTTTCCGGCAGGACTGCGTTTCAGAAGCTTGAATTGCTTAGGGTCGATTTTGGGCATCAAACGCTCCGGCAGTGTTTCGAATGGACAAATCCCTGCCGGTTTTGTGTCCTTTTCGAATCATTGGTGCAGACGGATGATGCATCATCGCCGCGCAATTATTGTTGTATTGATAATACGATTCTGCGGCTTCTTCTGTGCCGAACATAGGGACTGGCTTACAGTCTTCTCCACCCTCTGAGCCGCAGTTTTGCTTTATGTAAATGACGGGTGAGACGGCAAAGCTGCCCGTGGCGGGCAATTCGAACCGCGCCCTCTCCTTCTGCCAGAGAAATTTTTTCTGGTATCCCGGCAAGACAATGCGCGGCGCCATCCGGAGGCCTGTTCAACGCAGAATCCGATGCATGCCATTCATTCACTGGTAAGGCCCAACGAAACGGGCTTCTGGAGGGTTCGCATGAAGTTCCGATCCGCCATCCTGATCGTCGCGCTGGCACAAGCTTTTTCGACGGGTGCCGCGCAGGACATGGGCCAGGAAATGACGCCTGCGCCGCAAGCCGAAACGACACCGCCGCCTGCCGACACGCCGTTGCCGATGCTGATACTGGACGAAGCGCTGCGCAGCGCTGCCGAGACCCATCCATCGGTCGCGCTGAAGCTGAGCGAACAGGGCGCGAGCGAGTTCGGCGTCGAAGGTGCGCGCTGGCAGCGCTGGCCCGGGCTCAGCATGGCATCGTCGCGCGGCCCGCTGGGCAATACGCTGACCGAGGTGCAGGTCGAACAACCGCTGTGGTCGGGCGGTCGCATCACCGCCAACATCAACGCCGCCGAAGCGCGCGCCGAGGCTGCGCGTGCCAGCGTCGCCGAGGCGCGCAAGTTCATCCTTGAACGTACGGTGAATGCGTATGCCGAGGCGATGCGACTGCAGTCCAGGCTGGCGACGGCCGACGCGGCAATTGCAGACTTCAGGGAACTGACCGCGATGATCGACCGCCGTGTCGACAATGGCGTGAGCCCGAAGAACGATGGCGTCAACGTGCGCGCGCGGCTGCAACAGGCGCAGAGCGAGCAATTGCAAATGACCCTGCAACTGCGCAATGCGCGCGCCGAACTGGAACTACTGGTCGGCCGCCGGTTCGGCGAGCTCGCGCCGCCGCGCCCGCTGCAGACAGCGCTGTCGAGCATGGCCGAGGCGATCGACGCGACGCTGGCCGCAGCGCCGGAACTGGGCCGGCTGAACGCGGAAGAACGGGTCGCGGAAGAAACCATCGCCGCCACGCGCAGCAGCCTGTCGCCGGCGCTGGCGCTGCGCTACAACCGCACCTTCGGCGGCGGCGCGCTGTACCAGGCCGAGCAAGTGTTCGTCGGCGTCACCTTCCAGCCCGGCAGCGGGCTGTCCTCGTTCTCCTCGATCAGCGAAGCCGAGGCGCGCCGCACCGGCGCGATCCACTCGCGCGAAGCAGCCCGCCTCGACCTCGTCAACCGCGCGCGCAGCCTGTGGAATCTTGCCGAGTCGTCGCGCGGCGAGCTGGCCGTGCTGCGCGAACTGGTCGCATCGACGCAACAAGTCTATGAATCCTGCCTGCGGCAATTCCCGGTCGGCCGGCGTACCTGGCTCGAGGTGCTGCTGGCGCGGCGCGACGCAACGCAGGCGCAATACGCGCTGGCCGATTCGCAATGGACCGGGTTCGCGGCAACGCTGAAGCTCGACATCGCCACCGGCCGCCTGGCGGCGCGCAACTACCGTCCACTCTATGAGGGCAGCGAATGAGCATGGCCATCTCCCCGCCCGGCGACACGGCGCCACCGTCCCCCGTTGCCCTGCTGCCGGCGCTGCTGTCGCGGATGGCGGCCCACTACGGCCATGCGCTGCCCGCGCATCGCTTCAGCCTGCCGGCGCTCGAGGCGATGGGGATGGTGATCGATGACGACCCTGCCAGCACCGCCGCAGAACTTTGGCGATCGGCCTTCCCTGCAGGAGAGGCCGTCCTGCTGGACGCCGATCCGGCGCGCGAGTTACTGCCGCTGTTGTGGGTTCCGCATGACACCGGCGAGCCGCTGCTGGTGCGCGGCAAGACCAGCGCGGGATCCTTCCTCTGCGAGCGCGCCGACGGCAGCTCCGCGCAGCTCGGCGCGCAATCCCTGCACGACGGCGCCTTCATGCAACTGTGTGTCGCGCCTGCGCACCGCAGCGCCGAGGGCAAGGCATCGCGCAGCGCGCGCCAGTGGTTCCTGCACGCGATACTGAAGCGGCGGCAGGTATTCATCGAGGCCGTGGTCGCCACCTTCGTCGTCAGCATGCTCGGCCTCGGCGCATCGTTCTACAGTTTGCAGGTGTACGACCGGGTGATACCGACGCAGGCCCATGCGACGCTGCTGGCGCTGACCTTCGGCGTCGCGATCGCGGTGGTGTTCGAATTCGTGCTCAAGCAGGTGCGCTCGCTGATGGTCGATCGCGGCTGCAAGGCGATCGAGGAAGAGCTGTCCGACGTATTTTTCGGCCGCATGCTGGACATACGCATGGAAGCGCGGCCGCGCGCCGTCGGCACCTTCGCCGCGCAGGTGCGGCAGTTCGAACTGGTGCGCAACTTCATGACCTCGTCGACCGTGTTCCTGATCGCCGACCTGCCGTTCTGCTTGCTGTTCGTTGCTGTCATCGGCGTCATCGGCGGGATGCTGGCGAGCATACCGCTTGTGCTGCTGCCGCTGGTGCTGGCCTCGTCCGCATGGCTGAACTGGCGCATACGGCGGCTCACGCAAAGCCAGCTGAAGGACGCGCGCAACAAGAACGGGCTGCTGGTCGACGTGATCGACGGCATCGAGAGCATCAAGGCCGCCGGCGCCGAGTGGAAGATGATGGAGCGCTGGCGGCAGCTGACCGCGTCGGCGTCCGCGCTCGAGCTCGACACGCGCCACCTGTCGAGCACATCCGCGCACCTTGCGCAGTTCCTGCAGCAGTTGAGCTATGTCGCCATCATCGGGCTGGGCGCGTGGATGGTCGGCTCGGGACAGATCACGATGGGCGCGCTGATCGCCTGCTCCATCCTCAGCAACCGCGCGCTGGCGCCGATCACGCAGATCGCCACGCTGGTCACGCAATGGCAGCACGCGCAGGAGGCGCTCAAGGGGCTCGATGAAATGATGGCGCTGCCGGTCGAGCATGGCGACGGCGGCAGCGCGATCATCCCGTCCGCCTGTGCCGGCGCGCTGACGCTGGACAAGGCAGGCTTTTCCTTCAGCGGCAGGCTGCCCGCCGTGCAGCCGCTGCAGCTGTCGATCGCGGCCGGCGAGAAAGTCGCCGTGATCGGGCCGGTCGGCTCCGGCAAGTCGACGCTGATCCGGCTGCTGTCCGGCCTGTACCGGCCCGGCGAGGGCAAGGCCTTGCTCGATGGCGTCGACATGGCGCTGCTGGCACCCGGCTACCTGCATGAGCAGATCGGCTACCTGCCGCAGGACGTGCGCCTGCTGCGCGGCACGCTGCGCGAGAACCTCGCGCTCGGCCTCGCGCCGCCGGCCGACGGTGACCTGCTGCGCGCGGCCGCGCTGACCGGACTGGACCGCGTGATCGTCGCGCATCCGCTGGGACTGGAGCTGCCGATCTTCGAAGGCGGTCGCGGACTCTCCGGCGGGCAGCGGCAACTGGTGGGCCTGACCCGCCTGCTGATCGCAAAACCGACAGTGCTGCTGCTGGACGAACCGACGGCCGCGATGGACGGCGATCTCGAGGCCAGCGTGATGCAGCAGGTGTTCGCTTCGCTGCCGGCAGAGACGACGATGGTCATCGTCACGCACAAGGCCAGCCTGCTGCGGCTGGTCAACCGCGTGATCGTGATGGACCAGGGGCGCGTGGTGCTGGACGGCGCGCGCGCCGACGTGCTGGCGCGACTGACGACGCCGGCGCAGGTGACGAAGCCGAGTGAACCGGCTCCGACCATGAACCTGATGGAGGGAATGCGATGAGCGAGCCGATGAAGTCTCTTCCGCGCCCGGAACCGGAGCGCAAGCAAGGCCGGCGGCTGACGCTGGCCGGTTCCGCCCACGGCCGGCGCGAGCGCCCGCGGCTCGTGATCTGGGCCAGCCTGTTCGCGCTGTTGTCCTTCCTGCTGTGGGCATGGCAGGCCGAGCTCGACCAGGTCACGCGCGCGCAGGGACAGATCATCGCCAGCGGGCGCACGCAAGTGATCCAGGCCAGCGACGGCGGCGTACTCGACCAGTTGCTGGTGAAGGAAGGCGACAAGGTAACGAAGGGGCAGCTGCTCGCGAGGCTCGATGCGAACAAGCTACGCGCCGCGTATTACGAGACGCGCTCGCGCGAGGTCGCGCTGCGCGCGACGGTGGCGCGGCTGCGCGCCGAACTGTTCGGCGGCGAACCGGCGTTCACGCCCGATCTCGCGGCCTACCCGCAGTTCCGCGACAACCAGCAGGCGCTGCTGGAGAAGCGGCGCGCATCCATCAGCGAAGAGACCGCGTCGCTGCAAAAGATGCTCGAGCTGGCGCAGAAGGAACTGGCGATGACGGCGCCGCTGGTGCAGACCGGCGACGTGTCGCAGGCCGACCTGCTGCGGCTCGAGCGCCAGGTGGCCGACCTGCAGGCACAGATCACGAACCGCAACAACAAATACCTGCAGGACGCACAGACCGAGCTGTCGCGCGCGGAGGAAGAGCTGGCCGGCGTCAAGCAAATGCTCGCGCAGCGGGCCGACATGCTGTCGCGCACCGAGCTGCGCGCGCCGGTCACGGGGTTGGTGAAGAACATCCGCATGACCACGCTGGGCGGCACGCTGAAGCCGACCGAGGAGCTGATGCAGATCGTGCCGCTGGAGAATGACCTGATCGTCGAGGCGCGCGTGAAGCCCGCCGATATCGCGTTCGTGAAGATCGGCCAGCCGGCCAGCGTGAAGGTCGATGCCTACGATTACACGGTCTACGGCTGGCTCGACGGCGAAGTCAGCTACCTCAGCCCCGACACGCTGACCGACGACCTGAAGCAGGGCGAGCAGGCGTACTACCGGATACAGGTGCGCTCCGAAGGCAAGCACTTCAGCGGCCGTCCTGACCAGACTATCGATCTGCAGCCCGGCATGACCGCGACGGTCGAGGTGAAGACCGGCAGCAACACCGTACTGCGCTACCTCGCCAAGCCGGTGGTCAAGTCGATGCGCGAAGCGATGGTCGAGAAGTGATCAGGCGCGATCCGTGACGATTTCCGCGCGCAGCACGCCGCGCAGCGCATTGCAGACGCACACCTCGTCGGCGGCGAGCAGGTCCTCGCGCGTGATCGCGCATTCGGTCGCGTTCCACTGCGCATCTTCCAGCAGCAGCGAGCGCATCACGCCCGGCAGCAGGCCCGCCGACAGCGGCGGCGTCAGCCATCGCCCGCCGATTCGCACGAACACATTGCTGCGGCCGCCCTCGGTCAGTTCGCCGCGCTCATTGAAGAACAGCGTGTCGAATGCGCCGACCGACTCCGCATGCCGCCAGCCTTCGTCATAGATGCGCCGCAGCGTGGTCTTGTGCGCCAACAGCGCATCGTCGGAGGGCATCATCACCGCCGACAGCAACAGCCTGACTGGCTGCGACAACGGCGCGACTGGCGCGGATTGAAGCTGCAAGGTTCCATCGGGTTCAAGCGCGACGCGCAGCCGGTAGTCGAGCCCGGGCTCAAGCTGTTCGCATTCGGCCGCGATGCGTGCGAAGGCCGAGTCGCGATCGAAACGAAAGCCCAGCTGCAGCGCCGATGAAGCCAGCCGCGCCATGTGCCGCTCCAGCAGCGCGCAGCCGTCGCGCGTGGCGCGCATGGTCTCGAACAGCGAAAAGCCGGGCGCGGCACCGGTCAGGAAGCGTGCCTTCAGCAGGCATTCCTGATACTCGGCACGCGCGTCGCTGTCATAGACGATGCCGGCGCCCACCGACAGTTCCCCATGGCGACGATCTTTCGCATCCGGCGCATCGAGCAGCAGCGTGCGTATCGGTACCGACAGCATGAAATCGCCGGGCCTGTCGTTGCCCGCCGGCGGTTCGAACCAGCCGATCGCACCGGTGTACACGCGGCGCGGACTCTGCTCGAGCTCGCGCAATATCTGCATCGTGCGCCGCTTCGGCGCGCCCGTGATCGAGCCGCACGGATACAGCGCGTCGAACACCTGCGCAAGGCCCGGTCCTTCGCGCATGTCGGCGACGATCGTCGACGTCATCTGCAGCACGGCACCGAAGCGGTCGACCGCAAACAGTTCGGGCACCTTCACCGAGCCGGTGACCGCGATGCGCCCGAGGTCATTGCGCAGCAGGTCGACGATCATCAGGTTTTCCGAGCGTTCCTTCACGTTCTGCCTGAGCGCCTCCGCGCGCTGCGCGTCGGTCGCGCTGTCACCGCTGGCCGCAGCCGTCCCCTTCATCGGCCGGCACGTCAGCTGACCCTGACGATGGCCGACGAACAGTTCCGGCGACAGCGACAGCACCGACGAGCCATCGTGCAATGCGACCAGCGCGCCATAAGGCACCGGCTGCCGCGCGCGCAAGGCTGCATACAGCGCCGCCGGATCGCCGTGCATGTCGAAGCGCAGCGGGAAAGTGAAATTGACCTGATAAGTGTCGCCGGATTCGATGTAGCGGTGGATCGCGTTTATCGCTTCGACGAATTCATCCTCCGCCAGTGCCGCACGAATGTCGTTGACCGCATACGCGCGTCCCGCCGAACGTGCTGCCAGCCATGTGCCGACCTCGTGTGCGTGCAGCGCCTCGCAGCCGCCGAACAGCAGCACGGTCGCCAGCACCTGATCCGTATCCGCATGAACGGCTATACCGTGCTGTGCCTGCCCGAACTCGTAACTGAACAGCCCGACCGCATGCAGGCCGCCGTCGAGCGCCCGCTGCAGCTCGGCAAAAAAATCCTCGCGGTCGTCGGTCGCGCGGAATTCCAGCACCTGCCGGCAACCGGTGTAAAGCCGCGACCTGCGCCCGGCTGCGCCGGATGCGCTGGCGTCGTCGAGCAGCGCCCATGCGTCGTTGATCATGATCCTGCCTGTGCCTGTGACGCGTCGACCTGCGACGCAATGAAATCCATCAGCACGCGCACCCGGTGCGGCACCTGCCGGTTACCCGGCAACATCGCATAAATGCCCAGTTCGGGCATATCGAATTCCTCCAGTATCGTTTGCACGCGTCCCGATTCGAGAAAGGGCGCGGCGACGAAATCCGGCTGGGTCGTGATGCCCAGCCCCTGCGCCGCCGCCTCGGACAGCGCATCGCCGTTGCTGGCGCTGAGGCGCGACTGCAGCGGAAAGTTCACCCAGCTGCCATCGACGCGATAAGTCCAGCTGCCCGGCGCGCCGCCTATCGTATAGCCCAGGCATTCATGCTGTGCAAGTTCCGACGGATGGCGCGGGCGGCCGAAGCGCGCCAGGTAATCGGGCGACGCGAACGTGTGCATGCGGATCACGCCCAGTTTGCGCGCGACCTCGTTGGCGCCGAGCCGGCCGGTGATGCGGATCGCGAGATCGACGCCCTCCTCGATCAGGTTCACGCGACGATCGGTGTAATCCATGTCCAGCGACACCTCCGGGTACGTGCGCGCAAAATCCAGCAGCAAGGGCACCATGCGCTTCAAGCCGTACGACAGCGGCAGGCTGACCCGGATATGCCCGCGCGCTGCATGCCGCTGCTCCGCCAATCCGGTCTCGGCAGCCTCGACGAGGTTCAGTATCACGCGGCACTTCTCGAGGTAGGCCGCGCCGGCCGAGGTCAGCGTCAGCCTGCGCGTGCTGCGCGCCATCAGCTTCACGCCGAGGTGCTCCTCGAGCGCCGCCACCTGCCGCGTGACCACGGAACGGGCCACGCCCATCTGCTGCGCCACCGCCGAAAAGCTGTTCAGCTCGGCCACCCGGGCAAAGACCTGCATTGCCACCAGCCTGTCCATTGTTGCGTCCAAAGGAACAAATAATTGCAGATTGTCCTCTATTTCAAATCAATCTGCACGGTTACAGTGGGCGCACCTGATGGAGCCAATGCCATGAAACTGCCTACCCTCTTTATCCCGCACGGCGCACCGACCTTTGCCCTGCGTCCCGGCGCGGCCGGCGCGGCGATGGCCCGCATCGCGGCCGACCTGCCGCGTCCGCGCGCCATCGTGATGGTCAGCCCGCACTGGGAAACCTCGCAACCGGCGGTCGGTACCGCACAGCGGCTGCAGACGATCCACGACTTCTACGGCTTCCCGCCCGAACTGTACGAGATCCGCTACCCGGCAACTGGCTGTCCGGAAGCCGCGCGCGAGGTCGTCGCCGCGCTGCAGGCCGCCGGCCTTGCGGCGGTCGAAGCGCCCGGCCAGGGACTGGACCACGGCGCGTGGATTCCGCTACGCCTGATGTATCCGGATGCCGACGTGCCGGTCGTGCCGCTGTCGCTGCAAAGCCATCTCGGCGTGCAAGGCGCATACCGGCTCGGCCAGGCGCTCGCGCCGCTGCCGTCGAAAGGCATGCTGGTGATCGGCTCGGGCAATATCACGCACAATCTTGGCGACTACCGCGTCGCACGGATGAATGGCGGGCAGGGGCTGGACTATGTGCGCGAATTCCCGGAATGGATGACCGACAAGCTGCGCGGTCACGACCTTGAAGCCTTGCTCGACTATCGTCGGCAGGCGCCGGAGGCCGTGCGTGCGCATCCGACCGACGAACACCTGCAGCCGCTGTATGTGGCGCTGGGCGCGGCCGGCCGGGACGCACAGGTCGAGCACCTGCACACCGGCATCAGCGATTACGTGCTGGCGATGGATGCGTATGCATTCACGCCGATTCATTGAAGAGAGGAAGTCATGTCTGCCCAATACACCCGTACCGCCAAAAGCCTGCATTGGCTGATGGCCCTGCTGATCATCGGCCTGATCCCGCTGGGCCTGTACATGCACGAACTGCCGCTGTCGCCGCAGAAGCTGCAGCTGTATTCATGGCACAAATGGGCAGGCGTGACGGTGTTCGTGCTGCTGCTGGTGCGCGTGTCGTGGCGGCTCACGCACCGGCCGCCGCCGCTGCCCTGGCATATGTCCAAAACCGAGCGGCTGGCCGCGCATGCCGGCCACATCGCGCTCTACCTGCTGATGCTGGCGATACCGGTGTCGGGCTGGCTGATGAGTTCGGCCAAGGGCGTGCAGACCGTCTGGTTCGGCGTGCTGCCGATCCCCGACCTGCTCGGCAAGGACAAGGAACTCGGCAAGCAACTCGCCGAGCTGCATGAATTCCTCAGTTGGACCATGGTCGTCGTGCTGGTCGCGCATGTGGGCGCCGCACTGAAACACCATTTTATCGACAAGGACGATGTGCTGACCCGGATGGCGCCGGCGCATCGAAAGACAACGGAGATCGACGCATGAAATCCCTGATCATTGGCCTCGCAGTGCTTGCGCCACTGGCGCAGGCTGTCGAATACACGCAGGTACAGCCGCAGCAGAGCAACATCGCGTTCAGCTACAAGCAGATGGGCGTCGCGATGGATGGCAACTTCAAGCGCTTCAGCAGTTCGCTGTCTTTCGATCCGGCCAGGCCGGCGAGCGCGAAAGCGTCCTTTGACGTCGACCTGTCGAGCATCGACACCGGCGGCGCAGAGTCTGACGAAGAAGTCGCCGGCAAGAGCTGGTTCAACACCAAGGCGTTCCCGAAGGCGAGCTTCGTGTCGACCGCGGTCAAGCCGATGGCCGGCAACCGCTACGAAGTCAGCGGCAAGCTCAGCATCAAGGGCAAGGCACAGGACATCGTGGTGCCGGCCAGCTTCACGCCGCAGGGCAAGAGCGGCGTGTTCGAGGGCAGCTTCACGATACGCCGCGGCGATTTTTCGATCGGCGAAGGGCCGTGGGCCAAGTTCGACATCGTCGCCAATGACGTACAGGTGAAATTCCGCATTACCGCCAACGCAGCAAAGTAATCTTCAAACCAACCCAGGAGAAAAAATCATGAAATCCTTCGCAAAAATCTCGGCAGCACTGGCCCTCGCAACTGCGTTCAGCGCACCGGCCTTCGCCGCGCCGGAAACTTACGGGCTCGACGCCAACCACACCTTCCCGCGCTTCTCGTACAGCCACCTCGGTTTCTCGACGCAGGTGTCGCGCTTCAACAAGACCACGGGCAAGGTCGTGCTCGACAAGGCCGCGAAGACGGGTTCGGTCGACATCACCATCGACACTAAGTCGATCGACACTGGCTCGGCGCTGTTCAACGATCACATCCAGGCCGAGGACTTCCTCGACACCGCGAAATACCCGACCGCGACCTTCAAGTCGACCAAGGTGACGTTTGACGGCGACAAGCCGGCGACCATCGAGGGCGACCTGACGCTGAAGGGCGTGACGAAGAAAGTCACGCTGACCGTCACCCGCTTCCTCGCGATGCCGCACCCGATGCAGAAGAAGGACGCGATCGGCGCCGACGCATACACCGTCGTCAAGCGCACCGACTTCAACATGGGCAAGTACGCGCCGCACGTCAGCGATGAAGTGCGCATCGACATCGCGCTGGAAGCCGTGAAGCAGTAATTCTTCCCCGCTGTCCCCTACAATGCCCGCATCGCGCGGGCATTTTTCATGGTCATGGACATGGTGCTGAAACAGATCCCCTCCGGCGTATGGGCGCTCGGCTTCGTGAGCCTGCTGATGGATATCTCGTCCGAGATGATCCACAGCCTGCTGCCGATGTTCATGGTCGGCACGCTCGGCGCGAGCGCACTGACTGTCGGGCTGATCGAGGGCATCGCCGAGTCGACTGCGCTGATCGTGAAGATATTCTCGGGCGCGCTGTCGGACTATCTCGGCAAGCGCAAGGGCCTGGCCGTGCTCGGCTATGCGATGGGCGCGCTGGCCAAGCCGCTGTTCGCCGTTGCGCCGTCTATCGGCGTGGTGCTGGGCGCGCGCTTCATCGACCGCATCGGCAAGGGCATACGCGGCGCACCGCGCGACGCGCTGGTCGCCGACCTCGCGCCGCCCGAGTTGCGCGGCGCCGCGTTCGGCCTGCGGCAGTCGCTCGATACCGTCGGCGCCTTCGTCGGCCCGCTGCTCGCAGTCGGCCTGATGCTGGCATGGAATGACGACTTCCGCTCGGTGTTCTGGGTCGCGCTGATTCCCGGCTTGCTGTCGGTGCTGGTATTGCTGGTGGGCGTGCGGGAGCCGAAAGCAGCAGCGACAGGGCATCGCAGCAATCCGCTCACGCGCGCCAATCTCGCGCGGATGGGCGCGAACTATTGGTGGGTAGTGGCCATCGGTGCGAGCTTCACGCTGGCACGCTTCTCCGAGGCCTTCCTCGTGCTGCGCGCGGAACAGGCCGGCATCACGATCGCTCTGGTGCCGCTGGTGATGGTGGCAATGAACATCGTCTATGCCGCGTCAGCCTATCCGTTCGGCAAGCTCTCCGACAGCGTCAGCCACACCGCCTTGCTGGCCGCCGGCCTGCTGGTGCTGCTTGCTGCGGATGTCTTGCTGGCACTTGCGCCAGCTCCGCTCACCCTTCTGGCAGGCATCGCGCTATGGGGCGTGCACATGGGAATGACGCAGGGGCTGCTGGCAGCGATGGTGGCGGCAGCCGCGCCGGCCGACCTGCGCGGCACTGCGTTCGGCTGCTTCAACCTGGTGACCGGCATCGCGATGCTGATTGCCAGCGTGATCGCCGGACTGTTGTGGGACACCTTCGGCGCCGACTGGACTTTCATCGCCGGCGCCGGGTTTTCGCTGCTGACCCTGCTGGCGCTGCTGACAGGCAGGCGCCTCGTTCAGGGTTGAGGTCATCAATTTGCCGGCGGCAGGTAGAGCTTGTCCTTGTCGAGCTTGTACGTCCACGGCAAGCCAGCATTCTTCCAGCCGTTCACCACGCGCTTGCCGGCATTCGGCCCGTCCTTCGCGGTATCGCCCTCGAAACCGTCGACCACGGTGAAGACCTTCGTGTAGCCGGCCTCGGCCAGCAGATTGACGGCCTTCGTCGAGCGGTCGCCGGAGCGGCACATCACGATCACGGTGTCGTTCTTGCCCAAGCCCCTGGCGGCCATGCGACGCGCGACCTCGCCCTCGAAGTCATTGTTGAATTCCATCTTGAAGCGGCCGGCCTTGTCATCCCACGGCGCGTTCGGCGGATGCTCGAACAAGGGCACGTGGGCGTCGGCGACCGTGGCCATGCCGGTGTAGCTGACCTCGCCGCGCGTGCGGATGTCGATGAACAGCGCGTGCTCGCCCAGCTGCTGCTTCAGCGCATACGCTTCCTTCGCATCGAGATACAGCCCCGGCCTGGTCTGCTTCGCCGTCGGCACCTGCGACGCATCGATCGCCACCGCCGGCAGCGCGAGGATCAGCGCGCCCGCCATCAGCGCACCGCATGCCAGTCTCTTCAAGGTCGCCATCATCGCCTCCGTGTTGTCAGAGCTTTGCCCCTTCGCCCGCGATGGGCTGCGAGCCCGCCACCGTTCCGATCTGCGCCTCGAACGCGCGCAGACGCTTGTACACCGAGATCAGTTCGACGATGGTGCCCCAGCTGCGCACCAGGAACTGGAAGGACATCTCGACGCGGCCGAAGGCGCGCACGATCTGCTGCATCACGCCCAGCGTGATCGCGCCGGCAACCACGGTCGGCCCGAGCGCAATGTATGGCACCAGCACGCCGAACTGCAGGTAGCTGAACTTCGCGACGTCGAAGTACATGTAGTGGAAGAAAAGCCGGAAGTAATTCGTGCGCACGTGCGAGAACAATTCCTTCACCACCGGCTCGCTGGCGCGCGCGGCGTCGTCCTCAGCATGCACCAGCTCCTTGCGATACGCCGCCTCGACGCGCTGGTTGTTGAACTCCAGCCCGGGCAGCTTGATGCCGACCAGCGCCAGCACCACCGTGCCGGCCAGCGCGAACAGGATCGCGACATACACGAGCGCATGGTCGATCTGCCCCAGCACCGGCACCTCGGAGACCTTCTTCGACAGGTTCCACAGGATGGGCAGGAAGGCGAACAGCGTCATCAGCGAATCCATCATGTTCGAACCGAGCGATTCCATGATCGCCGAGAAGCGCTTCGTGTCCTCCTGCACGCGCTGGCTCGCGCCCTCGATATGGCGCAGCCTCGGCCAGTGCGCCATGTAGTACCCGTTCATCGCGTCGCGCCAGCGGAACACCCAGTGCTTGGTGAAGAAGGACAGCAGCACCGCGACCAGCACATAGGTGCCGGCCAGCTTGCCGAAAGTCATCAGGAAGCCGAAGAATTCATCCAGCGTGACTTCGCCCGGCTTGCCGAGCGCCTTCTGCACCACGTCGTAAAAGCCGCCGAACCAGTCATTGATCGCAACGTCGATCTCGACCTGGTACCAGGTGCCGAGGATGATCAGCGCAGCGCCGGGCCAGGACCACAGCAGCCAGCGGCGCGACAGGAAAAAAGACTTGAACATGAGGGAGTCTCGTAATGATTATTTTAATTTGAAGCCTTCGCAGGGATCGGAGCGTTCCGCCCTGTCGGTGAGCCAGACGTAGTCATAACGACCGGCAAGGGACTGTACCAGTTCCTGACGGTCCGCGCCGTCTTCGAAAAAGCCGACCGCTGCGATCTTCAGGTCCGGCGCCAGCGCATGCAGCACCTGAGGCACGCCGTAGTCCTTGCGCACATGGCCATTGCCTGCGACCAGCACCGCCGGCCGATGACCCAGCAGCGCCTCGGCCATCGACACATCCGTCGCGCGCTGCACGAGCCGCATCGGCGACAGGTAACGTTCGGGCAACTTGCCGCAATGGCCGGCCTTCAGGTCATCGTCCAGCTGCTGCGTCGCATCGTGACCGAGCGCCGACATGCGAAAGGCCTTGGCCAGCGGCGGCGCCAGCGCATCGGCTCCGTTGGCCATCAGCTGCTTCGAAAAGCCTTTCGGCAGGTTGCCGCCGACCAGCGGCAAGCCGCGCGCGCGTATGCCCTCGAACAGCGGCTGGTGCAGCGGCCAGCCCCAGCCGCCGGCATCGAAACCGGCGGCCTCGAGGTCGGACTGCAAGGGGCCGTCGAAGCGCACGCGCGCCGCAGCGGGCAGATGCTCGGCCACGACCGTGGTGCGATCGGCCGCAAAGCGCGAGATCAGCCCGGCGCGCAATGCGTGATGGCGGACATTGTCATGCAGCTCGCCGAGCAGCACGATGTCCTGCGCGCGCAAGCGCTCGGCCAGCGCCTGTTCGCTGATTTCCTCGCCGCTGCCCAGGTCGATGATCTGCGCGCCGGCCTGCGGCACTGCGAAGGCCAGCAGCCAGAGCAAGGTCTTGATTGTTTTTTTCATGATGGTCCGGACCGGCGGTGCGCGTCAGGCTTGCTGCCGGCGCGCCGCTTCGGCCAGCGCCGCGAGCATCTTGCCGAGGTTTTCCGCCGTGGCGGTGTCGGTCAGCTTGCCGCCGGCGTCGAATTTGGACGGCGCGCCCGAGATGAACACCTCAGGCCGGTTCAGCACCAGCCCGTTCAGGTAGATGAAGACCTGCCGCAAGTGGTACTGCGCGCGCGAGGTGCCGAGGCCGCCCGGCGTGGCGCCGATCAGCGCGATGGGCTTGCCGTCGAACGGCTGCTCGGGCGGGCGCGACGCCCAGTCGATCGCATTCTTCAGCACGCCGGGGATCGAATAGTTGTACTCGGGCGTGGCGATCACCAGCGCATCGGCGGCACGGATCTGCTCGCGCAGCTGCTGCACCGGCGCCGGCAGCCCCTGCGCGCGCACATCCTCGTTGTACAGCGGGACCGCCGACAGGTCGGCCACCGACATCGTGACGCCGGGCGGCAGCAGGTCGGCGCACGCGTGCAGCGCGGCGGTGTTGAACGAATCTTTCCTGAGACTGCCGGAGATGCCGAGGATATGCATGAGAACTCCTTGCCGATTGGGGAATTTTGCGGAGGCGCTGGCGTCGAATTTTGCCCGAAGCGGCGTGCGCTTGCAGCCGGGCCACGCCAAACCCCATTCACAGGAGACGAAAATGGCGCAAGACAACCCGTCACAGAGAGCCCAGGGCAGCTTCTCCCTCGACGACCCGACCCAGGCCCTGATGCAGGACCATCACTACGTACGGCAACTGTTCCAGCGTTACCTGTCGACCAACGACGACCAGGTGAAACGGCAGGCCGGCCCGCAGATCTGCGACGCTCTGCAGATGCACACGACGCTGGAGGAGGCGGTGTTTTATCCGCGCGTGCAGGACATCGACCCGGCGCTGGTCGAGAAATGCGAGGATGACCACCAGCAGGCCGACGAGCTGCTGGTGCAGCTGCAGGAACTGCAGCCCGGCGAGGCCGCGTACGATGACCTGATGCAGCAGCTGCACGACGCGATCATGGCGCATATCGAGATCGAGGAGCAGCAACTGTTCCCGGCCGTGCGCAATTCCGCGATGGACCTGCAGGACCTCGCGCTTCGCATGCAGGCCTATGAATCAAACCTGATCTCGACACAGGCGGCCAGCGGCAAGGGACAACAGCCCGGAAGCCAGCTGCACTGAGGCCGCGGTGGCGGAGCGCATCCGCCACCGCCTCATGATGCCGCTCGATGCGGCGAATTTCGGCCAGCGTCGCCCGTGGCGCCGCTTCATTTCCGGGGCGAATGAACGCTCAGTCGGCCTTGATGGCCTCGACCTGTATCGCCAGCTTGATCTCGGGCGAGAAGCGCGGCAGGCCGATGTTCATGCCGTAATCGCTGCGGTCGAAGCGGCCGTGCGCATCGGCACCGCAGACCTCGCGCTTGAGCAGCGGATGGATCATGCACTTGAAGTGGGTAACCGTCAGCGGCATCGGTTTGGTGACGCCGAGCATCGTCATCTCGCCGTCGATGCCGACCAGCCGGTCGCCGTCGAATTTCAGCGCCGTGCTGCGGTAGCTGATGGTCGGGAATTTCGCGACGTTGAACATTTCCTCGCCGCGCGCCTTTTCATTCATCTTCGCGTGACCGAAGTCGACCGACGTGGCGTCGATGTTGATCTCCACGCTGCCACCGGTCTTCGAGCCGCGCTCGAGCGTGATCTTGCCGCTGGTTTTTGTGAACTTGCCGCGCCAGAACGACAGTCCCATGTGGTCGGCCTCGAAGCTCGGATAGGTGTGGCCGGGCTCGACGTTGTAGACCTGCGCAGAAGCGGCTGCGCTGGCGAGTGCGAAGAAAGCGAAGGCGGCAAGATTTTTGAGGGTCATGATTCAGTCCGACAAAGGAATGGTTTGGTGAACTGCTTGGAGTCACTGGATACCGGCCTGCGCCGGTATGACGATTGAAACGGCGAAGCCTTGCAAAGAGGTCATCCTGAAACAGACCGGGATCCGGCGTCTTGCTACTGCGCGACCACGCGGAACTTGATGATCACTTCATCGGCGACGATGCCGGTGTCCTTCCACTCGCCTTCACCGATGCCGAACGCAAGCCGCTTGATCGGTACGCTGCCCTCGAACACCTGCGCGGCGCCTTCCTTCTTCACCGTCATCGGGAAGCTGACGTCGGCGGTCTTTCCCTTGAGCGTCAGCCGGCCGGCAACGTCAAGCTTGCCCGGGCCGGCGGCGCGTATTTTCGTGGACGTGAAGTTCGCCTTCGGGAATTGCGCGGCGTTGAACCATTCCTTCTTGCGCACTTCGCTGTTGTAGTCGGCGTCGCCGAGATCGAAGCTGGCGACGTCGATGTCGACGCTGGCCTTCGAGTTCTCGGGTTTGGCGGCGTCATAGTCGACCTGCGCGCCAAACTTGTTGAACTTCGCATCGACGGCCACGCCCATCTGCTTGAAGGTGGCGCTGACGCCGGATTTGGACGTATCGACTTTCAGCGGCGCGGCGACTGCCACAGTGGCGACCAGCGCGGCAGCGAGGACGGCTATTCTTGCGAACATGATCTGGCTATTCTCCCGAAGTACAGCAATACGCGACCGGAGGGCCGGACGCGAAAGCAGCCATTGTATACAGGAGCGTGTCAGAGCAGGCGAACCGGGTTCGGCAACTCGTCGGGGTTGTCGCCCTGCGCGGGAAAATGCCGGCGCAGGAAGTCGCCGATCTCGTGGATCGCGGCGACGCAGCCGTCGGTCGCCTGCCCTGCCGCGAAAGCCTGTCTGAAGCGCTCGACTGCCTGCGGCCAGAAATCCGTGCCCACAGGGTGCAGCCCGCGGTCCGCAAGTATCTCGACCGCGTGATCGGCCAGCAGCAGGTAGACCAGCACGCCGCTGTTCTGCGCGGTGTCCCACACATGCTGCTCGGCGAAGACCTCGAGCGCGCGTTCGCGGGCGCTGGCGCCGCGCAGCAGCTGCAGCGGCGTCAGCGAGGACTCGACGACGAAGCAGATCTCGCCATGATGGCCTTGCTCGGCCTGCGCGATCGCGTCCGAGATCCGCCGCCTTGCGTCGTCCGGAAATTTTCTGTGCCCATGCCAGTACGCATGCAGCAGGTGATTCACGAAGCGCCTGAACATCACCATCTCCCCGACGCGCCGCCGCCGCCAAAACCGCCGCCGCCGCCCCGGAAGCCGCCATCGCCGCCCCAGCC
>JACCDI010358280.1_pt1 | contig 18156 bp, 10 predicted proteins | sample 7442791 | NCBI WGS metagenome assembly JACCDI01 (sample SAMN15323434, study PRJNA562643) | freshwater metagenome | isolation source: river surface water | place: USA:Blue River Watershed | collected 2017-08-15
CATCTCAACATGGCATTGCAATCCATCCAGGCATTTTCTTGGCACACATAAACTGGAACTTTGTGATATCTGTGTAATTCTTTTTTTGAAATACAACCACTCTTGGTTCCTTTAAAAACCACCATCAATGGTAACTTTTTTCCTGATACAGTAATTGATACTGCAACTGTAGCTCTTTTTGTGTCATCAGTAGATGACTGAATATGAATTGTTTTATTTCCTTGTCTGTCTAATGTCTTTCTTGGATGCATTGAAAAAACACAGGTGTCTAATCCATATTGAGTATCCACCTGTAATGAATAAAGTAGAAAACACAATAATTTGATAACAGTAAAAGTATGCATTTCAAAGTGTAATGATAGCCATGTACCTCTTGTCTTGACCTGGTTCATCTAAGAGAGTGCAATCAATCTTTATGAAATCTTTATCCTCTGCACATGTGTCTTTTGGGTCTTGTTGAGATGTGTGAGTACCAAAGTGATAAACATATCAATTTCTGGCATTGAATCTTCTCATAGATCATATCTGAGCATATTCATTTATGGCACAAAACATGGAACTCAGACAACAAACCTCAAATTTAATTGTTGCAACATAATAGGTCGTGCTTGTTCTCTAAGAGAAAAATTCCATCAGTAATTTTAACAATGTTGCCAAGGTCAGAATTTGGTGATTGCATTATTGAACATACATTAAGCAATCTAAAACTTAAAAGCTTATCATGGTCATTTCTCCACTTGACTATGAGTGATTGAGAAACTTCTAGGTCTGAATAAGCTTTATTGAGGCTCAGGCCTGGATTGAACATCAACAATTGATCAACCCTCCTAAGAAATGCCAGTTTTTGTCTGATGGTATACCTCTTCCTATGTTGCTTTTTCTTTGCAGGTTTTTCATTAGGTGAAGTGAGTATGAATACTTACAGGAAAGAGAGAAACTGGTGATGGTAGGGAAGATGGATTTAATTAAGGTGATCGTCTAACACAGGGACTTCTCTCATGGTGACCAACGTCAGGAGTGTTTTGTCCATCCATAATATCTATTATTTTAAGATAATTACAAAATTGTAATCTGTTTAAAATCTTCTGTATGTTACTTTATCACAATTGGCTGTATATAACACAATATGCACCAAATCAATTTTGGGATCAAGTCAAACTTATCCCATGATCAATTAAAATTTTATTTTCTGTTCAAGTGGTATTCTATGCCCATGAAGAAATTAGTTTTTGTCCTTCACATGAAGAAATTGCTTTTTGTTGTTCACACAGGGAATTTATCAAAAAAATGATGACTGATGATAAGATAAGAAAATTCATTGTAGATCTCTGTAGAGAAAACTTCAAAGAAATCACCTTTTGAACATTTGCCATTTCTTATCTTCCAATTTTTATGGTAGTTGATATTTTCTAAAACAATAAAATAAAATTTACGAGCTTTTAAGCTTGGTTTTGAGCACAACATGGGTGAAGAGCAGATTAGGGCGCTCTGCATGTAAAAAAATATTTCCTGATTTCTTGCAAATATCCTGGGGAATTCGATGAACCTCTTGGAACGCCACCTCAATCAATGTAGGTACTAACTGCCATACATCTGAGTTGTGCACAGATTTCTGCACAAAATTATGGTATGATATCTTCATAAAATTTATAAAAATTTATCAAGGTAGTTGTTCACATATTTCAGAGTGAAATTTCAACAATATGAAATTGTGCACAATATTGTGCACAGGTTGACATAGAAGTCATTCTATTCCTGCACATTTTATGCAGATATAAATATGAAATAAAAATATAATATAGAATAACCCCAACAAATAACTACTGCCCTATGTACAACAAGCATCTGGTCCAGGGAGAAAATGGAGTGGTGATGTGTTTAGCAATTTATTTTGTTGTAATGTGAACACACACAACTAAGGAACTATGACCAACAATAACTGTGATAGTCAACTATCACAATTATTGTCTTTGATAGTGAACTATCACAGTTATTATCTTTGATAGTGAACTATCACAGTTATTACTGGACATTGTGAACTATCACAGTTATTATCAGTGATAGTTAACTATTAAAGTTAATGTTAGTAATAATTAACAATTAACTCTTACTGCTACTGTGTACATGTACACACTATTACATCTTATGTAGATAAATTTAACTATTACCATTATTATCTATGATAGTGAACCATCACAGCTAATATCTCTGATAGCTAACTATCACCATTATTTTTGGTCCATGACTGTGTAAATGAAATCTCTAATGTTGCCAAAATAATGTTGTCAATCCACTTCAGGTCATAATGGTCTTGAGAGATGAAACTCTTATATTATTGTTTTGTAGTATGTGATCATAAGATGATGTATGAATGCATTATGTTAATTATCATATTATTAAGAATCATCCTCATAGCAAATAAATGATACAACAATGTGCATCTATTTTGTGTGGTGGATTGGTGAATCAGGAACTTAGATAGAGAGGGTAATACAAAATACCAGAGTGATTATTCATGGTCAATAGTTTTGTTTGCTGCACCAGGAAGATAGTGTATTTGTGTCATTACACTCACATGGTCACAGACTAAAAATAATGATAATAGTTTACTGTCACAAATATTAATGGTGATAGTTAACTATCACCAATAATAATTGTGATAGTTAAATATCACAAATAATAATGGTAGCAGTTAATTATCGCTGTCATTGGGATTAATGGTTTATACAATTACATAGTATCAGTAACATTTAATTGTTACCGACATAGTTCTGATAGTTAACGATCACAGATATTATCAGTGATAGTTGACTATCACAGTTTGATAGTTCCTTGGTCGTGTGTGTCAATACAACAATAAAATAAATCGCTAAAAAATCATTGTCATTCCATTGTCTTCCAGGTGTCTTATTACTGTCGTGACCTCTTTGATGTAATTCGTCGACAAATTACTGTTCATTTACTCCATCTCTTTATAGAGAGCGAAAATGAGATAGACTAACTATTATGAAAATATTACCCTTGACAATTATTTGGAAATATATATACAACGCTCTAGTATCGCATCGCACTGTCAGTTATGTTGTACTAATCATTTCGAGGTAACAACTACCAACTCACTTTCAAAGGAAGTATCTGCAGTAGCTGCAGAATTCTACTCTGCTTTGAGAGCGGCAGCTTCGTCCCAAAGATTTTGGAACAAGGCAGTAGACAAATACCTTTCACCAAAACTAGGAATCACGACAACAATCCTTTTTCCTGCATTTTCAGGACGACTTCCCACCTCGATCGCTGCACAAATTGCAGCTCCCGACGAGATTCCACAAAAAATTCCCTCATCTGTAGCAAGTCTCCTTGCCATGGCCATAGCATCTTCACCAGTCACTTGCACAACCTCATCAAGCAGAGATGTATCAGCGTTTCCTGGAATGAAACCAGCCCCAATTCCTTGAATTTTGTGTGGTCCAGGCTTTCCACCACTTAGAACTGCCGATTCTGCTGGCTCTACGGCAATAATTTTCAAGTTAGGATTGCGTGGCTTCAAGTATTGACCGCATCCAGTGAGTGTTCCCCCGGTTCCGACCCCCCCAACAAGAATGTCAACTTTCCCATCAGTATCTTCCCAAATTTCAGGACCAGTGGTCTCACGATGGACCTTTGGGTTGTCGGGATTGTTGAATTGTTGAAGAAGAAAACCATCAGGACCAAGAGAATCAACAATCTCCTCTGCTTTTGCGATGGCTCCACCCATACCTTTCGCTGCGGGGGTCAGTTTCACATCAGCTCCAAATGCTTTTAGAAGGACACGACGCTCCATGGACATGGATTCTGGCATAGTAAGAATCAGTTTGTATCCCTTGGATGCTGCTACCATGGCAAGACCGATACCAGTGTTCCCAGAAGTTGGTTCCACGAGAGTGCTTTTCCCGGGGCTGATGTCACCGCGGGCTTCGGCCTCGTTGATCATGCTCAGGGCAATGCGATCTTTCACACTGTTCGCAGGATTCGATGCCTCAAGCTTGGCGACTACTTCTGCGACGCATCCTTGGGTGACCTTATTGATTTTGACTAGAGGAGTGTGACCGATGAGTTCAAGTACATTTTCTGCAATTTTTGGTCGAGGTGAGGAGTACAGCTCCAAACTGATCTTTGTTGGCGGATCGTTGGTGGGATGGACGAGAGAGGTGAAGGGGTTTCCGTTCACTGGGATGAAAGCTTGGGACGCTCCGAGGAGACAAGCGAAGGTAGACGCGAAGAAAAGGAACTTCATCTTATATTGATAGGGTATGACACTCTATTGAACAAAAAAATCCTGTAAGAGTAAGATTTTGTGAATGGTCGTCGGTGCGGTTAATTGATATTTGTCGAACAATAATCTGGCGGACAGGTATTGCTGAGATTACAAATATCAGAAACTCCAGATCATTACCTCTATCATTTAATATCATTCGTGAGTTCAGGGGGAGGATTCACTGCTCGCCAACATCACGCCATCCGGTCTTAAAAATAATTTATCACAGAATACTAATATGTACTACAATTATTTCGCATAACCCTACACAGCTAGACACCCCTACGATATAACATATTACGTCACATACATTCTCAAAAATAATATAATCGCCTCTCTCGCTCAAATCGCTCTCTCGCATGTTATGACAGGAGACGAAGATGTCATAAAATAATAATATCTTCCCGATATAATAGTCCACCATACACTCATACTACTTTAATGATCAGCTTTCTGGCGTCAATGATAGGATGAGCTCATACATTGCATCGATCGTAACGGTGGAAGCACTGTTCTGGGCACCGCTTTGCATGGATCTTCTTCTTGTAGCAAGTACGAGAACTCGTCCTCTATATCGTGATTTGAATTGATTATTCATATTAATTTAGCCAATTCATATAATTTTTTCCTCTAACGTTGCGTTTCTCATTGTCGTGAATTTAGCTACGTATTCGTGTTGCCATTTCGCTGGTATCGAGTGGTACATAAAGCAAGTCAACGATCACAAGTCTGGTTCCAAGAAAAATGATGGCTACAAGCAGGAAGCGTCAAACTCTGTCAGTAATCCTTCGCATCCGATTCGTTCGGTTTGGGATCTTGGTGTGTACGGCGCTATGAATCAAAAATATCATTTTCTGCTCAGATATGATCTCATTTTTTTCTTTCGTTTCTTCTGGTTAAATACTGTTGAACTTTATCATTACATTGTGAGTTAGCCATGATAGCATACTCTGCTTATGGTTGTCTCCTGCTTTGGGCCACTTATGTTTGTTACAATGATTCATCACTGAGAACATCGTTCTGTTGGGCAATGACGTCTTTGATGCTGGCAAAATTGTGCAATACAACTGCACAACAATGGACGGATGGTGATACATCAACTAAAATGCTCACCATTCTTGTATTCTACCTTCCCTGTTATGGTGGATACGGTGTCTATAAAGCATTTTTTCAATAGATGCAAATTCAAGTCGTTTCGATTATAAGATTCCGAGGACTATGAATGAAATCTGACGATCCTTAGATGACATGAATATTGAGACTTCGGTTTCGTCAACAAATCTAACTCATCATTTACTCCCCCCATTGAATTGAATGCTCATCTGCTGTTTCTTTTATTTTGTTTGCCACATCCTCGGCCAATCTTTTCCCACGCATTAAGCCTACATGAGCTGCCGCTCCCACTTTCCTTCCCGCTGACCCGGTAATTCTAATCAAAGTGTCAAGAATGTCTCCATCTTCGTCATCGAGGTCAGCAAGTCCGTAGTTAAAACTTTGAGAAAAGCTGTTACCGTCCTCAAGATCGTCTACTCGCTCCATAAAGTGGTCGATGAATTGATCGAGTTTGGAATCAATTGATTGGAACGATCGTTTGAAAGAACGGGCAAAAGACTTCGTCAAATATATTGCATTTCTTCCCGGGGCGAGACAACCTGCTGGGCTAGTTGCATAAACGCATTCGTGGCGATGTCTCGTTTTAGGATCAAACACATCTTCTTCCGCTGGATTGGTAAACTCTTCTTTGCTGCGACGGATTGGTTGACGATTTTCTTGTTTCTTTGTGGCAGATTCTGATCTGGTACTCTTTTTACTGCCGCTGATGTTCCAAAGAGATGTAAACCCTGCTACCAAAGGACGGCCAACCAAAAACTTTCCGAAGTTGTAACGCACGTGGTTCCAAGCGAGAGCAGCTTTTGTCTGTCCTCTCATTGCTGATGTTTTTGACAGTGTTCGATACAATGACCCAAGCTTATCGAAGATTGAGGGAGTTTGCCGACTTTTTGCGGTGCCTCCTGGTTGCGCAGATGGGACAAAACCGATGTCTTCACTCCCATCGCGAGCGTTGTAGCTTCCATGTGCATAATCATTTGAATTTGTTTTTTTCAATCGATACACTGCCATTACTCCATCGTCATCCAAGCTTGCATAGTATTGAAATTGGATCTGTTCCTCTCCTTCATGAAATAAATGAGGCACAATAGGTGGCATCGGAGTAATCCAGAGGACAGTGTTGTGTTTTTCCCCTAGACTACTTCCGTAATCTACAGACAAAGTCAGTCTTCCAGTGGGACTCAAAGTCAAGTGGCAACCACCGGCTCGATTGTTGGGGACATAAGTTTCGCTGCTCCAAACAATGGCATCTGCTGATGGTTGGCCAAAAGAGGAGAATTTTCCATTTTGTTGTCGATCGTCACGCCTCAATATTTGTAATTCACAAGTGGGTGAGAGGTATGCTTGGAACTTCTTGTTCGGTGAAATCCAAATTGTCTCTTCACTTGAGCCTTCAGCACTTGCGGGTGTAAAAGATTCTCCTTCCTCTAATGTATGCGGTGACTTTCGTCGTGTAGATTGATTGGGAAATGTGCTCTGTTTGGGCACTCGTTCATTTCCACTGTTATATTCGTAATCTTTTTCAGAAAAGATCAAATTGTGTTGTTGCGTATAGCCGTCTTCTACCAAATAGGGTTCGGTGACAGCAGTGTAATATTCTCTCAAAGTAAGCCCAGTTAGAGGGTCAATTTGCGTGCCACCTATGAAATCCTGACCCAAAATCCGGTAGAAAAATTCACCATTTGAGTTTGGTTCGTTGATGTATTCCTCTCGCCTCAATACTGTGTACGACTTTGCATTAAAATGTAGATCATAACCTCGATATACAGTAGTTTCCGATACGCGAGGAAAAGAGTGATTTCTCTGTTTTGGGTCGCGATCACGAAAATTGGAATTCATTTCAGTTACATGTGATCCATCGTAAAATCCATCTGCAAACCCGTATTCTTCAGGCGATGCCACATTGTTCCACCTTCCTCCTTCTGATCCCGTTGTAGATTCTTCGAAAAAGAACTCATCGAATACCGCCCATGGGTCCAAATTCAGAGAATTTTTCCAAGCGTGAAAATTTGATGCCCCATTTTTTATTTTGTCGTATAATGACCACTCTACATTGTTGTTAAAGCTTTGTTGCTGTCTCTCGTATGGAATGTGTTGTTGCTGAAATTTGTCTTTCTCTCTTTTTTCTTCCTCCATAAATAATCTTTCCTCTTCCAATTCGTCTTCCATATCTAAAAGCTCCCAATCATACTCATATCTTTGGACTGGATCGCTGAGTACCTGATAAGCTTCGGCAATTTGTGCAAATCTAGACGTTGCCTCTTCGATTGTCATATTAGCAAGTGGATCGTTCTTCAAGTTTTCTTTGGGATTTTTTGATCCATCGCTAGAATAATCATTTGTTGAGTTTGTAGCTTCTTGTAGTCTTTTTCGTCTGGCCGCTAGTTTATCTGGATGATAAAGCTGGGCTTGCTTTCTATAAGCTTTCTTAATTTGATCATTGGTAATTTTTGATCGAAAATTTGAACGCTTCTTGCGATGGTTCAATGCTTGCGATTTCGGCCTTCTATGGGTGGTGGGGCTTTCTAAATCCAAAAGTTGATAGTAGTTAAGCGGAGTTTCGAGTTCATATTCAAATGATTCTTGCTGGTTCGGTTGAGGGGACGCGTATGCACCAGTGATGAAAACGGGTGATGATTTGAAAGCGAAAATAGAATATGTTTTTAAGGCCGGAAGTTCACCACAGTTCATCCTGTCTTGATCATGGCTATGAGACAAGAGTGTCAATAAGACAAAGACAAATGACACAACGGGGTTGCGGCGATGGATATGTGATTGCACAACAAAATGATTTCGTCTTGGGTGGCTCAATCTATTTTCTTTGCGCTTATGAATATTCGAGCAGTAGTTATGTAAATCCATCGTGGGTTCTGTTTGGTGCGTTTGTTTACGACTTTACGAGGCAGGAAGTCAGCAAGTTTATTATTATCTGAGGCGGGGACGTGAAAGATAAGTCTCTCTTCCGAAAGTGGTATGGTAGTAGTAAATACTGTAGGAAGGTACTATGGTACCTACACCATTGATGATTTTTTGGTGTGAGGGCGACAAAAAGATGCCACCATCGCGCGTTTCATCGATGATACCTGGATAGAAGATAGAGTATATTGTGGGCGATCAAGATCAGACGCGATGACATCCGCTTCCCAATAATAATTATTATCAGTACATTGTGTTTTTTGCATTACACGTGGAATGTGTGATAAAATAATTTCCACACTTTAAGCTGTAAGCTGTAAGCTGTAAGACCCCAGTGTTCTGATTGGCATTAAGGAAGGTAAATTGGATTAAAGCTAAGTTCATTATATTTTCACCAATAACCTTTAATAGTCATATATACTCTTTTTTTCACCTCATTTTTTGTTGGGAAAGGGTTTCGTAGAGTTCAAGGGTAGTAAGTGGGTTGGCGGACTCCTCTCCCAACATGCCACTCTGGTTTCCTTTTCAATTTTCACTCCTATGTGACTTCTGACAGCTTGCAACTTCTGGGAGACAATTAAGGGTAGATGGCAGCTGATTCACAAAGGAGGGAGGGCATTTTGTGCTTAATTTTTGGTTTGGGGTGACTTCCAGCATTGTTATGGGGAATGTCATCACTGAGTGAAAAATGATGTTTTTTGCCTGTGCAGTGGTTAAACCAATGATAGTAACCTGAATGAATGGTTCAGCACCATTTGAAGGGGGGACTGTGTTGGTTGGCTTGATACTGCTGGTGATGTGGTCAGGGGTGTACCAAAACCATGGTGCCAGTGTTTCAGATCTCAGATTGTTTCATTTTGGATAGGTTTGCATGCATTACTTTTTGTGATTTTATGATCAAAATCTACTCAAAAATGAAAAAAGTGCTATTCCCCTGTTTTTATTAGACTTGCACATCATTGATACATTCACTTTTTTCCTTTCCAATCAAGTAAGCTTGGCAAATTCCACTTTCATCTACTTTTAACTTCTATACAAGTACCGTTGCAATCAGTAGCTTTCCAAGTTTTAATCTCATTGGCTTGTCCCAGTTCTTTTATGTGTTTTTGTGAAAGATATCTCAAGTCTTTCATTCTTGTTCCCACAACTTCATTGCCATGCTTGAGATGGTCACACTATTCAACTCCATCCATGTTCTCAATTTTAATGCCAAACTTAATGATTGCCAATCCTGTTGTGAATGTGACTACATTTGATTCATCACCATATATTGGAATCCAATCTTCAAAAACAGCCCTAAACTTGCCAGATTGAAATGAGATATTAGGTTGTACTGGAAATTGTCATAGTGGCAGGTGACTGGTACCATCTCTAATTCACACTGATTGCATCAATGTGCCTTGATATGAATCATCTTAGTAAATGCAGAAGCTTTGCCAGGTTGTCCTGTGGATGTCACATCAAAGGCTTTGCTCAGTAACTAGTTGGAAATGACAACATCATGACATGACAAACTTGGTTTGTTGCCAAAATCACAATTTGTCATTATTTTTGATTTGTATATGCTTTAATTGCATCATGAAGGGGTGCCATACACACACAAAGCATGACTCACAATTTAGCTTTACTTTCTTCATCAATTTTTGTGATTTTTGTAGTTTAATCCATGCTAAAATCTATATACATATTCCAACACTGAAAAAGTATCTTCAAATACTTGAAATTCAACTCAATTTACTGATTCCACTACGAAAAATTTGCCAGTAGTTTCTTACAGCAAAGATATTCAACACAAAGGCATCACTTTTGCATTACATGTATTAAGATGCACGGTGCATCTCACCCCTCTCTCCCCTCTGGTCATGGAAATTTATTTGTTTGTTTATTTTTCATTTTTTGATTGATCCAAGCTCATTTAATTACTTTGGGATGAACCATATGATCCCCCTCTGTCATTATTACAAATTCAAAAATTGAAAATGGCTGACAATGGCAGATACCAGTGTATCCATTTTAGCAGCATGCATTGTTTATGGCAATTGCCTTGTTGTGCTCATGCTGAGGTGAGTGCTGCAGCACCTCAAGTATCAACAGGCTCAAGGGGCTGAGAGGTTGAAGGAAGCTTAAGCCAAACACAAAATAATGAAAGAATATTCCCCAGCATAGAGTTTGACTTTAATTTTCTTTTAATGTCTAATCATTTTTCAATCCAGATTTAATCTAAAGCTTGACAATTTTGGCATTGAGATTAAAATTCTTTTGTTTTGCCACTGATGAGGCAAGTGGGGGAGCACATGATTTATCCACAACTTTGGGGGGGAGGTTGAAGCTGGGTGTCCAACAAAGGTATGGAGTATGGTCATATTTGATATTTTTCCTTGTTTTCTCAAGTTTGTCATCATTTTTTTACTCTAGATTAAACCTAGAGCCAATTTCAATGTAGCCATCAAATAATTTATCCTTACATCATCATCCAACATATCTTACTTATCTCCAAGACTCAATACATGCAATACTTTTCTTTGTTTGATATTTCACAATCAATGAGCGTTTCGGTTTTCATTAAATAATAATCCAATCAGAATAAAAAATCCAAATATACTTTTCCACTCACCTTTGAAAACGATATTGACATCAATTCCATTAATAACATTGATTTTCTGACTTAAAATATTGGTTTCAGATTCTCAATTCGCTTGATCTTCAACAGTGGATTCTCTCTTGTATTCTGCATTTGAATTGCTTGAGTCTCCTCATCATTTTGTTCCCTACTCCCTATGATTTGATCATTTGGACTGACAATAAATCAACTATGAAAAACTTCATATCCTCTGTCTCTTTTAAGACCTTCATTTGCCATTTTCTTATTTGCATTATTGTGCCTACAAGGAAATCCCTTTAATGATGCAACAATAAAGACATCTCTTTGACATAAGTGTCAAGATCTATCTTATGTTGCTCCAAAGTTTCTGTAATAGCAACTCAATTTGACTTGAACTGTTTTAAATCATATTCCTTTTTGAATCGTTCACTTTCAAATCTAGAATTCTATACTGGCTTGATTCCTTCACTCCAACAGCCACTAAAAAGTAATGCATTCAATCAGTAAACACTTCTATTGCGTTCTTTCTTTTTTGAAAATAGGATTCTCAATTTTGTAAATGAAAATTGAGATTTCATCTGAGTCATTTTGTTGATGATCCCACTCATTTTGGTGTAAGTGAATGCTCCAACAAACAGTTGAATTATTCTTTGATATCCTTACCTTGAAAAATATATAAGTGAAATAAATTTCCATCAATCATCACTGAAATGTGATTTTTGCACTTTACCCAACACAATACCTCCTTTGTGGCTTGATAAAAAATGCTTTGACTGTACCAATTCTTCAAGTCTTACTACTGCTTTTGAGTTGACAATCTCCTATTGGCCAATATACCAAATCTTAATTATTTCATGCAATCAAAATTTAAAATTTTATTTCTCATAATTGCTCAATCAAAACCCTTGTACTCTTCACTCTGATTTGTTAAGTATTGATGTACTTACTGAGAACTTAGATAGTTTGAAGTATGTTTGAAGATATCATACTCAATTTGCCTATAGATATGTCTAACTACTTTGTTCATTGTTTTTTTATTCTGAATTTAAGGAAAATTTTCTATTCTAATACTGATCACATCCAGTTATACCATCAACAAGCTGATTTTATGCAAGTTACACACAGTATTTGCTAATACTTCCTTCTCTCCAGAGATTGAGAGCCAAAAATAACATGACAACATGACTTTCCTTGCCACCATTGATGCGTTTGATTATTGCATCTAATGCTGCAGGTGTAGTCACAGCATCCATCCACTTTTGGCTGCTTGACATCATTGTTACTGCAAACGCTTTGGGCCTTTCACTTCATGTGGGCTGCTAGGGTGGTGCATAGGCTGGCAGCAATAGTGATGTAATGGTCAATATATATTTTTGGAAGAAGGAAAAATAAAATGTTAAATCAATTCATACACTTTCCCTTCTTGTTCTTTTGAGACTGCTACAAATTATGACCAAATGTGACTAGCCAACAGCATCAGTGGAAATAGGAAAAAGAAATGTTGTACATACAATACATTTGATATGACCTTATTTAGAAAAACCATCTCCAACTATCAAGATGCTGTTGGTCTTTCACTAACAGTCCAACATCACCCCATGTATGGTCATACCAACAGTGCCAACCAAATACAGTCCTATATGATTATTTTACTGAGTCTATTAGTATCTTTGTTCCAAAAGTCTACACACAAGGTGAGCAGACCCACAATGAAACATAATTGTGAGAAGAATTCCATGGCCCTTTCCATAAGCTTTTATTGTGTGATAAAAAAAATAAATCTTGTGGGGATGGTGTAGTGCTTTTTGTATCATGGACTAATTGAATACACATTGCTACCAGTAATGGTGGTGTGATTTTTACCTTAGGATACCAAAACATTACACATATGTTGAATTGATTTATTTCACATACATTTCTCTAAATTAATCAATAGTTGGTGAAAGATGTTTTGTGGTTCAATCAAACTTTTGCCAAATACAGGCCAACCAACAGTAGTTGCATTTGAAATTTGGTCTGGTTAAAGTCAAGCAAATCTTATCCAAACATCTCCAGACAACTGACTGATATTGAACAAATTACAAAGGGATTTATAAGTTGTTCAGACAGTAAAATACAGGTCTCCCATTGCATCTTTTTTCATTATGTTCATCTTGAGCCAGGCACAGAATGAATATTACAAGTTTTTGTTATGAGAAAATGGAAAATAATCCAGTGAACAAGATACACATAAGATCAATAAAAATATAGCCTCAAATAATATTCTAGAAACCATTCTTTAATTATCTTTTGAATACTATAAGCATAAAAATATATGAGTGCCACATCAATGATAGATATATTATCACAAAGAAATTTTAATTTGACATGTGATTGCTTCTGTACAAAGCACATGAAAATTAAGCACACAAATTTTCATTGCACTGAAAATGTATTTCACAAGAAAAAGGAGAAAATATGTTAAAATACATGTGCATGAATTTACTTTGATGGTAGTGTCTATGAAGGTGCATTATTCATCTGCCACAAGCCTAAAAGACAGACCTGTGAATGTGGAACATGTATTTTACTGTCTTATATACACTGTTTTGGTGTATTGATTCAAAAAAATCCCACCACTGCTGCCAATTGCCCCATAGTCATTTGTATATGACTGAGCTCACAATACACAAAACTCTGATAAAACAGAATACAACAAAGCCCATGGTGAGGGCCATGATATTCTTCTCAAGATTCCATTCCATTTGGGTCATCATGTGCTGTAAATAAATTTTTGTTATAAGTTCACCCATAGACCTGGTGCAAAATTATGCAGAGCAGAATTTGGTTGACACTGTTGGTCCATTCCAAATTCAGAGGGTGTTTTGCACTTTTTAGCAAACAGACTTACAACATCTCTGGAAGATAGTGCATTGGCGAAATTGTTTTTTGCAATGTTAGAGATTTCATTCGCATGGTCACAGAATGAAAATAATGGTGATAGTTAACTATCACAGATAATGTCAGTGATAGTAAATTATTACCAAAATTTGGTGTATGGTGTATAAAAATACACAGTAGCAGTAACAGTTCATTATTACTGATATTAACTGTAATAGTTAACCATCACGAATATTATCTGTGATAGTTCCTTAGGTGTTTGTTTCCACATATCAATAAAATAAATTGCTAAAACTCATTGCCATTCCATTGTCTTCCTGGAAGGTAGTAGATTGGCAACATTATTTTGGCAATATTGGAGATTTCAATTGCATGATTACAGACTACAAATGTCCAGATATTTACTGTGATAGTTGACTATTGCCAATAATAATGGTAATAGTTAAATATCACTCTCATTAAGAGTAATGTTGAATACAATCACTTTGTAGAAGTTAACAGTCAACTTTTTCCAACAATTACTTTAACAGTTAACTATCACCAATAATATTTGTGATAGTTAACCATCACAGTTAATAATGGTGTAATACATGTTTAGTTGTTTGTGTCCACATAACAATAAAATAAATCACGAAAAAACCATCGCCATTCCATTGTCTTACTGAAGATGGTTAAACTGCGGCGGCCGCGTTTGGGGCTTTGTAACTCTAAAGCCACTCTTTATTACCTCTATTGCGGTCCCATTTTGATATACTCTGAACATATTTTATCCCTAAAAAGTGGCCAAAACTGGCGATCTTTTATCCCCTTCTGTTCAATTGGAAAAACACGTCATCCGATGACATGTGCCCATAGGTACCATACAAACGGAACAGAAGGATATGTTTACTTCAGATGGAAGAAAGATAAGGCCTTCCTCCAGGATGTATTCAATGATGAAGACCTTAATTTCTTGGTCGTTGCCATACATCCTCGTCCTCACCAAGAGGACATCGTCATTTTCCCCGATACGTTTAGAGCCTCGCATTTTTTCGAATAAATCACTTCAGAGTAATCGTGGACATTACCACTTGTCTTCGTCTCTTTCGTCAACTCTTTCGTCCCATCCAACTGTTCCAGAAGCATTCGCCGAGGAAAACAAATTAGGCTCAGTGACGTTACTCATCCCCTCCACCAATGACGACACCACTGTTTACAAGTCAAAATTTGGCGCAAAATCGCCCGTTTCTCGTCCAACGTATCTTTCCGCTGCAGAGCAGCTGGCACGTAAAATTTCACATTTTTCTGACGGTCGAATCTCCACCAACGTGGTATCTGCATCTGGCAACGACGACGAAAAAGAGACGTGCCTCAAAGCCAATGCGCTTATTGCTTTCGGCCTCACATCTCCTGCGGACATACGATTTCTCTCCGAAATTTTTCGTGAGCGTCGCACGAAACAGGCATTTTCTCCCACTCCGAACACCTGCCAATTTGCAGTAGAATGCGGAACGCATACTTACGCTCCTATTGTTGGACCCTATGACGAAGCCAATCCTTCAATATTTGCCACCCTTGCTCCATGGTCAGATGAAGCGTCCGGAAAACGCCTTGCAGAGCAGATGAATGATCTGTTTAAAAAACAAACATCAGATGAATTTGCTTTGGCACTTATGTTGTTTTTCAATCGTTTTTCTGGTGATAATGTTCCGTGGGTCCAGCATTCAATCGATGTCACATGGGAAAAGGGAATAGTTCAAAATGCGAAAGAAATTTTTGCTATGATCACAAAATGTGGACCATGCATCGCCAAGTGTTTGAGTGACGACAATTGTTCACAATGCATTAAAGCACTGGACAAAATAGACACGCGAGATCAAGTTACTAGCTACAGAACAATTGTTTCCTTTGAAAGCGAATTGCTCAGAGACTTCAGTTTGTGCATCTTGCAAAAGAACAACATATTTGAATGCAAAGCAGAAATTCCAACGCTACCAAAGGTAAAACCTTTAAGTACTTTTAGAGGCAGAGATGTGACGACAGAGACGGCTCGAGGAATTATCATCGGGCATTTAGCTGACACCAAAGAATCATTGGAGGTAGGCACTTTTGCATAATTGTTCCTTTCACAGTTTCTCCACGTAATACCTGATTCTCATAATTTGGTTATTTCAGGGGAGTCGTCAGCTTGATGTTTCATGGAAAGTCGCATGCGGAGCAAACGTGGCATACGACCAATTTCCTTCACAAAATCAAGTAAGTAATGTTGAACAAGCGTTGCTATATGCTCATAATTTAAAGTGTTGTTACGTGACAATAATGTCGTCAATCACCCTCTCGAATTAGCTCTTTTATCCCAGCGCAAAAGGAAAGGACTTGTGGTACGACCCTGTATTCCGTGTAGAAACGATTGACGGCAGAAATGTTTGGTGCAAGGTGAGTTTGCTTTGAGATAAATTTCTTGGTTAAACTTTAGGTTGATAGTTTGAATTTTTGACTCGAAATTTCCTCCACTATGATTACAGCGCCATTACAAAGTGCGAACTGGAGAAACCCCTGGCACATTCCGTTTCAGCGTTCTGGACAATGGGGTCACTAGCAATGAATTTTGGACCATAGTCGGAGCCGCCGATGACCTTTCTTGGGTAGTTTTTCACTATGCAGGAGCCGCTGGAGCCGTCGGTCAAAGATACCTCGGTGGATTGCTTTGTACACCCGATGGAGCATTACCGCCGGAGAAGGATTTGGAGGAGATTTGGGAGGTATTTCGATCCGCAGAAATAGAGCCATGGGAATTATTCGTCGTGGACAACGACGAGGAATCGATCGGTGCTCTAGAGGCCGGCCCACCCCCTTTGGATTACTTTAGGAAGCCTGCTGCCGTTATTGGTTGAGAACTTACACCTCCAGACGAAGTCTTCGATATCAAAAAATAATATATAATGAGTGCAATTCCAGGATTTCAGTGTGCAATCTTTTGCTGCGAACAATTTTAACTTGACCCGTTTTAGTTAATGCTATAAATACTAAAACAAATCCCCACTTTTAACAGCTTTTTCCAACTCCAGTTGCTGCCGCCTTTCTTTCAACCAGTTTTTAATCAACTCCTTTTCTCTCAATTCCTCTTCATAGGACCATTTCTCAGCTGCAGACCACCCCTTCTCAAACAGATTTTCCAACTCCTCACGTGACGAAGGCTGTGTTGCGTACCGGAAAAGTTCATTTAGCTGACCGATAGGGTTGTCGTAGTCGGGCTCAGGACTGATCTGGTCATGTTCCAACGATGCCGTGAGTCCGACAGTTTCATGAGGAAAGCACGCGATTGTGATAGTACGATCAATGACAGGAGCTTCATAGACATCGGCATCATTAGCCCCATTTTCATCTAATGCAACTCCTCCCATTTCCTTCAGCTTTTGCTCCACTTTATTGTCGAAGTTGAGATGTGCGAAATCCGGACAGCCGTATCTCTCTCTGTGAAAAAACGAGCGTCAATGGTTACGAAAGATGAAGAAAATCACAAAATCTAGAATAAAGAAACAATCAGAATGATGGTTGTTATGATAACTGACCTTGGAACCGAAAAAAATCCATCCACAATCACTCTCGGGATTCGTTCCTTCTCGCGATTCCACCTAATCCTCACGGGAAATGGAGTGCTAAAAAATGGAAACATACTGCTGTCACAGACGGCTTCAATCAAATCCTCCCTTGTATCAAACTTTGTGGTCAAGACGGGTCGATTATTCGGAAACAACTCGCGATGCGCAAGTGCTACTACTCCTTCTCTTTCGTTGATGACTGTGTGTGCATCTCGTGGCAAAATCCTTTCCATTTCCAATTTCAACAATGGCAAAAGATTTCCGATTGCGTTTCCATTATGATTGACTCGACAAGCTTCGCATACGCGAAAGGCGGCTTCCAGAGCCTGCTCTGGAGGAGTTTGGCTGGCGTGAGAAGCTACGGCGATCGCACCTGCGGAGCTTCCGGCTAGGTGTGCAGACGGAGGGAGCCGATTGTGGTGGGATAGGCTAGAGATAACTCCCAGATGCCAAGGGAAGAGCAATCCACCGGGCGAGAATGAGTATCCGATGGAGGATGGGGGAGGAATGGGGGAGATATTGTTCGAGATTGCGACCATTGTTTCCGTGATGGGAACGTTGCTTTTGGTCTGTTTGGGCGGATGGAAAGAATGAATATGCAAACTGGCCGCGACGGGACTCTTGACCGTGACGTCGGGAAGGCTGGACACTGACGAACCGGAGCGACGCGCAAGTCACCGAAGAAAAATTCTTTCACCATGTCACAGGCAAATGAGAACTCCAACTACATTGCGAACTCCTCTGCGCAATTGAAGAGTCCTCAAGAGAGTCTTTTA
>JACCDI011476282.1_pt1 | contig 18155 bp, 19 predicted proteins | sample 7442791 | NCBI WGS metagenome assembly JACCDI01 (sample SAMN15323434, study PRJNA562643) | freshwater metagenome | isolation source: river surface water | place: USA:Blue River Watershed | collected 2017-08-15
CCAGTTGATGTCTTTGCTGCCTGACTAAATTGTTTGCGGAAAGATTGAGATGCGAACTTCGGTAGGCTGCGCTCTTGAGTAACCCCCCCAACCCATTTAGCCACAGTCGACAAAATTGGTGTTTGCATTATGCCGTTGAGCAGCCAAGAAAACTGACTTGCCAATGGGGCCCAATCGCCTATACGACCCATCGTTAAGGCTTGACGTGGTCTGCTATTTTTCTCATGGTAATGAGAGAGGAATTCTGCTTTGTAAGAAGCCATATCAACATGAGCTGGGCAATCAGACTTGCATCCCTTGCACGATAGGCAGGTATCAAGCGCTTCCTTGAGCTCCCTACTTTCCCAGCCATCTTTAATCACTTCACCCTGCAGCATCTCCCAAAAGAGTCTAGAACGTCCTCGAGTGGAAAAACGCTCTTCTTTAGTAGCGCGATAACTAGGGCACATAGTGCCAAGCTTCTCACTGCGACATTTACCCATTCCTACACAACGCTCTACTGCCCTTTGAAAACCATTCCCCTCTTGACTCAAAAAATTCAAACGGGTTTTGATATTGACCACTTTGTACTGTGGACCCATACGCAGATTTTCATCAACACGATAAGGGTAGACTACTTTTCCAGGATTTAGCCGATTCTGAGGATCCCAAATACGTTTAAATTCACGCATGGCCTCCATGAGTTCTTCGCCAAACATGATTGGCAAAAACTCGGCCCTCGCTTGACCATCGCCATGTTCACCCGTTAATGAGCCACCAAACTCTACAACGAGAGTAGCAGCATCTCGAATAAAAGATCTAAATTGCGTCACACCTTCTACTGTGCGTAAATTAAACGTAATACGCGCATGAATACAACCATCACCAAAGTGACCGTATAAAGATGTCTCATAACCATATGAGTCGACCAATTTCTGAAATGCTCGCAGATACTCGCCCAAACGCGTTGGGTCCACTGCGGCATCCTCCCAGCCTACGACTGGATCTGGAGAGTTAGGATCAATCGATAAATGTGTAGCAGAAGCACCATTCTCCCGAATTGACCAAATGCGTTTTTGCAAAACTGGATCTGGCACCAACCAAGAAGAAGGTCTCGGGCCTTTTGTTCTATTCTTGAAATATTCTTGGGCACGCTCAGCCTGAGCAATAGCTCCCTCGAGCGTGTCATCACCAAATTCCACCACTACCCAAGCGTTACCGGCTGGCAATAAGTCAATCTCCGCCTTTGCTAAGTTACGTTGCTGCAAACCACGAATAATTTTGTAATCCAAGCCTTCAATTGCGATCGGATTAAAACTCTGATATTCCGGTACCGCATCTCCCGCTAGATAAATATCATCGAACCCTAATACCAACACAACCCGCTTAGCCGGACTTTTCACCAATCTTACTTTTGCAGCAAGTGTTAATGCACAAGTGCCTTCAGTACCAACTAGAGCACGTGCTACATTGAAACCATTTTCAGGAAGTAACTGGTCAAGGTTGTAACCTGATACGCGACGTTTGATATTCGGGAAACGTGCACGAATTAAATCGGCGTAGCGATTTCTTAAATTAAGAAGATCGCTGTATATTTGCCCCTTACGACCACCAGCAGCAATAATCTCTTCCAACTCCTGGTCTGATGTTGGACCAACCCAAAAACGTTCTCCATCATAGGTCAAGATTTCAAGTGCTTCGGTATTTTCAAGCGTCTTACCCGCCATTACCGAATGGGCGCCACAAGAGTTATTAGCCACCATACCACCCAAGGTACAGCGACTATGAGTTGATGGATCAGGAGCAAAAGTTAAACCATGCACTTCTGCCGCATCTCGCAAAGAGTCACAAATCACACCTGGCTCAACAATCGCAGAGCCAGCGGCAGGATCTAAAGAGAGAATGTGATTGCAATACTTTGAAATATCAAAGACAACTGCATGATTGACAGTCTGTCCATTCATGGAGGTGCCAGCACCACGCATCAACACCGGCGCATGATGACGATGGCAAATCTCAATACCCCTGATGAATTCTTCTGTGCTTCTTGGGGTGACAACCCCGATGGGAATCTGGCGGTAATTGGACGCCTCAGACGCATAAACAGCTTGGTGAGCGGTATCAAAATGCACTGAACCCCCTAAAGCAGCCGTTAGTTCAACATTGAGTTGCTCCCACTGAGAAATACCGCCCATGATTGTGTCCTTATTCGATCTAGCGCCCTTTTTGGGTCTGAGGGTATTCTAGCAATTCTTAGGAATGTATGAGTTGTATGACTTCGCATCAAATCAAATAATCTCAAGCAAGATTTTTCAAGCTAATGAATAATCTACCCATGAATACCAAACCAACCGTTCTCGCATTTGATGTCTTTGGCACAGTCGTTGATTGGCATGGGTCAATTGCCAATGAAGTCGGGCGATTAAACCTAGGAATTGACCCCGAAGCATTTGCTACCGCCTGGAGAAAAGGCTATCGACCTGCGATGGCTAGAGTACGATCTGGTGAACTGCCTTGGACCAAGATTGATGATCTACATCGCATGATTCTGGATGAGGTACTTAAGCAATTTGCAATTACGACCCTGACAGAACCAGAAATTCGTCATCTCAATTTTGTTTGGCATCGCCTAAGTCCTTGGCCAGATGTCCTTAAGGGCCTTCAGAGACTGAAGTCACAATTTACCCTAGTTACCCTCTCGAACGGAAATCTTGGGTTATTAGCCAATATGGCAAAAAATGCAGGCCTGCCTTGGGACCTTATCCTCTCCGCTGAAGTCTTTAGACATTACAAGCCTGACCCAGAGACTTATCTTGGCGTAGCTCAGACCTTTGACATTGCACCGGAACAGGTAATGTTAGTAGCCTCTCATAAGGATGACCTTGCTAGCGCCCACGCTTGTGGACTGCAAACTGCATTTATCGAGAGGCCTTTGGAGTTTGGTAAGGATCATTTACGCGATGATCTGCATCGAGAGGGTTTTACCAATTACCACGCAAAAGACTTTCTAGATCTTGCGCGCCAATTAGGAATTCCAGACTGAGTTAAATCAGACGTATTGAGCTACTTCGACTAAATTCTGGTCAGGGTCACGCAAATATACGGAACGAATCGGGCCCAAAGCCCCGCGCCTCGGAACGGGGCCTACATCAATTGGAATGCCCTGTTTTCCCAGATGAGCGATAAAGTCATCTAAGGGAATGGCCGAAATTAAGCAAAAATCACCGGACCCAATGGTGGGCACTCTCGCCTTGGTAGGGGTTTGTGTGTCTTTATCTTGAAGATTGATTTTAAGTTGACCAAATCGCAAAGAGTAGCGAGGTTGACCCTCTGGTCCTTTAAAAAACTCTCGCTCAAAGCCTAAGGCTTTCTCATACCACTGGGTAGTGCGCTCAATATCTGTCACGGTTAAAACAATATGGTCAATACGATCGATAATATTTTTCAAATCTGTCTCCGATAATCTCAAAAGAAATTTAGGGCGTTGTTTTGGCGATAAAGAATGCTTTCGGAACCTCTGTGCACCAAACAACGCCATCGCCAATTTGGCCCGTCTGACAAATCGTCACAATTCGATCCATCAAAGCTTCAGCAATTTCATCACTACAAACGATTTCAATTTTCACTTTAGCCGAATAGTCAGTGAGCTCTTCCTTAATATTCGATTTTGCAGTGCGGTTAGGGGCGCTACAGCCCTCCACCTTAGCAACTGTCATTCCCGGAAAACCTGGCATATCCAATAATGCAGTTCGTAATGCAGCTAATTTATTAGGGCGGATTACCGCCTTGACTTCCATCATGCTTCCACCTCTTTATCTTCAAACCATCTATACAAGACAGGGAGTACCAATAAGGTTAATGCGGTTGACGTAATAAGACCAGCAATAACTACCGCAGCTAGTGGTCGAGTTACCTCCGATCCGGGGCCGCCAGAAAATAGCATTGGTACAAGCGCCAACATCGCCACAGAAGCTGTCATCATGACTGGCCTAAAACGGTGACCGCAACCATGTAATAAAGCATCCTCCATACTGTAGCCATTTTCACGCAGCTGCTTAATAAAGGAAATCAGAACCACCCCATTAAGAACAGCAATACCCCACAGATTAATAAATCCTACCGCTGCAGGTACTGATAGGTATTCTCCAGAAAGAAACAGCCCGACAACCCCGCCAATCGATGCAAAAGGAAGCACCATGATAATCAGACCCGCCAATCGTATCGATTTGAACAACATAAAGAGCAAGAAGAAAATTGCCAAAATCGTTAAAGGGATGATGATCATCAAACGGGCCATAGCACGTTCCATATTTTCAAACTGACCGCCCCACTCCAGGGTATATCCCTCTGGTAACTCAACCTGCTTCGCTATCAAGTTTTGAGCTTCCTTAACAAATCCCCCTAAATCTCGGCCATCAACATTCACACCAACTACTAGGCGACGTTTCCCTGCCTCACGAGATATTTGTGCAGGACCATCAACTAAAGAGATTTCCGCTAAGTCGCGCATTAAAACTTGAGCGCCATCTGGTGAATGCAAAATGATATTTTCAATAGCATCTACTTTGTCGCGATAAGGGGCTGGATAGCGAAGCATGAGAGGAAAACGCCTTTCCCCCTCATAGACAATACTGGCTTGCTTGCCTCCGATAGCAGTTTCAATTACCTCATTGACATCAGATACATTAATACCGTAACGCGCGATTGCATCTCGATCAATTTTGATATTGAGATAATTTTGCCCAGAAACTTGCTCAATTCTCAAGTCATTACTGCCCTTCATTTTGGTGAGAATTTGACTGATTTGCGCCCCAAGCTTTTGCAGAGTCTGCAAGTCATCGCCAAAAATCTTGATAGCCACTTGGGATCTCACCCCAGAAACCATTTCATCAACACGTGCCGCAATCGGCTGTGAAATCGCCAATTCAATGCCAGGTAGTGTCTTTAACTTATCACGAATTTGCTGCGCAATCTCTTCTTGAGTGAGCTTGCGCTCACCCAAAGGCTTTAAGGTAACAATAGGATCTGATTCATTGGGTTGCCCTGGGTCAGCAGGAGACTCTCCCCTACCTAGTCTCGATACCACCATCTTGACATCGGGGATTGTCATGATTCTTTTGAGCGCTTCAAACTCTAACTTAACAGATTCGTCTAGAGAAATATTAGGGGCACGAACGATGACTGGAGTAATTGATCCCTCTTGCATCACTGGAATAAACGCCTTACCGAGCAACACAAATCCAATTAAGCTAGCTGCTAAAGCCATAAGCGATCGCTTCACAACTAACTTTGGATTTGCCAAACTCCAATGCAACCAGCGATCATAAGGCGCACGCAGGCGAGCAACTAGTTTAGTGTCATCCTCGCTACCACCCTTCAAAATATAAGAACATAGTGCGGGTGACAGGGTAAATGACAAGATCAGAGAGATGGCTAATGCAATGGCGATGGTGATTGCCATTGGAGCAAACATCTTGCCCTCCATGCCCTCCAGCGAAAGAAGAGGCATAAATACCAAAATGATGATGCTCACACCAAAAAGAACAGGGGTACCTACTTCAGAGGCAGCCTCTAAAATGATTCGGTTCTTTGATTCACCTGTCTTGAGTCGCTCACCCAATTTGGCGAAAGTATTCTCCACAACCACGACTGAGCCGTCGACCATAATACCGATCGCAATGGCAAGACCTCCCAACGACATTAAGTTAGCAGAAATCCCATAGCGATTCATCACTAGAAAGGTCAGTAAGGGCGTCAAAATTAATGTCGCCACCACGATGATGGAAGAGCGCACATCACCCAAAAATAAGAAGAGCAAAATGATCACCAAGATAATGCCTTCGACCAATACCTTTGCTACATTAAACATAGCAGCATTGACCAAGTCAGTGCGATCATAGAAAGGCACAATCTGCAAACCATCAGGCAATAATTTGCCTTCATTGATTTCGGCTACTTTTAACTTAATACGATTAACTACCTCTCGAGCATTACCACCACGGATCATCTGCATGATGCCGGCCACACTCTCGGTATAGCCGTTTTTAATAGCAGCGCCCTGACGGATTTCACTGCCAATAGTTACTTCAGCAACGTTCTTCACATATACCGGAATACCTTTGACCTCTTTGAGAATAATTTTCTCAATGTCTTCTGGCTTAGTAATTAATCCAACCCCGCGAATGAGGTAACGCTCAGCATAAGTTGGAAGTTGGCCGCCACCCGAGTTCGCATTATTTCTAGCTAATGCTTCATATACTTCACGTAGACTCACTTGATAGTGACGTAAACGCTCTGGGTTGACTAAGACCTGATACTCACGGGCATATCCTCCTTGAGTATTAATTTCCGCAACCCCTGGAATGGAGCGCAACATGGGGCGAACAATCCAATCCTGGATAGTACGACGCTCCTCTAGCTCATCTACGGTCAACTCCCTCTTGCCATCGGAAGGATGATCTAAGGTGTACTGGTAGATTTCACCCAAACCTGTTGAGGGTGGGGCTAGGACGGGGGTAATACCAATCGGCATTCTGGAAGCTACTTCAATCAAGCGTTCAGTAACTAACTGTCTTGCAAAATAGAGCTCTGTTTTATCGGTAAACACTAGGGTAATGACAGAGATTCCGTTGCGATTAAGGGAGCGCATCTCGGTCAAACCAGGCAAGCCTGTCATTGCCAACTCAATGGGCACCGTAACAAATCTTTCCACTTCTTCAGGCGATCTTCCTGGCGCTTCAGACGCAATCTGCACTTGCACATTAGTTACATCTGGAAATGCATCGACTGATAAACGCTTAGTAGCAAGCAAGCCTGCCACCATCAATACGAGAGCAATAATGACGACTAAGAGTCGCTGCTGCAGGGAGAGACGGACAATTTTCTCAATCATGCAGCTTATCCACCACTTAACTGTCTTTTTCGTTCAGAGTTCAGATGGAAGGCGCCGTTCACTGCAATATTTTGACCTTCTTTTAAGCCCGAGATAATCGGACGATACCCTTTTCCTTCTGGACCAAGCTTGACAGCGGTCATGCGATAGGTTTCATCATCCTCTTTTACGAAGACATAGTCATGATTATCTTCACGAATCACCGCACTAGTGGGTACCAATAATTTTTCTGTAGGTTGACTCTCAATCATCATGGTGGCCAACATACCCGGCTTAATTAAGCCATCCTGATTAGGGACCTCCATGCGCACCACCACAGTTCGAGTCTGCGGGTTAACAATTGAATCCACGTGAGCAACCATACCCTCAATCTCCGCATTACGTAAAGCTGGGATGACTAAGTTGACCTTCTGCCCCTTATGAATTAAATAAGAATTGCTCTCGGGAATTTCAGATACTGCCCACAGAGTATTCAAGTCGGCCACAGTAAATAGGGCATCTGCAGGTTGCACCACCTGACCCTTATTAATTTTTCGCTCGACAATCTCGCCAGGAATAGTTGCAATCACGTTATTAATGGACTCAATTACGCCAGACTTCGCTAAGCGATCAATACTAAGCTGATCCATCCCCTGAACCCGTAGTTGATCATTAGCTGCCCGAAACTCGGCTTTAGCACTGCTTGCCTCTGCCTCACGTTTTTGCAACTCAGCTAAAGCAATCACATCTTCCTTAAATAGAATTCTGGCGCGATTCGCTGCTTGATCCGCTAGCTGACTAGCGCTTCTTGCTTTCAGATATGCCAGCTGAGATTGCGTTAATTCTGTAGAGGTAATTTTTGCGAGCACATCACCCTGCTTCACTTTTTGACCTGGAATTGCCAAAATTTCAGATACACGCCCTGTTACATTAGCGCCAATTCTTGAAAGAAACTGCTCATTAAAATCGACTCGACCAGATGCGCGCAATTCCTCCACAAATGAACCAATGTCAACTTCTCCATCTTTAATCATATTACGCAAGTCATCATTCACGATCACGATATTTGGATCTTGCACTGACTTAATGACAGGACTTCTATCAAAAACATTGAAGTAATTCAGAATAATCAGAAATAAACAAAACCAAGGAAGATAGAACAAGCCTTTTTGCGCCCATTTCGGACTCTTGTCATACTCTGTAGCAACTCTAGGCAAGTGGGCGGTGAACCACTGATGTGTAAAGTCATATAAATCATCTTGTGTTTTGATGACCAGATCTACCCCCTGCTTAGCGTAAACCTTAGCTAATTCTAAATAGCGGGAGTACCAACCCCGATACTTTTCAACCAAGATCTTCAAATCATCCTTCATGGTTTTCCACTCTCTATTTGTGCGATCCATTCTGGAGTCGCCCTTAAACGTTGAATCTCAGTAACAACTGAAGCCAAGTCAAAACGGGCTTTAATCAAATCGTTACGAGCCAAACGAAACGTTCTTTGCGCATCTAAGTACTCCAACATACCGCGCTCACCGTAACGATAAGATACCTCCGCAATACGACGCGCACTCGCCGCTAGCTGCACAACCTCTTGATCCAAAATCTTTACCTGATAACTAGTCATTTGATATAACTTGTAAGCAGTCTCTAATTGCTGTTCAAGACTTTGGCTTTGGGCATTGAGTTGATTCTTTGCTTTAGATGCATTGGCTTCTGCTTCAGCAATTTGACCGCCCTTAAAATCCCAAATTGGAATACTCACCACTAATCCATAAAGGCGATCAGTAAAGTTGGGGTCGTTATATTGCTGAGCTTTAAATGACAACTTAGGCAAACGGGAGTTTTGCTCAAAACTCAGTCTTGACTCGGTAGCCTCTACTTCTGCTTTAGCTTTTTGCAATTCAGGGCTTTGCGCTTGTAACTCACTAAGCAAGGCGGGCAAAGGTGGCAAGGTCTCTAACTTCGGGGCTTGTGAGACCACCTCATAGTCAGCAGGCAACTTGTGCCCTACAGCTTGTCTTAACTGACTTTTTGCCTGTTCAACGCGCAGCTTACTAGATTCGGCATTGATTTGAGCATTGAGAAATTCTGTTTGAGCACGGATCAACTCAAAGCGAGCAGTTTCTCCAACGTCGTATCGCACTTGCATGCGATCGCGAATCTGCTTGGTTAAATCTAGATCTTCCTGTGCAGCCCTAAGCTCAGCTTCACGACGCATGAGCTCATAAAATCGTTGCTGCACCTTTGAAATCATCTCGATTTCAAATGCCACTCGCCCTGCCTCTGCTGCTCTGACATTTGCTTCTGCGGCATTTACTCTCGGGAAGCGGGTATAAGGCATATCCAGAGGCTGAAGGACAGACCAAGATGACACATTTCCGGTGGTCAATGGGCCCGTGGCAGATTTTTGTTGGCCTGTATTTACTTCAAACTCGGGATTAGGAATTGCACGCGCCGTTGAAAGCTGACCTTTAACGGCCTTAGCTTGATCTCTAGAAGCCAATACTTGCGGATTAGACTCAAGAGCCATCGCAATAAGCTCATTGATCGTAAGCGGTTTGGGCGCTTGAGCAAAAGCATTTGCTGCAAGCACAAGACTCAGCAAACCTGCGGCAAGACTTCGTATGCATCCCATAGAGATCGAGTGACCCAACGTAAAAAGGAAATTATCCCGCTTTTTACGACCTGGGGTGCAGCCCTCCCACCAAAGTAGTGCACGAATTGTATTTACTTCGCCTAAAAGCAAAGCCTGATGCGAGTGTTTCACAATCTTTCGTATTCCATGTTTTCATGGGCATAACTCATTTGCCCATTCAATACCACACTAAAACTCGCATTTCTGCAAAAAGGGTACGTGTCGCCTTAATGCCGATGCACCCTTAAATTAGATCACAAGCCCTTTTGGCTTGAGCTCTATAAAACTCCGGTTTCAAACGTATACATTTTTTGAGATACGCCCATATTTCTGACTTTTATGAAATGCCTTTTGGACATGCTTATAGATTTTCTTAAGGCCCATATCTAAGGCTACGCGCTTATCCCTGGCAGTAAAACTGACCTCAATTTGTCGATTATCAAAAGTGTGTAACTCAATACTGCAATTCTGGTTGCAGGGAGTGTTTGATTCACGAACTGCTGAGTATTTAACTTTGATTTTTCGAACCATCCAAAATAAACGCTTTAGAGAAAACTTAACGCGATTCTCCGTGAACGTCTTTAGTTCTGGCTCGATGGTTTCCTTTGTTTCCAAAATTACGTCCATTCTTTGCCTCCTTAGAAAAATCAGCATGGGTGAAGAATACGGTCTGATTAATTCTTAATAAAGCAGAATTTATTTGATATTGATTCAGTTATTTACTGAATATATGAAGCTAAAAAAATTGCCCTCGATGAGAGGGCAAATGAGAGAACTAAGAGAGCTTTGGCAAAGAAACTAAGACCTTTGCATCATGGTTGCTTTGCCTTCATTTTTGTTGCCAAAATATCCCGCGAGAAGAACTCCTATCACTATCACGGCTTGTATGACATATTCCAAAACAGGAGTTTGAGATGCTAACCAATCTTGAGAAATTGGCTCGGTGGTGATCATTTTTCCAGCTGTCCAGGCCAACACTGCTGCCCCTAGATAAATAATCGAAGGGAAGCGTTCAACCAGTTTCAAAATTTGGGTAGATCCCCAAATCACTACTGGGATGCTGATTAGTAAACCAAGAACAACCAGAACATAGCTGCCGTGCGAGGCGCCAGCAACCGCTAATACATTATCTAGCCCCATCACTGCGTCAGCAATAATAATCGTCTTCATCGCGCCCCAGAAAGTTGTAGAGGCTGGTCCGTGCTCGCCCTCCTCTTGGGATGGCTTAAGAAGTCGATAGGCAATCCAAATCAACAGTAAGCCACCGATTAACATTAGTCCTGGAATCTTGAGGAGATAAACCACGACTAAAGTCATTGCGCTTCTTACTGCAATCGCGCCTACCGCTCCCCACAAAATCGCCTTTTTCTGAAGATGAGCGGGTAGATTTCTGGCTGCCATAGCGATAACTATTGCGTTATCCCCCGCCAAAACCAAGTCAATCACGATGATTGCTAGTAATGCCGAAAAAAACTCTGGGCTAAAAAGTTCCAATTTTTTGTCTCCTCACTTAAAAGTGAATGTATTGATTAGTCATTAGTACAGCTTTTAATGGGGTTAATTTAGGGGCGATTGCCCTTAAATAAAAGCAGAGATATATTGATATTAATTTCGAAAAAAACAGACAATTACCATGCTCTATAACTATCGCCACCTCTACTACTTTTGGGTAGTTGCCAAAGAAGGCAGCATGTCTAAAGCTGCTGAACGTCTTAATATGGCCATTCAGACGATTAGCGCCCAGGTGCATGAATTAGAGAAGTCTTTGGGCTACCTGCTATTCAAGCCTGCCGGCCGAGGAATCGCCCTCACAGAATCTGGTTTTACCGCCCTAGAGATTGCCGATCAAATTTTTTCTCTCGGTGAAAAACTACCTGAGCTCCTCCGAGATGCCGCAAGCTCTCCTAAAAGCAAAATTACTATAGGCATTTCAGATGGTCTATCTAAGCTAGTCACCCGCAGGCTTCTAGATCCAATTTTCCAAAAAAAGGACATTCAGCTCATTGCCCACGAAGGAGAATTTGAAGATCTACTAGCCGAACTTGCATTACATCGCTTGGATATTGTGCTTGCCGATCGCCCTGCGCCCAACAATAAGAATCTCAACGTATACAGCGAAGAATTAATACGATCTTCTATTGCTTGGTATATACCGCATCAACTCACCAACCAAGTCAAACATGGCTTTCCAGAATGTTTAAGTCATATTCCTGTGTTGCTACCAACCTCTCACTCCACTGTTCGACTATCGATTGATCAATGGTTTATTAAAAATCGCGTGACACCAAACATCATTGGTGAATTTGAAGATAGCGCCCTCTTAAAAACATTTGCAGTGAGCGGCCTTGGTGCATTTCCAGCAGGAAAAATCATTCAGAAAGAACTTGAAGATACCTATGCCATGAAAAATCTGGGGGATTGCTCTGATATCTTCGAGTATTTCTACGCCATTCGCTCTGAGAAAAAAATCCAGAATCCTCTAGTCGAGGCAATCATCCGGGGCTAAGCTTTTTTACCTTTACCAGATTGAGGTTTAGGGCTTGATCCTTGCTGCATACCGGTGAACTGATTCATCTTTTCCACACTCTTTTCAAAGTTAGTAAATGAATCAGCCATGGCGGCACGGATTAATTCAAAGTTTTGCAAGGCATTACTAAATGAGGCCTTAAATACCGAGGTATAGGGCTCTGAACCTGCGGGTGCATTTTGGGTGGCTTCATTCACAAAGTGAATTAAGTCTTGTTGTGACTCCTGAATCATTGACTGAGCAACCTTAGCTAACTCCTGATTGCCACTATGAATCGCCTGGAATAATTTAGCTTGATACTGAGCGACTTCTTCTGCGGCATCCTGCAAGACTTCAGCATGCACATATTCAAAAACGGATTGAGGATTCTGGGCTTTCATGAGCTCAGCCACATTCCTTTGGATCCGTGCAGCGAGCTCCTGTGCTGCCTGCTGATTTAACTGTGCGATAGCCTGAGCACTACCTAATGTTGCATCACCAACTGCCTTGGCTATCTTCATGCCCTTAGCTTGATTTGCCGATGAATTTAAGTCAAACGGATTTTTGCTCATGCTATCCCCTCATTTGAATGATTGTTGATTCAATCTACTCTTGAATGAGCCATCTGCAGATAGAGAAATACCATTAGATAAAAAAGGACGCTAAATAAGCGCCCTTGGGAAGCCTCAATAAGTTACTGCACCACGATCGTAGCGCCTTGACGTAGCTTTGATAAATACTCAAATTGCTTTTTTTGTACCAAACCATTGCGAATAGAAGCTTTGGCTTGTTCAAAAGTGGGTGGCTTACTAGACTTTTTATCGTCAAGTTTAATTAAGTACCACCCTTGCGGCATTTGAATCGGTGCTGGGGAAACCTGTCCCTTAGAGAGCGTCACCAAGACAGCGGCGATTTGAGGCAAGGTTTGTCCGGCTTGGACCCAGCCAACTGAACCACCTTGAGTTTTATTCGGTGCCAATGAAACACTTTTAGCCACTTTGTCAAAAGATTCGCCCTTTTTAATTCTGGCTAAAGCAGCTTGCGCATCAGCTTCAGTAGCAACAGCGATATCACTCACCTTATATTCAACAATCAAGCCTTGAGCGCCCAATGAGGCGATCTCACGGTTGTACTCTGCCTGCACATCCGCTTCGCTCACTGGGTTATTGGCAATAAAAGTGGATAGCTCTAAGTCTGCTAAGTAGTTCTGACGAATCAAAGCCAACTGACGATTTGCTTTTTCAGAATCAGCCAGCCCATTTTTATCAGCCTGCTGAGATAAGAGAGAAATTTCAATTAATCTGCCTAAAACTGCCTTACGCAACTCTGGTGAGTCTTTTTGACCCTGAGCTAAAGCGCTCTTAATTCCTTGCTCAACCGTATCATTTGAAATAATGACACCATTTACTGACGCAGCCGCATTCGGAGGAAGACTTCCTTGCGCGAACGCAGGAGTAATAAGTATTGACGATAGTGCAAAGTATGAGCACCAACGAATCATGAATGTTTTCATAGATGAGTCTTTTCTAAAAAGAGATGGTAGAGGGAATGGGTTCAAATGGTGCAGCAGATTCAGTGCCTTGGGCCTCCGCCTGCTCTTCACCTTCTGGATTTTTAATATAACCAGATTCCAAAGTTGACTTCGGTCTAGCAGGTACAAGGCGGGGGTCCACTGGCCCAAATGGACCCTCTGCTGGCGATAAAGGTTGATTATTAAATTCTTGAATTTGAGCAGGCGTATAAGGCGAGTATGTTTGTCCTTGTGCTGACAAAAGACTCACATTGAGAAAAAAGATGACGCCCGCAGCAAATCTAGTAGATTGAATGATTATTGCTTTCATTGAAGTGACATTATGCAAGCAAACCATCTGCTATCAGCTTAATACTTGCGATGAATAAGAAAAATTGCACCAAAATGAAATACCACTTTGCTGAAATTCGCTTTGCGAGGTAAAAACCCAGATACACACCCACGGGCACCAAGGGCATTAGCAGTATAGAGGTAGCCAACTGACTCCAATTGAGCAAATCCAAATATGAATAGGGAATAATCTTCCCAAAATTGATTGCTGTAAAAAATATCCCTAGGGTGGAGGTGTAGACCATAGGTGCTACCCTCTCCCTTAACATATAGATAGTAATCGGCGGCCCGCCTATGTGCGCCACAAATGAAGTAAAACCAGAAAGGCATGCCATCGCCCTACCCAGCCAAGGAAATGGCTTAGCCCCATCCAAGCGAAGGTGAGACATAAGAAAACCTTGAATCAAAAATACCAGTGTAAAAATACCGATTGAGAGGGAGAGTGTTTTTGCAGTGATCAGTGAAAAGAAAAAGTAACCCAACAGCATACCCAGAAATGCGGGTGGCAATATCAATCTGACTATTCGCCAGTCTGCATTCTGTATAAACCTACGTAAACCCACTAAGTCGATTGCAATGAGCAATGGCAGCATAATGGCCAAAGCTTCATGAATACTTGATTGACTTGCCATTAACGGCAAGGATAAGACTCCCAAACCAGCACCAAATCCACTTTTAGAAATACCAACCGTCACGACGCTAATCGCTGCCAACACAAAAAATGCAGTGGAATGCTCGTGAAAAGCCTGCAGCAAATACATCATAGGGAGCCAATAGAGGGGCAGCAATGGAATTGGCTTTGATTTTAGAGCTAATTTCGCAAAGTCTACCTGGCAAAAAAGCTTAGCCATATTGATAATGGCTTTATATCAGTAAGAAACGGGGGTATGCTAAACCATCATGCGGGATGCAGGCACCTATTTAATGGACGATGGCCAATCTTATGTAATTCGCCCTATCCAAGCTCAGGATCGAGATCGCATCATTGCCTTGTTTGATCATCTTTCCCCTCAAAGCCGCTACCTTCGCTTTGCACATGCAATCTCTAAGCTACCAGATGCCTTTTTGGACGACATTCTGGAGTTGGACTACCAAAAAGAGATGGCATTAGTAGCCATTTGGCAAACGGCACTGAAGTGCGATGAGGCGATTGGAATGGCACGTTATGTCACAACACCCAATACCCTCATATGCGAATTTTCTATTAGCGTGGCTGATCAATATGCCTCACATGGTATTGGCACTCAACTCATGCTCGATCTCATCGCCCATGCAAAAGACAATGGCTTGCAAGAGATGGTAGGCTATGTTCTTAAATCAAACCCAAAAATGCTTGGACTAGTTGATGAGCTTGGATTCAAAATCTCTCAACTAGATGATGATCCAGATTTTAAAAAAGTCAGTCTCACTCTTTAGATAAGATGCCATGTCAAAACCTCTGCAGATAAACCCAAATACCTCAACCTTGATCATGATTGATTTTCAGGGGCGACTAATGCCAGCGATTGAAGATGCAGAGAACGTTCTTAAACATAGTTTACGTATAGCTCAAGTTGCGCAGCTATTGAATATTCCTATTATTGGCACGGAACAGAGTCCACAAAGTCTTGGGAGCAATCTTGAGAGTATTCAAAAATACTGCAGTATCACTATCAGTAAAGAGCACTTTAATGCTTGTGCTGATGGGCTGATTGATGCTTTGCCAAGTGGCAGAAACCAGTTGGCTTTAGTGGGGTGTGAAACACACGTATGTCTCATGCAAACTGCGCTAGGGCTTATCGAGCGTGAGTTTGATGTAGCCATTGTGGTTGATGGGGTAGGATCGAGGCGCACCCTTGATAAAGAGCTTGCCTTAGAACACATGCAAGTTGCTGGTGCAAGGCTCATTAGCTCAGAAATGCTCGCTTTTGAATGGCTAGTTTCAACCCACAATCCTCGCTTCAAGGAGGTTCTTCAGCTCGTCAAATAAAACTGCTGTCCTAAGCTCACTTTCTTTGCTATTCTGCAGCATCAACCAAAGGATAATCATGACCAACGATACGCAAACCCAAAACGATGAAGATTTTAATTACGGTTGCGAATGCGCTATGACGCTGCTCAATGAGCCCACTGAAGATTGCCTCAATGATTTAATTGACGAGCTTGATGAAGATGGCATGATTGCCACCGAAGTGGTTTATGGTCTTTTGGCCACCATTTTGATGAGCATGACTTCAGAAGATGGTGATGAAGATCATTAAAGATTGCCCAATTTAACAATCTTAGGATATCTGCTTAGAAAATTGATTCATGGCATGCGCCATGGTGATATCTAGCTCAGTAAGCCCATTGGCCGAATGGGTACTCAATGAAACTGTTACTCGGTTCCAAGAGTTACACCAATCAGGGTGGTGGTCAATTTCCTCTGCAAATACTGCGCATAACTTCATAAAGTTGAACGCTTGTTCAAAGTTAATAAAGGTAAATTCCCGCTGTAGACTTTTTAAGTCCGCCGCTAGCTTCCAGTCAGGTAGTTCCTGCTGAAAATTAAAGTCTTGAGCTAGCAATTTTGGCTTAGGCATGAGGTGCATCCACACTTTTAGAGAGTAAATTCAGATCTTGTGAATAGAGCCAACACCACTCGCCCTCTTTGAGACTCTCGGGCATTTCATATTGACCAATCTTAGTGCGATGTAACTTGGCCACATGATTCCCTACTGCAGCCATCATGCGCTTTACCTGATGGTAGCGCCCCTCCACGATAGTCATCGCCAGAACATGCTCGCTTAACTGCTCGCAAGCTGTGGCATAACATGGCTTAGGATCATCATCTAACACCACACCCGTCAATAGATGATCAATTTGCTTTTGGGTAATCGGCTGTGAGGTAGTAATCTCGTATACCTTGCCAATATTTTTCTTCGGAGTAGTCATCCGATGAATAAATTGCCCATCATCAGAAATTAAGATCAAGCCAGTAGTATCAAAATCTAGTCTCCCCACACACTGCAAGCCACGCTCTACAAAAGGCTTAGGTAATAGGCTATAGACGCTAGGGTGATGAGTGGTTTTATGGGAGCACTCATAATTTGGTGGCTTATTAAAAGCAATATAGGCTTTTTCATGAAACTCCCAATCTTGGCCCTCAACATTGAGTATCAAGCCTTCTGTAGGCACACGCTCCTCAGGATCTTCAGCTAAGACGCCATTCACTTTGACAAGATCTGCATAGACTAAATCGCTGCAATAACGCCGAGTACCAAAGCCCTGGCTAAATAAAATTTTTTCGAGTGAAAGTGGTTTGGCCATATCTGATGCCGAGCATACTACAAAGCAAATCTATTTTGCGACCCTCAAATGAAGTGATTATGATATCGATAATCCCAATCATTTTTGTATCGTACTTTTGAAATCCATCCCTTACGAAGTATTTTCCTATGCTTTCTAGACCATTCTCCAGAAAACCTCTTCATACCCGCGAAATTGTTTTTCAGGGTTACGCACGTGAAGATGGTTTATGGGATATCGAAGCCCACTTAAGGGATTTTAAATCGCACCCATTTACCACTGGTGGCAAAACCTGGGAGCCAGGGGAAGCGTTTCATGATATGTGGGTTCGCATTACAGTGAATTCCGAGCTGACCATACAAGCGCTTGAGGTCGCAATGGACAGTCACCCTCACCCTGAATGCCCTCAAGTGATTCCGCCGATGGAAGCTTTAATTGGAGAGCGTCTAGGCAAGGGATGGCGTAAGGTAATTAATGATCATCTAGGCGGGATTAAGGGATGCACCCATTTACGCGAGCTACTGACCAATATTGCAACCGCTGCCTTCCAGTCCATACCAGGCGCACTTTTTGATCCCGATGAAGATAAGCCGCCACTCTATTTGGGCACCTGTAAATCTTGGGATTTTGATGGCCCAGTAGTGATGCGCCAGTATCCGAAGTTCTATCGCTGGAAAGGGTGAGTGAGAAGCAACTAAGCCAACTCACCTCGATGAACACTAAAGGCATTAAAAGCTTGCTGCACTGGCATCATCTCTACCAAATTAATATTGACATGGCTTGGTAGCGTAGCTGACCAATAAATTGTCTGCGCTACATCATCAGCACTTAATGCGTGAACACCGCTGTAGACCTTCTCTGCCTTGCCATCATCGCCTTTAAAACGTACATTCGAAAATTCTGTACCAGAAGCCATGCCTGGCTCAACACAAGTAACCCGCACGGGTGTGCCAATTAAATCAGCTCTCATATTGAGACTAAATTGTTGAACAAAAGCTTTTGTAGCCCCATAAACATTTCCTCCTGGATATGGATA
>JACCDI010778701.1_pt1 | contig 18150 bp, 17 predicted proteins | sample 7442791 | NCBI WGS metagenome assembly JACCDI01 (sample SAMN15323434, study PRJNA562643) | freshwater metagenome | isolation source: river surface water | place: USA:Blue River Watershed | collected 2017-08-15
AATGCAAGGATCGATAAAGTTAGTCACCGCTTTGAGTCCACTTACTGGTTCGCATAAACACTAAGCCAATAACCCAAAAAAATCCGAGCGTAATAAATGCGAAAACAAAAGGCGTCAGGAACTGAGTCTCACCCCACTCATTGAGTATTTTGTCTCTATCGCTTTGACAATGCACTTCAATTATTGACTCACCTGGGTACAACGCCTGCAGTTCCATGCACTTTGAGTAAAGTGAATTCGCTATTTTTTTCGTATTATAAAAATCTACCGCGTAAAAAGATAAAAAAGCTAGCGCTAACCAAACTACTGACAAGACAATAGGTAATCGGAATAAGGTTTTCATCCTAACAGGCAGCAAGTAGTAAAATCTATCAGATTCAGTCTAATAACTTTGAATCAGGCGCATCTGAGGCACACCAATCTCTTTGGCTAGTCGATACGCCGAAATACCAAGTAGCTGCAAAAATTCTTCGGAAAGAATCTCACCAGGTTTGGGGTAAGGAATTTTACGCATGACTATAGTCTTCTAATAGTATTCAACAATTTTAATCTTTACTGTCACTAAGCTCAAGCAATCGCCGCTGGAAGCTCTACCCAGCAGGTTGTATACGCAGGCGATTTGCGTTCTTGTCGCATACCCCATTCCTCTCCCACATCTTGTGAAGAAATCCGAATAACGCCTCGACCAAATCGCTGATTCACTCTATCCAAAACAGCCATCAACTTTGACTCTTCTGCGGGTTCAGTTTCAGCAAACAAATCATCCTGTCGTTGGGTGTTCGGTGTAATTTCACTCAGCATAACTCCCGCTTTTTTATAGGCATACTCGGGGCGCCATAGTTGGTCAATCAATAGACTGGCCCAGCGATTTACGACCAAGCTGTTATCCGTTGGCGTGATTAATGGAACGGCCATCACAGGGTGATACTGAGGTAGTTCTGATCTGAATCGATTGGTGTGCAAAAACACTTGCAACATCGCAGCGTGCGATTGCTGTGTTCTCAATTTGGCGCAGGCGGTTTCTACGAACAAAGCGACAGCCGCTTTTAGTGACGCCACATCGTGCACAGGATTACCGAAGCTACGACTGGCGATGATTTGTTTTCTTGGCGGTGTCACTTCTTCCATCGCTACGCAAGCCACTTCGTTTAGTTCACGCTGAATCTTCTCAACCACTACACCAAACTCTGCTCGTAATGTCGGTGTATGCGCTTCTCTCAACTCTTGCACATTTTGTACGCCGTATTCAGCCAGTCGCGGTGCAAGTTTACGCCCTACTCCCCAGACTTCATCGACGGGTATTCGCGACAACAACTTAGTCTTCTGTGCTTCAGTTAATGCGTTGTAGTTAAAAACGCCTTTCGAGCGTGGATGCTTCTTAGCGATGAAATTCGCCAACTTAGCTAGTGTCTTGGTCGGCCCAATACCGACGCACACAGGAATGCCTGTCCAACGTATGATCTTCTCGCGCATGGCATAGCTAATCGATCTAAGCTCAGCCATACCTGTGAGATCAACAAAGCATTCATCAATGGAATACACCTCATGTCGCGGTGAAAATTCAGCTAGCAAGTTCATGACTCGATTCGACAAATCAGCATACAAGGCATAGTTGGAACTCAACGCGAGTATGTTGTGCTCTTCCGCCAGCGCCTTCGCTTGAAACCAAGGCTGCCCCATCTTCACGCCGATGTCTTTGGCTTCATTGGATCGCGACACAACACAACCATCATTATTCGATAACACTACCACGGGCTTACCTGCCAAGTCGGGACGAAACAATCGCTCACAACTGACATAAAAATTATTGCAGTCGATCAGTGCTAACTGCTGTACGGGTTTTGATTTCATACTCAAGCTAGTACAGCTTATGCAGATTGAAGGTGACGACGCCCCAGATCGATAGCTCTTCTCCTTGCTTGATCTGTATCGGTGGATAGATAGGATTTTCAGCGATGAGCTTAACCACACCGCCGCGCCGATACAGTCGTTTGATGGCGAACTCGTTGTTCAGCACCGCCAACACAATGGCGTTGTGACGCGGATCGATGGACCGATCAACCAGCAAGGTGTCGCCTTCGTAGATACCGATGCCGGTCATCGAGTCACCGCGAACCCGAAACAGAAAAGTTGCCTCTTTATTACGAATTAAGTGTTCGTTGAGGTCGATACGTTTTTGGCTGTGGTCAGCCGCAGGCGACGGAAAACCCGCATGAACACTGGCGACAAAGCTCGATAGGAGCACGGGTACGGCTTGAATGGGGATGGGTTGCATGTCTCGGCTAATACTGTATTTTTATACAGTATCGCATAAAGCCTTGCTCAACCACAATTCGGAAAATAAGGCGGCTTGGCTTATCAGAATCCCGTAGGAATCCACCAAAATCCCCGCCAAAAACTGAAGGACTCGCCTTTAGTCAAATGAACTCACATCAAGCAAACAATGCCACCCTAAAGGCACATTGCGCGTAGCAATCGCACTCATCAAAATTCACAACAAAGCGGCCTAAAACATGCTGCTAAAAATTTCGACTTTATGAAAAGTCGAGCCCAACTCTAGCGCTCTATTAAAATACGCGCCGCAACTAGTTTTGCAGCAGACATTTACCCAGCAAGTTATACCTTTTAAAAATGAATACAAATAAAACAACTTTAGCGTTAATGATCGCCAGCTGCTTCGTCACGAGCGCGATCGCACAAGAAACCAAAACACTATCATCCGTCGTCGTCACAGCAACTCGCGTAGAGCAAGACAGCTTTGACTTGCCGATGGCCATTGATAAGGTCGAAAAATCTGCTATCGAAGATAGTCAACTCCGCATGACGCTCTCCGAGAGCCTGGCACGCGTGCCTGGTATCACTGCGCAAAATCGTAATCAGATGGCGCAAGATCCTCAAATTTCATCGCGTGGCTTTGGTGCCCGCTCGGCGTTTGGTGTGCGCGGTGTGCGCATTTATGTCGATGGCATTCCGCTATCTATGCCTGATGGTATTGGTAACCCCGGCAGCGTTGACCTCGACACCATCGGCAGTATCGAAGTAATGCGCGGTCCTTTCTCGGCGATGTACGGCAATTCGTCCGGCGGTGTTATTCAGATGTTCACCCGCCCAATACCAACCACACCCGAAGTCAGTGGCGACATGCTGTTCGGCAGCTTTGGTACACGCCGTGAATCCGTTCAGGCCGCCGGCACACGCCAAGGCGTTGAGTATTTACTGAACTTCTCCAACTTTGAATCCGATGGTTATCGCGCCCAGAGCGCGAATGAAAAACGTCAGGCGACTGCAAAGCTGGGAGTAAAACTCTCCGATGACGCCAAGCTCACCACACTCATCAACTGGTTCGACCAGTACGCGCTGGATCCAGGTGGCTTGACAGCTGCCAATCTAAACACCAGTTATACGATGGCCTCACCAAATAATGTTGCTGCTAACGCGCGCGTTATACGGAGTAACAAACAGGTTGGCTTTAATCTCGAAAAAATTCTGGACTCTCAAAACACGTTGAATGCCATTACCTACGTTGGCCAGCGTGACAATTCACAATTTCTCTCAACCGGTGGTGCCGCCGGTCGCGATAGCGTGATTGCTCGTGATTTTTACGGTGCTGAATTGCGCCTGACTCATCGCGGTACGATACTCGCGCGTCCATACACAGCGACGGCAGGTGTGAACGTCGGTTTCATGAGCGATTTACGAACCGATTTACCCGCAACTGCTGGAGTCGTCAGCGGCTCAGCAACTCGTAATGAGACTCAAAAAGCCGATAATTTCGATCAGTACGTGCAAGGCTTGTGGTCTGCCGATGAGCGCTGGGATATTCATGCTGGCGTGCGACACACGCGATTGAAGCAGCGCGTCACCGATCACCTACCGACAACTAATGGTAACGGTACCGGATCAACAAGTTTTGATAAAACGATTCCTGTGATTGGTGCCGTTTTCAAAGCAACACCTGCGCTGAATTTCTATGCGAACGTAGGCAAGGGCTTTGAGACACCAACCATGATCGAGATCTCGTACAGCGACACCACAGGTAACGGCCCTAATTTAAGCCTCAAGCCTGCCACCAGCACAAACATTGAAGTAGGTAGCAAGTGGTATGTCTCGGATTACACCCGCGCCAATATCGCTCTCTTTACTATCAATACCAATAATGAAATCGTCACGCAAAGTAGCGGTACTTATGCCACGTACCGCAACGCGGGCAAGACGACTCGACAAGGTGTAGAAATATCGGCTGAGACACTACTCGACCATAATCTCTCTTTGTACGGCGCCTACACGTACCTGGATGCGACATTTGATTCAGGTTCGAGCTATAGCCCAGGGAGTTCGATTCCAGGAACGTACCGTTCACAGTTGTTCGGCGAGTTAGCGTGGAAACACCAGCCTATCGGTTTCCAAACTGCACTGGAAATGCGCTACAACGGCAAGGTATATGTGAATGACGCTAACAGCGCTAGCGTTGATGAGTACACCATCTTTAGCGTGCGCGGACAATTCCGTCAGCGCTATAACGATTGGACGCTCACCGAGTACGCTCGCATCGATAATCTTTTCGATGAAAAGTATGTGGGCTCTGTTCGCGTGAATGATGCTAATAGTCGTTTCTATGAACCTGCACCAGGACGTAACTGGATCATGGGCGTTAAGGCTTCTCTTAATTTCTAAACTTCCAGCGTTCTTCGTCCTTCAGAGCCCGCCCATGGCGGGCTCTAATCTACGCAGTCAACGTAACGGGCGAGCTTAACGAGAGACACACGAACAGAGGACATGTCACACTATTCTTTTGATTGTCTGTCCGGTGTTTTTTGAATTAAGAAAACAGCCAATCCAAGCAGCAGCACAGCACTCGCCTCTGAGATGAGTTCAATCGGCTCAAGTGTTTTTCCGTCCAAAATCATCATTCGGCAAAGCGCAGTAATCGCAATGTAAACGGGCACGGTAATCGGTATTTTTCGGTATTTATAAAAAATCCCCAACATACCTATTACTTCCAAATACAAGAAAAGTAGCAGCAGATCACCCAGTTTCACCGAGCCGACTTCGATGATATGGGCTATTTCTTGGTATACCGCCGTAATGGTAAATACTCCAATAATGACCAAAATTGTTTTTTCCGTTGCGGAGAAAATTTTTTCTTCAAATGACATAAGCTGACTCTTCTAAGATTATTGAACGTTGAGTATTCAAGCTAACTACTACTTATAGTGCCATAAAATAAATAGTCACCTGCAAACACAGGGGTCGTCCACAACGGAGCGATCATGCCCCAGTTTTCTGAACTGATCTCCCTCTAGCGGCATAAGCTTACTTTCAGATCGTATGGAAGCTGATTGAGATAGTTACACAGAGCTTTCTGCTCACGACTTGCCCCTTAAGGATAACCTAGGGATAATTTGCATGATGCAACTTTCCACGAATTGAACCTCGCCGCGTGAATAACCCACTTAACGTCGATTCCTTTGGTCTCGCTAGCCGACTGCTCCCTGCCATAGTCTGGGTGGCCGCGTGGGGATTGATGCTCGGAATGCAAGATACGCTTGGGCTAGGCAATCTGGCATTACTCATGGTGCTGGCCAACGCGGTGGCATCACTTTGGCTGAGACCTGTCGTTTCCATCACTATCAGTGCATTGGCCGTCGGTCTTTTCAACTGGTCGTTCGTAGCACCCCGTTTTACATTGACGGTCGATTTACGCCAAGACTTCATATTGCTAGCGACAATGCTGGCAGTCAGCTCAGTGATTAGCTACTTAATGGAATTAAAGCGTAGGGCTGCTGACAGAGAAGTGAAACATCAATTGCAGTCCCGAGTCGCCCATGAGCATGTTCAAAGCCAGCAGCTGCGAAATATGCTGCTCACCTCAATCTCGCATGACTATCGTACTCCACTAACAACGGTCATCAGCTCATCCTCTGTGATCATAGAACAAGCAAGCCGCGCACCTGCCAGCGAAATCTGCCAACTAGCCACCATCATCTACGAAGAGGCCTGCCAGCTTCACCGCATGACGACAAACACGCTTCAACTAGCACGATTAGATAGCCCCAAAGTCGACATCACATTTAACTGGGAATCGGTAGAAGAAATTCTAGGTACGGTGTGTCTGCGCTCACGACGCAATCACCCTATGCGAACAATAGAGACACGACTGCCCGAGCATCTACCACTACTGAGTTGTGATGCTGTACTAATGAATCAACTTTTTGACAATCTGATCGACAATGGTCTTAGACATAGTGAGACCACGACGCCACTACTACTCAGTGCAACGTGCGTCGATAAGCATTTGTATATCAGCGTACAAGATAAGGGCTGTGGCATACCCGACGAATGGAAAAGCCGAGTGTTCGATATTTTTCAGCGCGTCGACACCGTCGCGCGTCCCGTCGATGGAGGTGCTCGACGCGGTATAGGTATCGGACTTGCTGTTTGCCGAGCCATAGCTGACGTGCACGGGGGAACCCTAGAAATCACCGATACGCCCGGTGGGGGTACAACAGTCACTTTGTGTCTGCCCATCGCTGAGCAACCACGACATCCACTGGAGCTGGATGCATGAAAGCACGCGTCCTTTTAGTCGAAGATGATCTAACACTCAGGCAAGTGCTTAAGCAGTCCCTTGAAATGGAAGGCTTTGCCGTCGATTCTTGTACCACGCTAGCTGAAGCACGCGTTAAATTACACGACTACGTCACCGTTAGCATACCGGCCTTACCAAGGATAGTCATCATTGATCTAGGGCTACCCGATGGTGACGGTAGTGAGTTAATTAGCTGGACACGCGAAAAATCATCCGTTCCTTTACTTGTTATCTCCGCACGCCAAGATGAGCGTAGCAAAGTTGATTTACTCGATGCAGGTGCGGATGACTACCTCGTTAAGCCATTCAGTATGAATGAACTAAAAGCCCGCATGCGCGTCGCTCTGCGAAGGCAGTCCATGGATACACGTGCAGAGATGGGCGACATCCGCATCGGTGATTTAGAAATCAGTTTGCCCAAGCGTTCTGTAAAAAGGCAAAGCGTGAAAGTTCATTTGACTCCAACCGAGTTCAAGCTGCTTTCACGATTAATCGTGCAGGCCGGTCAGGTCGTTACGCATCGGCAGTTACTATTCGATGTATGGGGTGCAGAGTTTGTCGATCATGTGCATTACTTGCGGCTATACATGGCGCAACTGCGTGCCAAACTTGAAACCGATCCAGCAGCTCCCGAACTACTGCTCACGGAAACCGGAGTCGGCTACCGTTTTTGCGAACTAGGCGCTCCTCTCGCATAGTTCACAGACCCATCCTTATGTGATCCTTATGCGATCCTAATGCCCTCTTCTGTACGATCAATACAGCGATTTGCCTAATTATTTATTTAGCAATGAGCGGCGAGTTTTGGTAAAAGACGTCGCGCCGAAAATCTTTACACTACAACGATTGACTGCTACCCGCCGCACTAAGCCCAAGCAGGTAGAGTCGCGAAAGGCAGTATGGCAATCAGCAATCCCGAGTTCTCTGAAACACCTCTAATGCAACCGATTCGCTTGAATCCGGATGCAAAACATCATAAAAGCTCAACCGCCGTACTGACCCTAGCAGCTATAGGCGTGGTGTTTGGAGATATCGGCACCAGCCCCCTCTACTCACTAAAAGAATGCTTTGCCCCTGAACACGGCATACCCTTCTCGCAGGCCGCTGTATTTGGCATCGTCTCTCTGATCTTCTGGTCGCTGACGTTGGTAGTAACTCTCAAGTACGTCATGTTTGTACTCAGAGCAGACAATCACGGCGAAGGAGGCGTGCTATCACTGATGGCAATCGCGCTGCGCTCAGCACGAACCAAGCAACATCGATTTACATTTTTACTCATGTTAGGCGCACTGGGTGCCTGCATGCTGCTGGGTGAATCTGTCATTACCCCAGCTATCTCCGTGCTATCGGCTGTTGAAGGTCTTGAAGTTATTAACCCAGATTTAAAACGCTTCGTCATCCCACTTACCGTCGTCATTATTATCGCGTTGTTTAATGTGCAGCGGTATGGCACAGCGGTTGTAGGAAAAGCGTTTGGTCCCATCATGCTGATTTGGTTTTCAGCGCTTGCAGCATCAGGCATGTTTAGCATCCTACAAACGCCCTCCGTGCTGCTCGCCATCTCTCCGATTTATGCAGTTGACTTCATTCGCGATAACGCGTGGCTCGCATACATCGTCATGGGATCCGTCGTATTGGTCGTGACTGGTGTGGAAGCCTTGTATCTCGATATGGGTCATTTTGGTAAAAAGCCAGTCCGATTAGCGTGGCTATTGGTTGCTCTACCCAGTCTTCTACTGAACTACTTTGGGCAAGCGGCCTTCCTTATAAATAATCCAGATGGCATTAGTAATCCATTTTTTTTGATGTTGCCTAGTTGGGCCGTCATGCCAATGATCATACTCGCAACAGCTGCCACAGTGATCGCTTCACAAGCCGTCATATCCGGCGCCTTTTCACTCGCGAGTCAAGGTATCTTGCTAGGTTTTTTGCCGCGCATGGTGATCTTACATACCTCGGATACTGAGCGTGGTCAGATTTATATGCCAACAGTAAATTGGAGTCTATTGATACTCGTTCTATTTACTGTTTTCCAGTTTCGCGAATCTGGCAATCTTGCGGCAGCGTACGGTATATCAGTCACTACAACGATGCTCATTACCACCACCATGCTCGCTGTCGTTATGCGTAATGAATGGAAAATCCATCCTGTAGTAATCACCTGTTTAATCGCACTATTTTTTGCTGTCGATTTTTCATTTTGGACAGCAAACCTCATTAAAGTGAAAGATGGCGGTTGGTATCCCATGGTGCTAGGTGCTATCTGCTTCGTCATGCTCACAACCTGGTACAAAGGTCGCCGACTTTTGCGGGAGCGGTTAGCTGCAGACGCTATACACATCAACGATTTTGTAAAAGCGCTAATCGCACATCCACCAATTCGCGTGGGTGGGACTGCGATATTTTTAACACCTCATATTGATTTTGTACCGATCGCGCTATTACATAATTTAAAGCATAACCGCGTGCTGCATGAAAGAGTCATCTTCCTTAAGCTCTCTATTTGGGATGTTCCTTATGTCAACGAGGCTGATCGTCTCTCAGTAACAGACATGACTGGCAATATGTACTTGGCTCGCGCGGTATACGGCTTCAAAGAAACACCGGACGTAACAGAAGTAATGCAACAGATCGAGCCTTTTATTCGCGACCCTTTAGTACTAGAAGACACTACGTTCTTCCTTGCGCGCGACACCATTATCCCCAGTAATTTACCCGGCATGGCATTGTGGCGAGAGCGTTTGTTTGCATGGATGCTGCAGAATGCTGCAAAGCCATCAGACTTTTATAAAATTCCACCTAATCGAGTCGTCGAATTAGGAACAAAAATCGAGATCTGAAAACTTAATTTTTTATAGTGAATTTAAACTTGGTATCGCTCACTTCATGGCGCGGCATTTAAATTCACTTTTCATTTACGGCTCATTAACAGCTCATTAAAAGCGAAGAAGTCTTACTCAAAGGCGGACAAGTCGGGCGGATGATTTGTATGGATGTTGCAGGAATTTTAAGTAGGCGGCAGGTTTAAATAATTATTAGCGTATGACCAGATGTCATAAAAGTCCGCTATTATTTTTATCAGCAGTACGTGTCAACCTACTTTTCGAAAGGATTACAATGAAAAAAAATAGTCTCTTTTTGATATCTTCTGCATTTTTCGTTTTTTCTTCACCGGCATTGCTTGCAGCAGATGCTCCAGTTCCTGCAGTTAAAGAAGTTTTTAAGAGCGATAAAGCGGTTGGCGTGCTCTGGAGTTTAGAAGCCGGAGGCGAATCACCGAGCGTTGCAAGACCCGGTGCGAGGGCAGCCTATGTCATCCAAGGTGGCAAACTGGAACGTCACTACCCAGATGGCAAAACTGTCTCCGTACCCTTAAAGACGGGTGATACGCTGTATCTGGATAAGCCTGAAGATCAAGCCCCCTATGCCATCAAAAATGTAGGTAAAACGGCTGTGAAAATTTATCTGGTTACGATTAAATAATAGTCGTTTTCGATTGAGTCCCTCGGTAGAGATACCGAGGGATTTTTATTTGTGGAATGTAAACGTCTACGCCCCCTCAACTCAATCTGATCCCCGCGATCACAGCCCCGACCTACAAGTTTATTTGTCGCCTTGCCTTGACTAATGACAAGCAATTTTTAAAAGCCGTTCATATACTTAATACTCTTTGAGGAGTATATTAATGGATGGTATTTCGTATAACGTTCTTATCGAGGATTTACCCGTGCGTCTAATTCATTGACTACTGGTACTTTGCTTAGGCGGGGTTGATGGAATAGACGGATCAGACGAACAAAACGAGCACGCCTAGGAGTAGCTGCGTTCAGTCAACGATACAACCTTTACTCTCTTTAAAAAATAACGACTTACCTACGTATGAAAACAACTCGCTATCTACCACTTGCATTACCTCTTACTTTGCTGCTCACCCTACTCCTAGTCGGCTGCACGATGGAGTTTATCAATGCGAAACCAGCACGCGAACTCAAACCACCACCGCCACTAGAAGGTGATTTATATGCTGGCTGGCGCGTATTTCAAAGCAAGTGCGCAAGTTGCCATAGCTCAGCTGCTACCGGTGGTGATCGTGCGCCCGATTTGCTGCCTCTCGTTCGCGAGATGAGCTCGCGGCAGTTTGCTGAATTGGTGTTGAAGCGCTATGACTTAGGTAATGGATTGGGTAAAACATCATCCAACCAAACAACTGTCGATACTCGTATTGAGGATATCTTGCGCCTCAAAGAGCCGCCAATGGAAATGCCCGCATGGCAAGGTGAGCCTGCAGTGAATGCACATATCCTTGATTTGTACTCGTACTTGTCTGCGCGTGCGGATGGTCGATTAGCTACAGGGCGTCCACCTAAGTAATTTACTGATCAAACCATCCATCAACAATAGAGGGGTTGATTCAGATGTAACCTATCTACTCGGTAAAAATACTTCCGTATTTCAAACGCAGATCACCCTTTTGCACTTTGCCCGTTCCACCCACGGGCAAAGACTGCACAAAAATCACTTCATCCGGCACCCACCATTTCGCGACACGCTCAGATAGAAAATCGATCACTTGCTGCTTCTCTAGTGATTTTTCTGCTTTGGGAACAATCAACAGTAAAGGACGCTCATCCCACTTAGGATGCTTCACCCCGATAACGGCTGCCATCGCAACATCAGGATGAGCGACAGCTGCATTTTCTAAATCAATTGAACTAATCCATTCCCCGCCCGACTTAATAACATCCTTAGTTCGGTCACGTATTTGCATAACGCCATCAGGGCTGATGGTTGCAATATCACCGGTTGGGAACCAACCATCAACGAGTGCAGTTGTATCGGCCTTATGATATTTCTCGACGATCCACTGACCTCTCACCATTAACTCGCCCTGCGCCACTCCATCTCTGGGTAGTGAGTTACCCTCTTCATCGATAATTTTTAGCTCTACACCAAAGACTGACTTACCTTGCTTGGCGACGAGTTCATGACGCTTATCTGTAGGCCATTCCATTTCGCTATCGCTCAAGTTACTCATCGTCGCAACGGCAGTGGTTTCTGTCATACCCCAGCCATGACGCACATCGACGTTGTATTCATCATTGAACTTAGCAATCAATGCTCTAGGCATGGCAGATCCACCCACACCAGTTCTGCGCATCGTTGAAAACTTGAGATTATTTTGTTCTAAGTGCTGTATCAGCCCCATCCAAATCGTTGGCACACCTGCACTGATCGTAACCTTCTCTGATTCCATCAATTCGTACAAGCTAGCCCCATCTAATTTAGGACCAGGTAAAACCAACTTTGCTCCAGCCATTAAGGTGGCATACGGTAAACACCAGGCATTAATATGAAACATAGGTACCACAGGCAACACGGCCTCTTGCGAAGAAATGCTCAACACATTAGGCAAACAGGTAGACAAGGCACTCAGTGCAATCGCTCTGTGTGAATACAGAACTCCCTTAGGATTACCCGTAGTACCTGAGGTGTAGCACAGGGCTGCACCAGATTTTTCATCCAAGTCAGGCCAATGAAATGTGTGGCTATGTGGAGCAATCAGATCGTCAACATTTTTTACGTCTACACCTTCCACCGTAGGCATGTTGGCTTTATCACTCAAACAAATCCAATGCTTCACTTTCAAACAATGGGGAGCGATAGCTTTAATTAGCGGAGCGAACGTACTATCAAACAGAACTACTTCATCGTCGGCATGATTGATGATGTAGGAAAGTTGATCGGGATGTAAACGTGGATTGCATGTATGCATAACCATGCCGCTGCCGGATACGGCGTAATATGACTCTAAATGTCTATAGTTATTCCAAGCGATCGAGCCCACCACACTACCTGCTTTGAGGCCCAAACTGCTTAAGGCATTCGCCAATTGCTTTGCTCGTTTTGCCATATCGGCGAAGGTATATCGATGAAGTGGACCGTGTGTCTCACGACTAACAATAATCTGTTGACCAAACTGATCAGCGCCATGCTCAAGAATTGCTGAAATCAGCAACGGACGCTCCATCATTTTTCCGATTGATTGCATAGCTAGTCTCGCTTGAATTAATTTATTTTTATTGAAATGAAACAGATTAAAAACAGCAGAATCAAAAACAGGATTACCTGACAATTGCTCGCTCGATAGCGATTAGTTGGCTGGCCTGAGAATCGTCATCTCAAGTTTAACCGCCGATTCGGCATCACGCATCCAAACTTCTCCGTCTTGAATAGTGACTTGTAGCTGCATGTTGCGCTGACACAGTTTTTCAAGTTCAGTCGCTGTCGTAGCAGCGATGTGTATTACTTGTAAATTCTTAGCACGGGCAAGTTTGCTTTCAATCGCCTTCCACCATATCGAAGCGCTGTTACTGTACGTGTAAATCAGTACCTGATTAGCACGGCCACAGGCTTTCAAGACGCGACGTTCTTCAGGTTGTCCAACTTCGATCCAACTTTCTATCGCACCAGTTAAATCTTTTTGCCAGAGATCAGGCTCTTCGGTATCAGAAATACCTTTACCGAATTCCAGCTGCTCATTTGCGTGAAGTGCAAATACGGCCACCCTCACCATCATTCGCTGCACCGTTTCAGACGGATGACAGGCTATCGCCAATGTGTGCTCGGCGTAATAGTGCCTGTCCATATCTGCGATCTGGAGTGCGGCTTTATAAATGGTTGATTTGAGTGCCATAGCGGTAGACGGTATTTAAGACAAGGGCCAGCGTTAAATCATCAGCTCAAATGTGAGCCTAAGCGCCGGATTCTACAGGCATCAATTAACGAGTCCCGCAATGCCAAAAGTGCAATAGAGGAAAAACCACTTGATAATGAGAATGATTCGCATTAAGATTCATTCAAATTTATTTGGAAAACACCATGAACTACTCATCTCTGCCTAGCAAATCAAACAAACAAACTATTGCTATCAACCACTTACCGAAACTTGCACCACTCTCCTTAGCTGTACTTACCTTGTTTTCGACATCGGTATCAGCTGAAGAATCCACAGAAAAAACCTTGCCTCGCATCGAAGTCGTTGGTCAAGGCGTCGAGTCCATCAGTCGGTTACCCGGTTCGGTCAACTTAGTGACCAACGAAACCATTTTGGTAAACCAGCCTTTGTCGACACAAGACGCGATAAAAAACGTACCGGGTGTCGTTGTGCGCGAAGAGGAAGGCTATGGTTTTATTCCGAACATCGGTATGCGCGGGCTTGATCCTAACCGCAGCCAAAAGTTATTGGTGCTTGAAGATGGTGTACCTATTGCCCCTAGCCTGTTTATTTCCAATGAGTCGTATTACAGCCCACGTATTGAGCGCATGGAGGGCATCGAAGTACTTAAAGGTGCCGCTGGTCTGCGCTATGGTCCGACCACCATCGGTGGCGTCATTAACTACCAGACTAAACAGCCGGAAAACGGTGTGCGTGTAACCACCCAAGGCGGCTCGCACGGCTATGGGTTAGTAGGACTGGATGCAGGTGGTCGAACCACAGATGGCAAGGCTATCGGTGGAATCAGCATGATCACCTCGCAAGGCGACGGATTTCGGCAGAATGGTTTCAAGATGGAGGACGTCGTCGTCAAGGGTGGCATGGTCATCGACGAGCGACAATGGCTAGGTGCAAAACTCACCTATTACACCAACGATATAAACACATCGTATGTAGGTCTGCGTAAAAATGAATATCGCGACACCCCAACTAAAAACCCAGCAAAAAACGATTACTTTTTAAGTGATCGCCTCTCATTTGATATCAACCACGAAATTGAATTAAACAGCGCGACACGATTGAAAACGCTCACATACTGGAGCGAGTTACAGCGTGATTATTGGCGTCGTCCGGTGCTAGCCCGCAGTGCTAATGGCACCACCTTTGTTGCCTGTGGTGGTAGCTCAGCCTGCATGGTCGGTGCGAAGCGAACATTCGAGATGATGGGTGTCGATTCACGACTTGAACTCAATCACGATAGTTTTGGAATAAAAAACGAAACTGAGATCGGTATCCGACTCCATACTGAATCGCGTTTGAATAAAACTGTCTCCTCCTTCACCAATGAAAATGCGCGCAGTGGCACATTGACTGCAAACCAAGATTCAAGCGCCAACAGCCTCGCGCTCTATGGTCAGAATCGTTTTATTATCAATGAGCGAATCGCCATCACACCTGGTCTAAGGATTGAAACCTATACACAAAAAGACCTCAATCGACTCAATGATGTGAGCGGTAAAGCCAGCAATACAGAATTCGTCCCTGGTATAGGCGCAACTTGGCAAGTCAGCCCGCAAGCTCAAATTTATGCAGGCGCTCACCGCGGATTTTCTCCTGCAATGATGGCCGCTTCGATTGTCGGTGGCGTCGATCAACGACTAGGTGCAGAACGTTCGACCAATCTGGAAATGGGTGTGCGCGGCACCGTTGATCAATTGCGTTATGAAGTAACGGCATTTCAAATGGACTTTGCTAATCAGATCGTGAATGCCTCAACTTCTGCCAATGTCACTCAATCGAATGCCGGTAAAACGCTGCATCAGGGACTTGAAGGTTTGCTTGGCATTGATTTGGGAAAGGGCTGGGGAGCTGAGACCAATATGACCTATCTGCCCGTGGCTGAATATCGCAGTGACAGGCTCGGCAGCAGTGCGACGGTGAATGGCAACCGATTACCTTATGCACCGGAACTCATCGCCAATGTGGCATTAACCTATAAATTTGAAGAACTAACGACTAGACTCTCGGCTACCCATGTGTCGTCTCAATTCGTCGATGCCGCCAACACGGTGGCGGCAAGTGATGATGGCCGTAAAGGTGTTATTCCAGCCTACACAACCTTTAACATTAATACGCGCTACGCATTGAGCAAACAAACCAGTGTGTTTGCAACGGTGCGCAACTTAACTGATAAAAATTACATCGCAAGCCGTCATCCCGATGGAATTTTCCCAGGCGCCGAGCGCAACTTTCAAGTGGGTATCAGCCATAAGTTTTAACACTCACTATGACTATCGTAGTCGCAATCGATTTATGACAGAAAAAGCCTCTGTCAATCCGCATACCGTGGTGTATGCGGTCGGGGCTTAGTCTGAATGCCACCCACATAAATTCATCACCCTGCTCTGCGAGCAGACCATCAGAGGTCAGTGCAGGACAAGGGATAACTGACGGCCAAATCATAGATAATGGACATCCCATAATAAGAAGTGCGATGTTGCCATGCTCAATCCCTTACCGCTGCATTCGCACATCCGATCGCGTTATCTACCCGACATCAACGGCTTGCAAATGCATGTGCTCGAAGCCGGCCATGAGACATCCGGACGACCGAGCTTATTGCTCTTGCATGGATTTCCAGAAATAGCCTACAGCTGGCGCAAGTTGATCGTGCCCTTATCCGAGGCAGGTTTTCACGTGATTGCACCTGACCTGAGAGGTTGCGGTCGCACGACGGGCTGGCAGGCTGATGCATTAGATGATCCGAGCGAGTTTAATTTTCTTAACCTAACACGCGATCTGCTTGCTCTCTTAGCGGCACTCGGTAAAAAACATGTCGATGCGGTGATTGGTCATGATTTCGGTGCACCGCTAGCAGCTATCGCTGCGCTAAGCAGACCCGATACCTTTAAATCGGTCGTGATGATGAGTGCGCCGTTCGCTGGCGCACCCACATGGCAGTGTAGAGTTAACGACACAGCACCTGCTGACGGCTTTGATTTATTGCTGCATGCAGTGGATGAACTAACTAAGCTCAATCCACCAAGGCAGCACTATCACTGGTACTACTCTACCCCGCAGGCTAACCACGACATGCATCACCCGCCCCAAGGCCTGCATGCTTTCTTGCGCGCTTACTATCACATGAAGAGTGCCGACTGGCCTTTGAATCGCCCTCATCCATTAGATGAATTAAGCGCACAAGCGCTAGCACTGCTGCCGCATTATTACGTGATGGAACACGGAAAAAATATGCCCGAGAGCGTCGCCTCTGACATGCCTGATGCCGATGCCATCGCTCAGTGTGACTGGTTACCCGATGATGAACTCGCTGTTTATTGTGCTGAATACGCACGCACAGGTTTTCAAGGAGGGCTGCAGTGGTATCGCTGCCTCACCAGTCGAGCGCAAATCGATTCATTACGTTTACTAGGTGGATTAACCATTGATGTACCGTCGTGTTTCATCGCCGGCGCAAGTGATTGGGGTGTACATCAAATCCCAGGAGCGTTCGATAAGATGCAACAGCAGGCTTGCACGCGCATGCTAGGTTGCCATCTGATTCCCGGTGCAGGCCATTGGGTTCAACAAGAGCAACCTGAAGCCGTGTTACACCACTTGTTTGATTTTTTTGAACAAGCGGGGATACCGTTTATCAATTAATTATGGCTAGTCATACGTCACGTACCTAGCACTTGTCGACTTGGCCAATATTCGCGCTCGCTACTTTTTTTGTAGTGCGAATTCGTAATCCAAACTCCAATAAGGTATTTTCATATCGCTACCATCGGGTGCCTTACCGATTTCATGCGCTTGAAATTTACCTACCAATGAAGGTCTGACACCGAACACCACATCCGAATCCAAATAACGATCGCCCTCGCGGAAAATATGGGTGACGAGTGGCTGATACCCATCAGACTTCACCATAAAGTGAATGTGCGCAGGCCGCCAAGGATGACGTCCCGTGTTGAGTAACATCTGACCAACAGGGCCGTCGGTCGGTACGGGATACGCTTCTGGTAATACCGTCCAAAACGAAAACTTTCCGTGCGAGTCCGTGTGTATCAAACCACGAGCACGCCGCTCACTTTTCAGCTCGCCTCGCTGCACGCCATATAAGCCTTCTGAATCGGCCTGCCAAACATCTACTACAGCATTAGCCAAGGGCTTTCCATCAGTTGTTACGACGCGGCCGGTAACGTGCAAAGGTTCGCCGGGTGCACCATTAGTAATATCCGCACCATTTTGTATGGCCGGAGCATCATGCGTATGAAAAGGCCCCAAGACAGTCGCTTCGGTTGCACCCTGCTGAGTACCGTCATGCATAGCAACCAAGAGCATGGATAAACCTAGTGTGTCAGATAACAGAATGAATTCTTGTCTGACATCGTCACATTGATGACCCGTTGCTGTCAAAAATTGTATGCCTGCCATCCACTCATCTTCAGTCAACTGCGTTTCTTCGGCAAACGCATGCAAATGCTTGACCAGCGATTGCATAATTAACTTCAGTCGTGGATTGTCGGCACCATTAAAACTATTAATCGCAGCCTGTGTAATTGCTTCATGCGAGAATTTCATTTAATTCCTTGGCTTTAAAAATCGATGCGTTGGAAACAGAGATAGCCCATAACGACGATGTACGGCACCCCACAAACCATCACGGAAAAACAAGGTGACGAGAATAGCAATCAGACCTAATCCTATTAGATACCACGTCCCATAATCACTAAAAAATTTATTCAGAAACCAAAACAGTAGCGCACCAATGATAGGTCCCTCTATCCGCCCTAACCCACCAATCACCACCATGAAAATTGCAAAGGCAGTCCAGTTGACTGAG
>JACCDI010099551.1_pt1 | contig 18148 bp, 15 predicted proteins | sample 7442791 | NCBI WGS metagenome assembly JACCDI01 (sample SAMN15323434, study PRJNA562643) | freshwater metagenome | isolation source: river surface water | place: USA:Blue River Watershed | collected 2017-08-15
ACACCAATATGATTATAGGCGTTCCATCTTCCAATAAAAAACAAATATTATAAACAGATGAAACACCCACGACAATTATCATTGACACACACCAATATGATTATAGGCGTTCCATCTTCCAATAAAAAAACAAATATTATAATCAGATGAAATTATTTTAGAAGTATATTTAATTTATAAAAACCTATTTACCCCAATAGGATTTCCCTTTGAGGGTTAGGGGGCTATTATGACAAAATTACAAGTACGCGCTTTTCTATACCAATTAGGATGTTTTGGAATATTATTTGTTTTATTCCGATTTTTGATTGGAAATTACACCTATTTGCAAGGTTTTTGGATACCACTTACGGCTTTTGTAATAGGAACTATTTTAGGACCAAAATTTCAAGCTGCCAAAACTAAGGATGGCGAGAAACTATTTATGTCTTGGATTTTCATCAAAGGGATTAAAGAGATAGGGTAGTAGGAAGGTACAAATCACGATATTAGAATTAAAAACCTACAGGATTTTATTCTTTACCTTTTTTCTTTAGGCTTTACCGTTTTCTTGTACAATGGGACGAAATAAGTAACTGTATAATTAAATCCTGCTCCAAATTGTCCGTCATAGGTTCTGTTGAATCCCGGAATATATAAGTTTTCGAAGTCATCACTTGGTTTCTTTTCGTAAGCCAAATAATTTAATCTCAAACTAAATCCGACAAAGATATTGTTATACACTTTTACTTTAAGACCAGCAACGACTTCCAACCAGGCTGCCGTAAGGCCATTGAAAGATTTACCTGAATTTACCCAAGGCATTTCACCCCAATATGGATGAGGGTTGTAAATTTTGTAACTGTTCAACTCTTGACTAAAAGTGCTAAAGCCTCCACGCAAACCAGCCGAAATTATATTTTCCATATCCAACCAGTTTTGATACACATTATAATCAAAACCCACTTTTAAATAAGTTCCTTTGGTTGTGGTATTTAATCGATCGTCTTCGGTGGTTTTGTCTTCGCTTCCTAGTTCAGCAGCCAAAAAGTGTTTTTTGGTTAAACGATAATCTCCAACCAACTCGATTCCTTTGTAATTTTCATCATACAAACCCCGAGTCAATTTGTACAAATCAACTCCTACACGAAGTCCATAACGATCCTTTTTTAAAGGTAAAATGCTGTCGGGAGTAACAATCGATGTTTTTTCTGCAATTGCCTGTTTTGGAGATTCTGGAATTTTGGATTCAGAATTTTTTTTATTTTTTTTGGGTTTGACTGCTGTAGTTTCTTGTGCCTGACTTAAAAAAAGTAACATCAGAAAACAAAAACTAAAAAAATACTTTAAGGTGTGTTTCATTTTCATTATCTATGTTGTTCTTTTCGATAGTTATAAATTGCATCCATTTATTTTTAGTTGCAGGAACTGCAATATGAAAAATGGGGTTGTTTTCCACAAAAGTAAATAAGGTTTTAAATCCACAAGCTCTCGATACAAAAACATCTTCTTTCGTATAATTTAAAGTCACTTCATCGGTGTCTACCAAGGTAGGATTTGCATTGCCTGAATTGAGAATAAAACTATATTTAGTAGAATTTGAGTCTGTTTTTAACGGAATTGAAATGCTGCTCCCATTGGCTAAATATTGTTCTTCATTAGAAGCACTAGGGTTGAAAACAATGCCTTCGGTCATTCCTTCTCCAATAACTTTTAGATTGGTTACATTTTTTTTGACAGACGCATCGTTGATTTTATAAAAATCAATCACTAAACGGGGTGTTGTGGGTGTATTGGCATCGCAAATATCATCCTTCTCACAACTGGAAGAAGTGACTATCACAAGTAATAAAAGCGAAAGTATTTTTTTCATATATGTAAATTTTGATTTTTCAGCGGTCATATATGGTATGCTTCGCCAGTTCGACTTTGTCTCGGGTCGCCTTTTACTTATTGGTGTTTGCTTACGCAAACTTGTTGTTAATGGCGATTTCATAAATTTCTTTTAATATCAATTCAACTGCAAACTGGAACCTGCCATCTGAAAACTTATTTCCTCTCTAAAAGTACAACATTTTCTACATGATGCGTTTGTGGAAACATATCCACTGGTCGAACGCGTGTCACTTTGTATTTTTCGTCCATCAAAGCCAAATCTCTGGCTTGTGTAGCCGAGTTGCAACTTACATAAACAATTTTGGATGGCTCGATTTTCAGTATTTGTTCGATTACGTCTTTGTGCATTCCGTCTCTTGGTGGGTCGGTGATAATTACATCTGGTTTGCCGTGTTGCGCAATAAAACTTTCGTTGAAAACCACTTTCATATCGCCTACATAAAACTCACAATTCTTTATATTGTTGCGTTCGGCATTGGCTTTTGCATCCATAATCGCTTCAGGAACGCTTTCTACACCAATTACTTTTTTGGCTTTTTTTGACACAAATTGTGCAATTGTACCAGTTCCTGTGTATAAATCATACACGATTTCATTGTTGGTTAATCCTGCAAAATCTCTAGTGATTTTATACAATTCGAAAGCTTGGTCTGAATTAGTTTGGTAAAAAGATTTGGCGTTAATGCTAAATTTCAAACCTTCCATTTCTTCCAAAATGTAATCTCTTCCTTTGTATAATTTTATGTTTTGGTCGTATAAAGTGTCGTTTGCCTTATTATTTACCACATATTGCAGAGAAGTAATTTGCGGAAATTTTTTGTAAATATGGTCTAGAATTAATTCTCTTCCTTTTTTATCATTTTCGAAAAACTGAATCAATATCATAATTTCACCAGTCGAAGCAGTCCTCATCATTAAGGTTCTAAGCAATCCTTCGTGATTTCTAGGATTGAAAAAAGTCAGATTATTTTCATTGGCGAAAGCCCTAATTTCATTTCGAATCGCATTCGATGGGTCTTCCTGTAAATGACATTTGTTGATGTCTAATATTTTATCCCACATTTTCGGAATATGGAATCCCAATGCATTTCTGTTACCTAAATCTTCGGTGCTGTCAATTTCTTTTTCGGTGAGCCAACGGCTGTTCGAAAATGAAAATTCCATTTTATTTCTGTAGAAAAATTGCTTTTCTGAACCTAAAATCGGTTCGAATTCAGGAAGTACTATTTTTCCAATGCGTTGCAAATGGTTTTTTACTTCATTTTGTTTGTAAAACAATTGCTGGGGGTATTTCATATTCTGCCATTTGCAACCGCCACAAACACCAAAGTGTTCGCAAATGGGTTCGATTCTGTGTTCTGAAAATTCGTGAAATTTCACCGCTTTTCCTTCATAATAGGCCTTGCGCTTTTTGAAAGTTTGCACATCTACCACATCGCCAGGAACAACATTTGAAATAAATATTACTTTTCCATCTGGGGCTTTTGCAACCGAAACGCCTTTTGCACCCGCATCAAGGACTTTTATATGATCAAAAACGATTTTGTTTGTGTTTTTCTTTGCCATAGCGCAAAAATAAAGCTTTGAATGGTTTTATAAATTCAAATCGGAAAATATTTTTGAAAAGTTGTTATTTCTACAAAATTAATTGCCTGCAATATCATTTACTCCCGCCATTATCACCACTAAAGAAGGTTTTAAAGCTATAACATCGGGTCTAAAACGAATTAGCATTTGGGGTGTGGTTTGAACACTGATACCTCGATTTATATAGGGTTTACCAGCAAAAAAATCAGGATTGATGACCGACCAGGATTCTGTGATGGAATCTCCCATAAAAATGATTCTTTTTTGTCTGGATGTCAATGGAGGAAGATTGGCGTTTTCGTTATGGTATTTCTTTAAATTCGCCCAATCCTGAGCTTCTGCATTTTGTGCCATAAATAGTAATAAAAGGAGAATAAAGTAAATTGATTTTAGGTTTTTCATTGGTAGTTTTATTTCGGACTTAGGGATATACAATTTGTGTGATAACAAAAATAATCATTTCCCATAGTAAAACCGGTCAAAAATAATTCGATTGTATCATTGAAAAAAAAAATGGAATAAGCCAGATTTAAAGTTTCGTTAAAAAAGAGAATGTCATAGAATTTTGGCTTTTAAAACTTTAAATTTGAGTAAATATTTAAAAACAGAATGATGAAAAGACATGCAACTGCAGTTTGGAAAGGTTCGCTCAAAGAAGGATCTGGCCACTTGACCACACAAAGTGGAATATTACAAAACACACAATATTCCTTTAAATCTCGTTTCGAAGAAGGAATTGGTACCAATCCGGAAGAATTAGTTGCTGCGGCACATTCCGGATGTTTTACAATGCAACTTTTGGCTTATATCACTGAAGGTGGTTTTGAGATTGAAAGTATCGAAACCAAATGCGATATTAATTTATTGGAAGGAAAAATCGTGAGTTCTCATCTCATCGTAAATGCCAAAATTAAAGGAATTTCGAATGAAACTTTCCAAGAATTAGTAACTAAAGCGGAGGAAAATTGTCCTATATCAAAATTATTCAATACCGAAATTTCTACAGAGGCCAGTTTGGTTTAATCCAAGATTTCGAAATACTTAAAAGGCTCAATTGTTTTAAAATCGAGTTTTTTTATATTTATAATGTCATTATTAATCAAACAAATCCGAAGATAAATACCGGTCACCACGGTCACAAATAATAGCAACAATTACTCCAGATTCTAACTCTTCGGCTAGTTTTAGGGCTGCAGTAACAGAACCACCACTGCTCATTCCCGCAAAAATCCCTTCCTCGAGTGCTAATCTTTTGGTCATGGCACGTGCTTCTTTTTCGGTAACTTCCATTATAGAATCCACTTTTGAAGGGTCAAATATTTTAGGTAAATATTCCTGAGGCCATTTTCGGATTCCCGGAATTTGAGAACCATCGCTAGGTTGTGCACCAACGATTTGAATTTTAGGATTTTTTTCTTTTAGAAATGTAGAAGTACCCATAATCGTCCCTGTAGTTCCCATAGCCGAAACGAAGTGTGTTATGGTTCCTTGAGTATCCCTCCATATTTCCGGTCCAGTTGTTTTGTAATGTGCTTTCCAATTGTCATCGTTGGCAAATTGGTTGAGCATTACATAACCTCCTTCTGAGACTTTTTTGTCGGCATAATCTCTCGACCCAATAATACCCTGACTTGCAGGTGTTAGAATCACTTTGGCGCCATAAGCCCGCATGGTTTGAGTTCGTTCTTTGGTAGAATCCTCAGGAAGTATAAGTTCAATTTCTATATTTAATAATTGAGCAATCATTGCAAGAGCAATTCCGGTATTTCCGCTTGTGGCTTCAATAAGTTTGTCCCCTTTTTTTATATCTCCTCTTTCTAATGCGGAAACGATCATATTGTAAGCAGGACGGTCTTTTACACTACCTCCCGGATTGTTTCCTTCCATTTTAAAAAACAATTTTACATTCTTTTTTTTAACTAAATTTCGGGCTTCGATTAAAGGGGTATTTCCAATAAGATTTAATATATCTTGTGTATTCATTTTATTTTAATTCTTTTATTTTTACTTCTGTAATGGTTGTGTTGGTCACAATTGATTTTGCAGGAATCGATTTGGTTATCCAAGTATTTCCTCCAATAATACTGTTTTTTCCAATGACTGTTTCTCCTCCTAAAATGGTAGCATTAGCATAAATACATACGTTTTTTTCGACAGTAGGATGTCTTTTTTTGCTTTTCAAGTCTTTGCTAACGCTCAAAGCGCCTAAAGTTACTCCTTGATATAATTTTACATGTTTATCAATTACAGTAGTTTCACCGATAACAATTCCAGTGGCGTGGTCAATAAAAAAGGGAGAAGCAATATCAGCCCCAGCGTGTATGTCTGTCCCTGTAATACGATGTGCATATTCACTCATTAATCTTGATAAAAGTAACATATTGAGCAAATACAATTCGTGACTCAATCGATATATGGCAATAGCGTAAAATCCGGGATAAGCTAAATAAACTTCTTCAATACTATTTGATGCCGGGTCATTTTCTAATATGAATGTGGCATCTTGATTTAATTTATCTAAAACAGAAGGAAGCTTTTCTAGGAATTGTTTCCAGATTTCATCACAAATTGCATCTGGTTTTTTACAAGAAATTTTTGAAATTTCTTTAAAAAGCAATTCAAGTTCATCAATACTCTGTTTCAATGAGGCATTAGCGTCAAACAATGTATAAAAAAGTTTCTCAGTAAATGCCTCAGTCATTGTTTTAATGCCATAATTGATGGAAGAATGGCTTTTTAATGCTGAAATTGTATGTATGATTCGATTGTTTGTCACGGTGATAGAATTCAAATTTTAGTTAAAAAGGTAAATGTAAGTTGTTTTTGGAAATTGCCGTACTAATTTAGGAATAAATTTATATGTAAAAAGCATTGAGGTAAAATCATAAAGATTTCAATTGATACAAATTGTAGTGTGATTATGGTTTTTGTTGAAGATATTATATTATAAACTATATTTGAATGTTATAATTTTTAATTCATAAGCAATGAAAACTAAATACATTTCAGGTTTATTGACACTGACTTTATTGATTATTACTTCTTGTAAAAAAGAATTAGTGCCTCAGGATAGTTCTGGAGTAAATACTATTTCGACTACCGATAGCACATCAGCAAGTTCAACTTCTCTCGGAATGACAAATTCAGCTCAAGGTCCAACTTTGCCACAGCAGAATGCAAATTCAAATTCAGTGGGGATGAATCCTCCTCATGGTCAAGCAGGTCATCGTTGTGATATTGCTGTTGGAACACCCTTGAATTCTACTCCCAACAAATCAGCATCCGTTTCAAAATCAGGTTCAAATTCTGCAACACCTTCGATTATTAAATCGAATGCACCTGTAGTTGTAACCAAACCTGGCATGAATCCTCCTCACGGTCAAGCAGGTCATCGTTGTGATGTTGCTGTTGGTGCACCTTTAAATTCTCCTTCGAGCAAAGTTGCGCCTGTTCCAGTAGTTACAAATCCTGAAGTTCCTGTTTTGTTAAAACAAGATTCAACAGCAACCTCTCTCAAACAATAACAAAACCTATAGTTATTTAGGGAATGTAAGTCAATAATTCTGATTTTATTCGGAAAGGATTTTATTAGTGCGTAAATTAGCATGTAATTATGTTTTTTATATACTAACGAATACTTTGAGGAATGAATTATGCCTCTAAAATCAAAAATAAAGTTACAAGATTTTGGAAAATTCTTGGACCTGGTCTTGTAACAGGAGCTAGTGATGATGATCCCTCTGGAATTGCAACCTATTCACAGGCAGGGGCAGCCTATGGACTTTCGGCTTTGTGGACTTCAATTGTTGCATTTCCTTTGATGGCGGCTATTCAGCAAATGTGTGCTAGGATTGGTATAGTGACTTCTCATGGATTAACAGGTGCGCTCAAAAATAATTATCCGAGACCTATTTTGTATCTAATGCTTTTGTTTAGTTTTCCAGCTATTGTGATGAATATTGGTGCTGATATTGCTGGAATGGGAGCAGTAGGAAATTTATTATTCCCATCCATTGAGGCGACTTATTTTAGTGTTTTATTTACTATAATTCTTTTAGGGTTAATCATTTATTTACCTTATCAAAAAATTGCTACCACACTAAAATATCTCTGTATTGTGATGATTGTTTATTTTATTGTACCGTTTTTGTACAAACAAGATTTGTTACAAATTACGAAGGCAACTTTTATCCCTACTATCGAATTCAATAAAGAGTTTATGGGAGTTTTGGTAGGTATTTTGGGTACTACAATTTCGCCTTATTTGTTTTTTTGGCAAGCCTCAATGGAAGTAGAGGAACAGAATAAAAAACACCTGATGGTCAATAAAAAAATCATACATGAAATAAATGAAGATATCGATTTTGGTATGTCGTTTTCCGGATTTGTAATGTATTTTATTATTTTAACTACTGGAACGGTTTTATACAATAATGGCATGCACCAAATAGATACTGTCGAGCAAGCTGCTCTTGCATTAAAACCATTGGCAGGTGATTTGGCATATCTACTTTTTGCAGTTGGAATAATCGGAACAGGACTAATTGCAATTCCAGTCTTAAGCGGTTCACTTTCATATATTATCACTGAAACTTTTGGATGGGAGCAGGGTCTTGATAAAAAATTTCACGAAGCAAAGGCTTTTTATTTGATTATCGCGATTTCTTTGTTGTTGGGATTGTCATTAAATTATGTAGGCATTTCTCCAATTCAGGCTTTGATTTATACCGCTATTCTTTACGGATTAACCGCTCCAGTTTTAATTGCTATAATTCTTCATATTTCAAATAATAAGATAGTAATGGGTAAATTTACGAATAGTAAAATGTCAAATATTCTTGGTTTTGCATCACTAATAATTATGACTGTAGCAGCAGCAACATTATTATATTTGCAATTGGCAGATTAGAGTTCTGTGTCAAAAAAAATAAAAAATCGCTTAATCAAAATAAAGTTTAATTAAGTGTATTGCTTTTGAATTTTGATAAAAAAAAACAAATAGTAATCTAAAATAAATTGTAAAAATGTTTAGTAAAGGAGACCAAGTTTCGGTTTTAGACGAGGATATAGATGGTGTAGTTTTATCAGTCAAAGAGAAGCAAGTAACTATAGATACAACCCAAGGCTTTGTGATGACATATTTTGTCAATGAGTTAATTAAAGTAAACAATTCCAGTGACTTAATGAATTCTATCAAAAGAATCAATATAGGTGAAGTTGTAAAGCAAAAAGAAATACCAAAACCCAGAAGTTTTGTTAAAGAGCGCAAAGATAAGCGTGAAATTCCTGTGCCAGAATTTGATTTGCATATTGAAAAATTGGTTCCTAATAAACGCGGAATGTCTAATTATGACATACTTACTTTGCAAACAGAAACGGCAAAACGACATATTGAATTTGCCATTAAAAACCGCATTCCGAAATTTGTTTTTATACACGGAGTTGGTGAAGGAGTCTTAAAATCTGAACTGGATTTTTTGTTGGGTCGATATGAAAATATTGCATTTCAGGATGGTAATTATCAAAAATATGGTCAAGGCGCAACCGAAGTTTACATCAAACAAAGTAGCAAATAATTTTTTTAGTATAAAATTATACCAATTGTAATTTTAAATAGGTCTATCTATTTTAAAATTTTATCCCTATAGTAATAGGGAGTTAATGCAAATAGATAAAATATTGAGTATAATTTATTGGACCTTTATATATTGCTAATCGGTATTCGATTAAAGAAAAGGAAAAATAACCTCAAATTCGCAAATTAATCCTTCTCATTTGGAAACTTTAATTTGCGAATTAGAGTTTTTTTTAATGGATTTATCTATAAAATACAAGTCCTCTCGGATTGAATCTCCGAGAGGACTTGTGAACAATTAGGTTTAATTACACACTTGGCAAATCACCACCTTCTTTAGTAGGTAAATTAGAAGAACCCATTAAGTAGATGTCTACTTGTCGAGCCGCTTCACGACCTTCGGAAATTGCCCAAACTATTAAAGACTGTCCACGACGCATGTCACCAGCTGTAAAAATGTTCGGAACGTTGGTTTGGTATTTGCCATATTCTGCTTTATAATTACTTCTGAAATCCAATTCTAAACCCAATTGGCTGCTTAGTGTTTTTTCAGGACCTGTAAATCCAAGAGCAAGCAAAGCCAAATCACAAGGCCAAGTTTTTTCGGAACCTTCCACTTCTATTAATTCAGGGCGTTGTCCTGGAACCATTTTCCATTCGACATTTACTGTTTTTAGAGCAATTAATTTGCCTTTGGCATCTTTGATGAATTCTTTGGTGTTAATCAACCAGTTTCTTTCGCAACCTTCTTTGTGTGAAGTCGAAGTTTTTAGCTGCAAAGGCCAATAAGGCCAGGGAGTAGTTTCGCTTCTTCCTACTGGAGGTTTCGGCATAATTTCGAAGTTAGTTACTGATTTTGCACCCTGACGATTTGAAGTTCCAACACAGTCAGAACCGGTATCTCCACCACCAATCACGATAACATCTTTTCCAGTAGCCAATACTTGATTTTCTACTTTTTGACCAAAAACTACTTTGGTTTGTTGCGTTAAGAAATCCATGGCTTGAACAACTCCATCTGCATCTGCACCAGGTGTTGGCAAACCTCTTCTTTCGGTTGCTCCACCGCAAAGTAGGATAGAATCAAAAGCTTTTAAGTTATTTATATCGTAGTTTACACCTACGTGTGTATTAACTTTGAATGTTATTCCTTCCGCTTCTAAAACGGCTATTCTTCGTTCGATAATTCCTTTTTCCATTTTGAAATTCGGAATCCCGTAACGCAATAATCCTCCAACAGCATCATCTCTTTCGAAAACGGTAACTAAATGTCCCGCTCTGTTTAGTTGTTGTGCGGCGGCTAAGCCAGCAGGTCCTGAACCAACAACAGCTACTGTTTTTCCAGTTCTTGTTTTTGGTGGTTGAGGTTTGATCCATCCTTCTTTGAAGGCACGCTCCACAATATTTTTTTCTAGATTTTCAATTGAAATAGGATCTTCTATAAGTCCCAAAACACAAGCTTTTTCGCATGGTGCAGGACATAATCGACCTGTAAATTCTGGAAAATTATTGGTAGAATGTAGTATCCAAGAGGCTTTTTGCCATTCCCCTTGATGCACCATATGATTGAAATCAGGAATCAAATTGCCAAGAGGACATCCGCTATGACAAAATGGAATGCCGCAATCCATACAACGAGACCCTTGTTTTGTAATCTCAGATTCACTCATTGGAACGGTAAATTCATTATAATTTCCTAATCGTTCTTCTACTGCTATATAAGATTCATCTATTCTTTCGAATTCTTTAAAACCGGTAACTTTTCCCATTGTATTATGCTGTTAATTCTTCAAAAATTTGTTCTTCTGTTTCCAAACGTTTCAATGCTTTTTTGTACTCGGTAGGCATCACTTTAACAAATTGGCGCAGGCTATTATCCCAATCTGCTAATAATTCAGTACCTCTTGTACTATTGGTGTAGGCAACGTGTTTGGCAATCAATGCTTTCAATTCCAAGGCTTCTTCGGTTTCAATAGTTTCAAATGCTATTGATTCAGTGTTACATAAACCGTTTTTGAATTTGTTTTCTGGATCGTAAATGTAAGCGATACCTCCACTCATACCTGCTGCAAAGTTTCTTCCGGTTTTACCTAAAACAACTACTTTTCCACCTGTCATATATTCGCAACCGTGATCTCCAACTCCCTCTACAACTGCAGTTGCACCAGAATTACGAACGGCAAAACGTTCACCTGCAATACCATTGATATAAGCTTGTCCTTCGATAGCACCAAATAAACAAACGTTTCCAACGATAATATTATTTTCAGCAACGAAAGTGGCTTTTGCTGGTTTCTTAATGATTAATTTGGCTCCAGAAAGCCCTTTTCCTAAATAGTCATTGGTATTTCCTTCGACGGTAAAAGTTAATCCGTGAGCACTAAAAGCGCCTAAACTTTGACCAGCAGAACCCGTAAAGTTAATATTTAATGTGTCTTCTGGTAAACCAAGATATCCGTAAATTTTTGAAATTTCATTACTTACAATAGCGCCAACCGAACGATTGGTATTATTGATTGGGTAATTCAAAGTCATTTTTTCTTTTCGGTACATTGCACGATGAGAATCTTTCAAGATTTGGAAATCCAATACATTTTCTAATTGATGATCTTGTTTTTCGGTATTTCTAACAATTCTTTCGTTGTATCCGTCTGGAGTATGTAAGATAGCAGATAAATCTAAACCTTTCGCTTTGTAATGTGTAATCGCTTTATTGGTGTTGATTTTATGTGTTTGTCCCACCATTTCAGCTAAAGTTCTAAAACCTAATTGAGCCATAATACCTCTTAACTCTTCTGCAACATAATAGAAGAAGTTAATCACGTGTTCTGGTGTTCCTTTGAAGTTTTTACGCAAAACTTTGTCTTGGGTTGCAATACCGACAGGACAGGTATTCAAATGACATTTACGCATCATAATACAGCCTGAAGCAACAAGTGGTGCTGTGGCAAAACCAAATTCTTCTGCTCCTAGTAAAGCGGCAATAGCTACATCACGTCCTGTTTTTAATTGTCCGTCACATTCTACAACAATTCTACTTCTTAGGTTGTTTAAAACCAAAGTTTGTTGTGCTTCGGCAAGTCCAAGTTCCCAAGGTAATCCCGCGTGTTTTAGCGATGTCAATGGAGATGCTCCAGTTCCACCATCGTAACCTGCAATTAATACCACGTCTGCTTTTGCTTTGGCAACACCAGCAGCAATGGTTCCAACACCTACTTCCGAAACTAATTTCACGTTGATACGAGCTTCTCTGTTGGCATTTTTCAAATCGAAAATTAATTGAGCTAAATCTTCGATTGAATAGATGTCGTGGTGTGGTGGTGGCGAAATCAATCCTACATACGGAGTTGAATTACGCGCTTCAGCAATCCAAGGCAAAACTTTTTCGCCTGGTAATTGTCCACCTTCTCCAGGTTTTGCACCTTGAGCCATTTTAATCTGAATTTCTTTGGCACTAGACAAATAGTGTGAAGTTACTCCAAAACGTCCCGAAGCTACTTGTTTGATAGCCGAGTTGCGACTGTCTCCATTCATATCGGGTTGAAAACGTTTTCTGTTTTCTCCACCTTCACCTGAATTCGATTTTCCTCCAATACGGTTCATAGCAATTGCCAAATTCTCATGAGCTTCTCTGGAAATAGACCCGTAAGACATCGCACCCGTTTTGAAACGTTTTACGATTTCTGTCCAAGGTTCCACTTCATCAATGGAAATTGGATTGAGGTTGTCAAATTCGAACAAACCACGAATAGTCATCAAATGATTGGCTTGATCGTTTACAGCTTTTGAATATTCATTATAACTTGCTTGATCGCTCAAACGAACCGCTTGTTGTAATTTGGCAATAGTGGTTGGATTGAACATATGTCGTTCTCCATTTCGTCTCCATCTATATTCTCCACCAATATTTAATCCTAATCTGTTAGGTATTAAATGATCAGGATAAGCATATTTGTATCTTTCGTTAATTTCTTTTTCAATTTCATACAAACCAATACCTTGAATTCTAGAGGTGGTGTATGGAAAGTATTTTTCAACGAATTTAGAGTTGAAACCAACAATTTCGAAAATTTGAGAACCTCTGTAGGAATGTAAAGTAGAGATTCCGATTTTGTTCATAATTTTCACAATTCCATTTCCAATTGCTTTATTGAAATTGTGAACCGCTTTTGTTTCATCTATTCCAGTAATAAATCCTTCACGAACTTGAACACGGATGATTTCGTTTACCATATAAGGATTGATGGCGCTGGCTCCATAACCGAATAAAGTAGCAAAATGGTGCGGTTCACGTGGTTCAGCCGATTCGATAATGATATCAAAATAAGAACGCTTGCGCAAACGGTTCATTTGATGATTGACATAAGAACAAGCCAATAAAGATGGGATAGGAGCCAAATCTTTATTTACTCCTCTGTCTGATAAAATGATAATATTAGTACCTCTTTCGACTGCTTTGGTAACTTGAACTATTAAAGCATCTAAAGCATCCTCTAAACCGTTCAATCCTTTTGCTTTTGGATATAGAATCGAAAAAGTTTCTGCATGGAAATTATCAATAGCGATTGCTCTAATTTTTTCTAAATCTTTATTAGAAATAACAGGATTTTGAATTCTTAATTTTCTGCATTGTTTGCTAGAAATATCAAAAATGTTTCGGTCTTGACCTAAAGCCAAACTGATATCGGTTACAATTTCTTCACGAATTCCATCCAAAGGCGGATTGGTAACTTGAGCGAATAATTGTTTAAAATAATTTGAGATTAATTGTGGTCTGTCTGATAAAACGGCTAGGGGAGTATCAGTACCCATAGAGCCTAAAGTTTCTTTTCCAGATTGCGCCATCGGGGTAATTACATCTTGGATGTCCTCTAAAGTGTAATTAAATAGACGTTCTCTTGTAGCTAAATCAATCGTTTCAATTGAGCAAACTTCGGACGAACTAGGGACATCTTTTAGGTGTAATCTGTATTGATTCAACCATTCTTGATAAGGTCTTTCAGAAACGATTTTGCTTTTTATTTCTTCATCATTAATGATTCGCCCTTCATTCATATCTACCAAGAACATTTTCCCTGGTTCCAATCTTCCGTGGCTTTCTACATCCTCTGGAGCAACATCTACAACACCAATTTCTGATGCCATAATCAATTTACCACTTTTGGTAACAGTATATCTTGAAGGTCTTAAACCATTACGGTCTAGTAGTGCTCCAACATAATCCCCATCTGAAAATGGAACCGATGCTGGACCATCCCAAGGTTCCATTATACAAGCATTGTATTCGTAAAATGCTTTGCGTTCTGGAGACATGGTTTGGTGTTTTTCCCATGCTTCTGGAATCATCATCATCATTACTTCTGGTAATGATCTTCCGGTGTGCATCAACAATTCAACCACCATATCCATAGAAGCCGAATCTGATTTTCCAGGAATAATGATTGGGAATAATTTGTCTATTTGTGGACCAAAAACATCACTTTTCATGATTTCCTCACGAACACGCATTCTACTCACATTACCACGCAACGTATTGATTTCTCCATTTTGACAGATGTATCTAAACGGTTGTGCCAATTCCCAAGAAGGCATAGTGTTTGTAGAAAAACGTTGATGTACTAAAGCCAAACGAGTTACTAAATCAGTTTGTTGTAAATCCGTATAATATGGCCCAATATCTTCAGGCATAATAATACCTTTGTATATTAAGGTTGTAGTCGATAAACTAGGAATATAAAAATAAGAACATTCCGATATTTTTGAATTAATAATCGTGTGTTCTGTAATTTTACGGGCTGCATATAATTTAGCTTTGAAAGTAGCTTCATCAATAGCCTCGCTTTTTCCAATAAAAATTTGCTTAATAGTAGGTTCCGATGCCAAAGCAATTTCCCCAAGTTGAGAAGAGTCTACAGGAACATCTCTCCAACCCAAAATGGTTAATCCTTGATTCTTTATTTCTTTTTCGAATACCTCTTTACAAAAAACATATTGATTTTCGGTTTTAGGCAAAAAGACCATTCCCACTGCATATTCACGTGCATTTGGCAATTTGAAATCACAAACTCTACTAAAATATTCGTGAGGAATATCTATTAATAAACCAGCACCATCACCAGTTTTTCCGTCAGCACTTACACCACCTCGATGCTCGAGTTTTACAAGGATTTCTAGTGCGTCATGAATAATTTGATTTGTTTTTTCTCCTTTGAGGTTGCAAATAAATCCAGCTCCACAGTTTTCGTGTTCGAATTCTGGCAAATAAAGCCCCTGTTCTTTAATTTTCATGCTAAATAATTTTTATGCAAAAATATTGATTTCATTTATTAGATTAATTTTAAAATTTATGTTTAACTTATTTTTGCCATAATGTTAAAAAAACACTCAATAAATAGCAATTAATCATTAGTAAACACTCAAATTAACAAATTGATAATTTTGTTTTGATATAACAGCCTGATTTCTTGAAAAATTCTTGTTGTTTTCATTGTTTTTGTTGTTTGATTTTAAAATATCAATCGATGTAGTGGCATTATCCTTACTTCTTTTTATAAAAGGTTGTTGGCAAGTTATCAATTTGGAAAATAAAATAAACGATCAATTATATCGATTTTAATACCAAATAATAAATATGCTTTTATATGAAATCGCCATTAACAACAAGTTTGCGTAAGCAAATGAAATTCGCTGAACACCTATAAAAAATATAAACTCAGTGAAGCAAACACCAATAAGTAAAAGGCGACCCGAGACAAAGTCGAACTGGCGAAGCATACCATATATGACCGCTGAAAAATCAAAATTTACATATATGAAATGAGCATGACCTAAAATTGGTCGCAAACACCGATGAAGATATATGCGGCTCGAACGAAGTGAACTGGCGAAGCAATTACATATGACCGATAAAAAACAATAAATATCCACATATGAAAAAAGATTTGAGTTTTAAGATGAATTTTTGTTATGTTTGTAGCACTTTTTTAAAAGAGAAAATTTATAAAAATGGATATACACGAATACCAAGGAAAACAAATTTTAGCCAGTTATGGTGTTAAAGTACAAAGGGGATATGTGGCTAACAACCCTAACGAAGCGGTTGCAGTTGCCAAACAATTGACGGCTGAAACCGGAACAGGTTGGCATGTAGTAAAGGCACAAGTTCACGCAGGTGGTCGCGGTAAAGGTGGAGGAGTTAAGCTTGCCAAAAACTTGCAACAAGTTGAAGAATTGGCCGAACAAATCATAGGGATGAATTTAATTACGCCTCAAACTTCTGCCGAAGGTAAAAAAGTGCATAAAGTTTTGATTGCTGAGGATGTTTATTATCCCGGTGAAAGCGAAACTTCGGAATTTTATATGTCTGTTTTATTGAATAGAAGTAGAGGATGCAACATGATAATGTATTCTACCGAAGGCGGGATGGATATTGAGCAAGTAGCGGAACACACTCCACATTTAATTTTTACCGAAGAGATTGATCCTACGGTTGGATTGCAAGGTTTTCAAGCCAGAAGAATTGCCTTTAATTTAGGTCTTTCTGGAAATGCTTTCAAAGAAATGGTGCAGTTTGTAGATGCTTTATACAAAGCTTACATCGGTTCTGATGCTTCAATGTTTGAAATCAATCCTGTATTGAAAACTTCTGATAATAAAATTATAGCCGTTGATGCCAAAGTAAATTTAGACGATAACGCATTGTTTAGGCATAAAGATTTAGCAGAAATGCGTGATGTTCTCGAAGAAAATCCAATCGAGGTGGAAGCAAAAGAAGCAGGATTGAACTATGTAGATTTGGATGGAACAGTAGGTTGTATGGTAAACGGCGCAGGACTGGCTATGGCAACCATGGATTTAATAAAATATGCTGGTTTTGAACCTGCCAACTTCTTAGACGTGGGTGGAACTGCCGATGCAAAACGTGTGGAATTAGCGTTCCGTATCATTTTGAAAGATCCAAATGTAAAAGCCATTTTGATTAACATTTTTGGAGGAATCGTTCGTTGTGACCGTGTGGCTCAAGGGGTTGTTGATGCTTACAAAAATATGGGAGACGCTATTACAGTGCCAATTATCGTTCGTTTGCAAGGAACCAATGCAGAAATCGCAAAAGAATTAATCGATAATTCAGGAATGCCAATTTTATCAGCTGTTGAATTTCAAGAAGCGGCTGATCAAGTAAAAGCCGCGCTTTCTTAAATCAATAAAAACTATTTTTATACTGAAAATCCTGAACGAGAGTTCAGGATTTTTTGTTATATAAAAAATAAATTTAAACTCAGGATTTTTTATTTTTACCAAAATTGTATTTTACTTTCTCAACCACTTGCACTTTGGGTGCCGGTTTCTTGAAAGGTTTCTTTTTGGCCGCAGGCTTTGTTTTAGAAGGACTTTGATCGCCTCTGGCTTTTTCTTCGTCTCTTGGTTTTGGCTTAAATTCTGCTCTTTCTTTCTGTCCTTCTTTTGTGGGAATTTGAGCTTTATGTTTTGCCAAAACGGCTGTGGGATTTTTAGGATTTTCTTTAGTTCCTCGCAAATGAATGACCAATCCGTTCAGGAAATTGCGCAAAACTTGATCGCCACATTCTACATAATTGGGGTGATTTTCGGAGCGGAAAAAAGCACTCAATTCTGTTTTTGAAATTCTAAAATCGACCAACTCTAGTATTTCAACTATTTGGTCATCTCTCAACATTAAGGCAACTCGCAGTTTTTTGAAAATATCGTTGTTTGTCATTTGATATGTTTATTGTTTTTGGTTTATTGTTTACAGTTGATGAGCTAACAACAAACGGCAAACTTTTAGAAAAGCCAAAGATAGGCATTTGTAAATCCATCTCATCATAATTTTTCGTTATGTTGTCCGCCTTTGACAATCTTCTTTTTGGTCAATTTCTTGCATTCACAACGTTTTTCCGAAACCCAATCATCTATTTTAGTAAGACCTAGAAAAAATAGGTTTTATCCAAGAATTTTAAAAACCGAAGGACGCCCCAGCTTTGACCTTAAAGTATTTCTAAAAATTTACCTATATGGCTATTTGAACGGCATCCGCAGTTCGAGAAGATTAGAGAAAGAATGCCATCGCAATCTGGAGATGCAATGGCTACT
>JACCDI011833897.1_pt1 | contig 18125 bp, 25 predicted proteins | sample 7442791 | NCBI WGS metagenome assembly JACCDI01 (sample SAMN15323434, study PRJNA562643) | freshwater metagenome | isolation source: river surface water | place: USA:Blue River Watershed | collected 2017-08-15
ATTCGGTCCAGGACCCCGAATCTGCATAGTCATAGAACATCTTAGGGGTGCGCTTTTGATGGAGGACGCGCAAATCTTCAATATTGGTAATAATTGGCATGATGAGTTTTAATAGTAAATACAACGGACTGTATCGGACAGACTAAGAATCTGTCTATTATGAATGATCCTAACTAAACCCCCAACCCAGAGATGAAACCAGCCGTATTAGCCTTTGATGTATTTGGAACCGTGGTCGATTGGCATGGCTCGATTGCGGCTGAGGTTGCCCAACTCATCCCCAAGGTCGACCCCATTGCCTTTGCAAGCGCCTGGCGATCTGGCTACAAGCCTGCCATGGCTAAAGTTCGCAGTGGTGAACTGGGTTGGACTCGGATTGATGATCTGCACCGGATGATTTTGGATCAGGTGCTAGCCGATCAAAAAATTGATCATCTAACTGAAGCCCAAAAGAAGCATCTCAACCTAGTCTGGCACCGATTAAAACCTTGGCCGGATTCGGTGCGCGGTTTAACACTCCTAAAACAAGACTTTACGATCGTTACCCTGTCAAACGGTAATTTAGGTTTGCTTGCCAATATGGCAAAAATTGGCGGTTTACCTTGGGATCTGATTCTATCGGCCGAAGTATTTCGGCACTACAAGCCCGATCCAGAAACGTATCTTGGTGTTTGCCAAACCTTTGATCTAGAGCCCCAAGGCGTGATGCTAGTTGCTGCCCACAAGGATGATTTAGAGGCTGCTCATGCATGCGGTCTCCAAACAGCGTTTATTGAACGGCCTAAGGAGTTTGGGCCAAAGGTGACACGAACAGATCTTGGACATGAATCGTGGACTACTTACCACGCCAAAGACTTTATTGATCTTGCAGCGCAACTTAAGGCTAGCCCGTAAATCATGATCTAGATCAAACTAAAATCCAAGAAAAAGATCATACTGAGAGAAATAACTGGAGGATTCTATGGCAAATCTAACCATTGAAATTGAGAATCTAAAATGCGGCGGTTGTGAGAACACCATCGTCAAAGGCTTAAAAGCGATTTCTGGAGTTCAGGCGGTGACAGTCGATCACGCAAACAGAGCCGTTGTTCTGGATGCCGACCCTCATTTGCGCCAGCAGATTGTTGATAAGCTATTGAGTATGGGTTACCCAGAAAAAGGTTCCGTAGCAGGTCTTGATAAAGGAATTGCGACGGCGAAATCATTTGTAAGTTGCGCGATCGGCCGCATTAGCTAAGTACTCCATCAATCGGCTAAGATGCCAGGATGTTCCATATCGACATCATTGGCTATTTCGCTGCGGTACTGACCACTTTCTCATTTCTCGTTCAGGCCATTCAGTCCTGGCGCACGAGAGATCTCTCGGGCATATCGGTGGGTATGTACAGTATGTTTACCCTTGGGGTAGCACTGTGGTTAATCTACGGGATTGTGATTGAAAGCTGGCCTTTGATGGTGACCAATGCCCTCACTTTTTTATTTGCTCTGAGCATATTGCTCATGAAACTAAAACAAATGTCAAAATAGCTGAGTGCGCACTGTATTCTGACTAAATTCTAATAATGAAAATTCTTAAAATGCTTGTATTCCTGATCGTATTGGCGACAGCGATTGCAATCGGTGTTGCGTATTACACCGCCAGCAAATTGGATGGGTATGTGAAGCGCTCGATCGAGAACTATGCCACGCAATCGTTGGGCACCAAGGTAACGGTTGGCGAAGTGAATCTGAGTTTGCGTCAAACCCAAGCAACGATTCGTAATCTTGAGGTTGCCAACCCCCCGGGTTTTGATGGGGCGCATGCATTTAAAGCGGGAACCATTGAGATTACGTTAAATCCGAAAGAATCGAAACTAGACACTGTGGTGATTGATCGAGTGCTCTTGAATCATCCGAGTGTTCGGTATGTCAAAACGAAAGATTCTGACAATTTATCGGTACTTCAAAATAACGCCAAGCAATATAGTGCGACTAATCAAAAGGAAGATGCTCAAAGCAAAGCTGGTAAAGCAAGTGATTTTAAGCAGCCACGCATCCTTATCAAGCAGTTTGATATTCAGGGGGCGGATCTGGTTTATCAGGATATGCGAATCTTAGGAACAAAGGTTAACCTTAAATTAGAGGATATTCAGATCGTAAATATCGATACTGGTAAAGATGGTGCAGGAACTAAAGAGGCCGTCGGAAAAATTATTGATGCGATTATCCCCGTCGTGAAGAACGCAGCACTCAAAAGTATCAATACCTATTTGAACATTGCGACCGATACTCTACGTGACGTGACTGACAGCGCTCAGCAGTACGGCAAGGACGCCATTACCAACATCAAGAAATTTTTTCAAAAACAATAATCGAAGACCCATGTCCACCAATTCATATAACGGCCGACTTACTTCACTTTCCCATGGGGGCGGCTGTGGTTGCAAAATTGCACCTGGTGTCTTGAGTGATATTTTGCGCGCATCCCCGCTCAAAATCATTCCACCCGCTTTATTGGCCGGCTCAGAAAACAATGAGGATGCGGCGGTTTATCAAATCAATGATCATCAGGCGATTGTGGCAACTACGGATTTCTTCATGCCAATTGTTGATGACCCGTATGATTTTGGTCGGATTGCTGCAACTAATGCGATTTCAGATATTTATGCCATGGGTGCACAACCCCTATTTGCGCTTGCCTTGCTCGGAATGCCGATCAACGTGTTGCCGTTGGAGGTGATTCAGAAGATTATTGCGGGCGGCGAGTCGGTATGCCAAGCGGCGGGCATTCCGATTGCTGGTGGTCATTCGATTGATACGGTTGAGCCTATCTATGGCTTAGTGGCGATTGGTATCGTTGATCCGGCTAACTTGAAACGCAATAGCGGTGCTCAAGCAGGTGACATCATTATTTTGAGTAAACCCCTGGGGGTTGGTATTTTGAGTGCCGCGCTGAAGAAAGAGCGTTTGTCTGCTAAAGGATATGAGGCAATGATTGCCTACACCACTCAGCTGAATCAGCCCGGTATTGCACTATCGAAGATGTCAGAAGTGCATGCTTTGACAGATGTCACGGGCTTTGGTTTGGCAGGGCATCTTTTGGAGATGAGTCGAGGGGCAAGCCTGAGAGCCAATTTGAACTGGTCCGATGTTCCAGTGATTTCTGAAGCAGTTGAGTTTGTTAAAGAGGATATCTACACCGGCGCTTCAACCCGCAATTGGCAGGCGTATGGCAGGGAGGTTTCGTTTGGTTCAGATATCCAACCATGGCAACAGCACTTAATGACCGATCCGCAAACCAGCGGCGGATTACTGATCGCATGTGCACCTACGGCCAAAGACCAGGTATTGGATTTACTCCATCGCTCGGGCTTTCATGAGGCGAGAGCAATTGGCCATTTCGGCAGTGGTCAAGGCCTTGCAATGACCTAGGAACGGGGCTTGGCTTGCCTTTTACCAATTACCTTAAAACTCGCTACAATTAAATTATTATTGATCAAACTCAAGGCCTCATCATGAAAAACCAAGGTTTTGCAACGTGTTTTCAGTCCTTCATGCAAAGCATGATGGGTTCCCCCATGAAGCGGGGCGAATGGTTTTTACAACTCATGATCGATAAGCGCGATGAGCGCTTGCGTAAAAAAATCTATTAATTTCTTTTGATCGAATGCGATCAATTGTGAGGTATTTGGGCATACACTTAGTTGTGTGCCTTTTTATTTTGCCCATCAGTGGATCGGCGGCCGGTCTTGCAGATGTGGTTGGTGAAGGACAGATTCGGTTTCTCAAAACCAAGCCTGATCCGAATTCATATACCTACGAATCGAGAGTAACCATCCTAGAGACCAGCCTTGATTCTGGTTTGGTCCAAATACAAACTTGCCACAAAAAATTGGATCCAATTCGTAAAGTAGTTATTTTATTTAACAAAGATCGAATTCGGGATATTCAAGTTCGGACCATGGATGGTATCGCAATGGCTGAAGTGAAAGACAATCGTGTGACCTTAAGTGAAGTGCAAAAGGGCGGATCCATCTGCATCGATTTGCAGTCGAAGGCCCTGGATTCACTCGGTAATGGTCTCTATCAACTTAATGCTGGCCCTTTGATGCGCAGACTCTTTGATGGCTATTTACCCATGACCGCAAACATGAAGTTCTCTTGGCCAGACAAGCTGCTTGCCGTTCAAGAGACTAAACCAGCGATTCAAGATGGTGTTGATATCAAGTCGGCTAACGACGGACTTGAGATGGACTTGGTCTTTGCCGGAAAAATGACTGCACAAATCGTATTAAAGCGCTCCGATTAAGGGCTAGAGTTTTTCACAGCGATAGTGCTCAGAGCCGATAGCTAAGCGCGATTCACTCTGAATCAGTTGCGCAATGGATGCCTTGACGTCACCGACCTTGCAGTTTTCATCAAAGTAGCTAACCAGTCCGAAACTACCGCAAAAACGTAACTGCCGGTCCCCAATTTTCATGGTTGATTGCTGCAAGACCATGGTTACTTTTTTACGAGAGTCATCTTCGGGAACGCAGTTCCAGGTCGAGTAGTCGGCTTGGCCGCATGCTGAAAGTGTCAGAAGTAAGGGTAGCAAGTAAAAAATACGCATTTACAGGACAATAGAAATCACATTTGATCTATTGTATGAGCCAAACCCTACTTCCGTTGACCCTGTTTTATGATGGTGCCTGCCCACTGTGTCAGGCAGAAATTCTTTATTTGCAGACGCGTAACCAGCAGCAATTGCTTCAATTCATCGATGTCAACAGTAGTGCGTTCGACCCAGAGCGTGTTGGCGTTTCATGTCAGGCCGCGCTCGATCAAATGATTGGGCAAATTGAGGGACAGGCTCCGATTCATGGGGTACCAGTCTTTGCAGAGGCCTATCGGCGGGCGAATTTACCGATCTTGGCTTGGATTTTTTCAAGAAAAACTCTGAGGCCCATCTTAAATCTGGCTTATCGGATCTTTGCCAAGAATCGCCATGTGATATCTGGCGCTATCGGACCCATCGCTTTAAATCTGGTGAAGCGGATTACTCAATCACCGCGATGAAGCAGCGCTTGATTTTGTTGGGCGATTGAGCACTCGCGCGGCCCGGGAATGAGCGTAATCGCATCGCCAGCTTGGATAAGTCCTGCCTGCAGTACCCGCAGGTACCAACCGCTACGAGCGCCTTGGATCATTGCTTTGGCCGCTGTTGCGACACCCGTCTTCGCTGTGAACTTATAGCAGGGCTCACGTAATTTAGTCACGGCACATTCGATGGATCCGATACGAAGGCGATCGCCAACGTAGACATCGTACTCATTAAGGCCGCTAATGGTGAGGTTCTCACCGAGGTACCCATGCTCTAAAGGGATGGATTGGCCTTTGGCCTCAGAGAGTAGCGATGACCAAAAGGGGTAATGCTCTTGCGGATACATATAGAGAGCTTTTTCAATCCCACCATGAACTTGAGGATCGGCTTGTTCATCACCAACAATGCCACTTGCTGTGATTTCAATCGGGTTGGGTTGAATGAGGGTGCTAACTGGAGTTTTATTGATGGCCGATATGACCGTATGAAGGTCTTCGCCGTCACGAATCCACAGAGGTTTGACGAGCCCAGCACTAATGGTTTCTAGACGAATTGCCATCACCCATTATGCCGAAGAAAGCCCCAAGCTCAAACTCGGGGCAATAGGCTGGATTTACTTCCTCTCGGCGCGAATGGATTGATCGCACTCGCGAATGCTATGGTTATAGCGCTGATGGTGATTATTTTTGTCGAGCGACGCTTTGCAATCGGCGATGGAATAGCGCACATTAGCTTGGTTCGGATTTGTCATAGAGGCTCCCTTATAGATGATAAAAAAGTCAGGAAAGGTCCTGCGAAAAGAATATAGGGCTCTGACTGTGAAAATTCAAGGGTGATCGATTAAGATCAGCGGATGAACTGGTTGAAGAGGCTTCCCCCAATACGTCGAGAGCCGCCTGGCTTTGAATGGACCATCTTGCGCTATACCCCAAGGCTGATGGTCTATGGCACCAGCGTATTTGTCATACCACTTGGTATTTTGCAATACGGAATAGAGCCGAATGGATCATCCAAGCTTTGGGAGATCTATTTCCTTGCGGGACTCATTTTTTTCTGGACAGGGCTATTTACTGCCGCCTTGTGTGCCTTCATTGTGTATTTAATGAAAGGCCCAGCATTAGTTGCGGATGCGTACTACCTAGAGGACTCGGATTTACCAAAATGAAGGGTTGCGCAGGGATCAGCGCGCTCGATGCTGGGTGTAATCCAAACAAAATCATAGAGTTTGGCTAGCTCGGTTAACCCTTTCGAGTTACGCTGATCTTCTTCAACAAAGCCAACACTCACACGTTTCTTAGAGGGCTCAAGGGATCTTAAAACTTGGGGAACCCCATAATCATTCCGAACATGGCCATTACCGGCAAACAGAATAGCAGGGGAATGGCGCATCATAACCTGGGCCATCGAGATGTCCGTCAAGCGTTGAACCCGAAACATGGGTTCTAAATACTGGGCAGGAAGCTTACCGCAATGCCCTTCGATCAAATCGTTGTCAAGGCTGCGTTTTGCATCACTTGCCAAAGCACTTTTGTGGTAATCCGACTCCATGGCCGCCGGGATGGGCCCGCCAGAGAAGATGGTTTTGGAGATTGAGCGATCTAAATTGGAGCCATAGAGCGGCCAGTTGGATAGCCGAATCGCTTCAAATAGGGGCTGATAGAGTTTCCAAGGCCACGCTTTTGGAGAAAATCCTGCTTGCTCTAGCGAGGGTAGAGTTGACCCAGAAAATTGGACTAATGGGCCAGTTGGAAGATATTCAACAACCGCTGTATATTTTTTGCTGGCAATGGCAACAATCAATCGACTCCGTGCTTCATGATGATAGGGATTATCGTGTAGCTCACCCAGCAAAATATAGTCAGCGCTGATTAGCTGAGCAGTCAACTGTTCTGGATTGACTGGGGTTTGACTCCGAAGATCAATGATTGAATTTGCAGTGGCTGTGATGCTCATTAAGAGAAGGCAGCAGCCCAGATAAATATTCTTAATGACAATCATTAAGAATATTTCTTAAGCGCGGCAAAAAAACGTTGGCCCATCGGTGATACAGGCTCGTGCGGAGAGCCCATTTTCCCAGTGATGCGTTGGACCTCCTGGACCAGCCTACGACCAAAGCCCATGAGCCGATACATGGGTTGGACATAAATGTATTCAATATCACCATCATTGGAATACCGGCAGTAAGCGATCGTGGTGTTTTGGTTCTTAATCCAGATCGTTTGTTGCTCAACTTCCATTGGGTAGTCCATCGGATTGACTGATTGCATTATTTCCTAAATCGCCTGTAGAATGAATCTCGATATTTTATGTTTAGTTTTGAATTCTAGTATTGCAAGTCTGTTTGTATTACTTAGTATTTATGTACCGAATAATAAAAATCGATCCTGTTAAAGAACTGGTCTACGTTGCAGACGAACCGAAAGGGAAGTCCTTTGAGTTTTACTTCCCAAAACTAAGTGACGCTGTTTTCATTGAGGAATACACCTTAAAAGTGATGAGTAGCGACGGTCGCTACAAAATCATCTCGCTACTGGGCCGATAACAAGCGGTATGCCGTTCTCACGCATTGAGCCAGACCCAGATAATCAATTTATGCCGTCTGAGGCCCAATTGATCTTGGATAGCTATCAACATTTCGTAAGAAAGCCTTGTATTGTGCCCGTCACTTCAATGAGTGCAGCGCAAATGCTTTATGAAGCCCCATTTGCTGTGGTGGCGCACGATACGCGAGCCGATCCAATTTTTGGCTACGCCAATCGCATGGCCCAGAATGCATTTGAAATGAATTGGACTGAAATTACCTCAATTCCATCGCGCCAGTCGGCAGAACCTGTTTTGCAAGATGAGCGCCAATCCCTATTGCAGTGCGTGCAACAGTTTGGTTTTATCGATGATTACTCAGGAATTCGGATATCCAAGACTGGCAAGCGGTTTTGGATTCGCAATGCAACCGTCTGGAATTTAATCGATGGCAGTGGGGCGAGGGTGGGTCAAGCCGCACGATTTGATCGCTGGGATTATTTACCAGCCTAACCCTCGCGAATTTCTGAAGCTTTATCCTGTATTGCATTCTTGGCTTGATCGGTCATCCGTCCAAGATTGCGAACCTGCATGAGCATGCGCGGATTCTTACTCATCGCGCTCTCATGACGAATCAGAAAATCCCAATACAGCGTGGTAAATGGACAGGCATTAGGGCCGGTGGATTGATCGGGCTTAAATACACAGTGCTTGCAATAATTGCTCATCCGATCAATGTATTTACCGGTTGCAATATAGGGCTTACTCGCCATTAGACCGCCATCAGCAAACTGGCTCATGCCAATGACATTAGGGAGTTCAACCCATTCAACGGCATCCACATACACGCTCAGATACCAAGCATGAATCTCTTTTGGGTTGACCCCAAGAAGTAGGGAGTAGAGACCGGTGACCATCAGTCGTTGAATATGGTGTGCATAGCCGGTCCGCAAACTCTGGGTAATCGTTTGCGACAAACAATGCATTTGGGTATTGCCATCCCAGAAGAATGCCGGTAGTGGCTGATTGGCTTTCAACGCATTTAGTTCCAAGTACTTTGGCATATTCACCCAGTAAATACCGCGGACATATTCGCGCCAACCTAAGATTTGACGAATAAATCCTTCGACCGCAGCGATTGGTGCCAAGCCTTGCCGATAGGATTCTTCAGCAGCTGCCACCACTTCCTGGGCTGATAGTAGTTTCAGATTTAGAGCGCTGGCGATATGCGAATGAAATAACCATGACTCATTGGTCCACATCGCGTCTTGGTACAGGCCGAACTTGGGTAGGCGATTTTGAATAAAGTCATCTAAGACGCGCAGAGCCTCATCTCGATCGACTGGCCACCCAAAGCCAGAGATACTTGCAGTAGCCGAACCTGGATGGGATGCAAAGCGACTGTTCACTAAATCAATCACTTGGACGGTAATGCCATCAGGTTTAAGACGCAGTGGTGGCGGTATCGGTGGCGGACCTTCCCTGCCAAAGGAGGCACGATTTTCAGAATCAAAGTTCCATTCTCCACCAGTGGGGCTATTGCCATCCATCAGGACACCATGCTGTTTGCGCAGCTCCCGATACCAATACTCCAACCTCAGTTGCTTACGACCCTTGGCATGTTCAAAAAACTCCCGAACGGTCGAGAAAAAATACCGATCTTCGCGGATTTCGAGTTCAATACCAGTTTGCCATGACAACTGTTTGATTTTCTCTAGAACGCGCCAATCCCCTGGGGCGGTCATGATTAGTCGCTTGGGTTTGCAATCCGCAATCGTTCTTAATAGTTCGCCCTCAAGGGTTTGGGTATTCTTGGGGTCATCTAGCTTACTGTAATGCAGGGCAATTTTGGTCTTCTGCAGTGAATCCGCGAAATGACGCATGGCACTAATAAATAGTGCAATCCGTTGTTTGGAAGACCAAATGTGAGCGGATTCTTCATCCACTTCTGCCATCCAGACCGCGTCCTGCTTCACATCAAAGCCGTCAAATGCACTTGCATCCCGATTGAGCTGGTCGCCGAGAACGAGGATTAGGTTTCGCATGGCTTATTAATCAACGATATTTGGATGGGATTCTTCATCAAATCAATTATCCTTGAAAGATAAATAATTGATTATTGATGCCATGACAAGTATTGATTTCAGTAAAGATGCAGCCCAATTCTGGGATAAACGCTTTTCTCAGGCGGAATATGTGTTTGGTAAAGAGCCGAATGCGTATTTAGAAAATCAGGTACTAAAGTACATGAAGCCTGCTGCCAACACCCTCTGTGTCGCTGATGGTGAGGGGCGCAATAGTGTGTGGTTAGCAAAGCAGGGACTGAATGTGGAGGCCTTTGATATATCGCCAGTAGCGATCGAAAAGGCAAAGCAGTTAGCAAAACATGAGCAGGTATTGGTTGCATTCAATGTTGCTAGTACCTACTCTTGGGTATGGAAACCCAATCACTACGATTTGATTGCAGCTATCTTTATTCAATTTGCGACCCCCAATATGCGTATTGACCTATTTGCTCAAATGCGCGATTCCTTAAAACCGGGTGGATATTTAATCCTTCAAGGCTATACACCGAAGCAATTAGATTACAAGACGGGTGGCCCACCGAGTATTGACCACCTTTATACCAGTGAATTAATGCAAGACCTCTTAAGAGGGATGAAAATCTGTGATTGGCAAGAGTATGAGGCAGAAATTCATGAGGGTGAGGGGCATCATGGCATGTCGGCCCTCATGGGTGTAGTGGCTCGCAAAACCTGAGGCCTTATGTAGCCAATTGCTGTTGGATGTAGCGATCAAGATCCCCATGTCCCAGTGCGCCGCTTAAGCGATTGGTTTCTTTGCCACCCTTAAAGAAAGTGAGAGTGGGGATAGAGCGTATGCCAAACTGAGCGGCAATGCTTTGTTCTTCCTCGGTATTGAGTTTCACAAATAAAACCTGATTAGTGTAATTCTTAGCAAGTTGAGCGAAGGTAGGTGCAAACATCTTGCAAGGCCCGCACCACGGTGCCCAAAAGTCAACCAAGACCGGTATCTCCGTTTGATGGATCAGTTCCCCAAAGTCAACCGCATTCGCCTCAATCGGCGCCGAGAGTAGGTCATGCTGGCAACTACCGCAAATCGGCTTGCTAGCCACTTTTTCAGGGGATAAGCGATTTAATTTGCCGCAAGAAGGGCATTTGATCAGCATCTACTTGTCTCCAACATTACAAAGCAATCTGCAATTTTAGTTAAATGATGATAGGATTGAATCATGATTAAACGTCTGGTCCTCACGTTTTTGATTTTACTTCTGCCCATTCAATCCTGGGCGGTAGTCGATATGAGCTTGAAAAAAGAGACATCGATATTTGTGAATGCATCAAATGCTGTTCAAAACAATTATCATCCATGCCACCAAGAGGCCTTCAGCGCTGATGATCAGAGTACAGACGTTAATCAAACCAGCTGCAATGCCTGTAGTTTGTGTATGGCATTTGGTGCCTCTCTGATCTCTAATCCCACTTTACGCTTTGAATCACCTACACAGAGTTTCTTTATCTCCGTTTTAGGTTTTAGCAGCGAAGACCTCGTTTTAGGAAATAAGCCCCCGATTCTTTAACTCCCTAGGATAAGTCCGCCCAAATTTTGGGTTTTCTTTACTTTGGAGAGTTAAATGAAATATTTTTTATTACTAATTGCGAGTCTGTTTTCCTTATCGGCTGACGCAGCCACAGAGTGGGTGAGGGCAGAAGTCGTTCGTGTGGATACTGCAAAGCAGCGGATTGTTTTGAAGCATGAGCCGATTCCCAGTATCAAAATGCCCGCTATGACCATGCGCTTTGATGTGGTTAAAGAAGTTCCACTCGATTCATACCGGCCGGGGGATCGCGTGCAATTTCAGTTTAAAGAAGCTAGTGGCAGTCTCGATGTCACGGCGATGGAGAAGCTGAAATGAAGTGGCTTGGCCACTTTCTATTGCTTGGGATGTCTGTATTGGTCGGCCAGGTAAGCGCTGCCCCCATGGGGTTTAAGAATAGCTGGATGATTATGGGGGACTTTTCAAAGACCTACCAGGAGTTTGCGGTGAACTATGCAACCACAGCAAACGATGCATTTGGGTTCTCAACGAGTGCAATGCAGACTGATAACTCGGTATCCAAACAGCAAAATGCCGAGGCAGTCTACACCCGCAAACTCGTGCGCTGGAATATGCCCGAAGCCCAAGCCAATATTTGGTTTATTGGCGGTTTGGGCGCCACCACAGGTAACACCTTTGTCGGAACGAAGGCAATGGCTTCCCCAGGTATTCAGGTGGATTATGAAACTACCCGGTTTTATTCCATGGCCTCAGCCCGAGTGTATGCCGCGGAAGGTGCAACTAGCAATATCACGACTGCGCGATTGGGCGCGTCATTTTATGAAGTCGAGTATGACGAACCTCAACCATGGCTCGTGATTGAAGCTAGGCGAATGACGTTTGTCTCAAAGCAATATGAGTTCACACCCATGTTACGGGTGATTCATAACCGCTATTTTGTGGAAGCAGGCGCCACTCTATCAGGCCAGTGGCGCTTTAACTTTATGTACAACTATTAGGAGAGTCAAGATGAAATCCATTTATTCCATGCTATTTATTGCACTTATCAGTTTCGGATCTGTAGCACATGCCAGTATGAAGGTAACGGTGAACGGTATGGTGTGCTCGTTTTGTGCCCAAGGAATTGAAAAGAGTATTTCAAAGATGAATGAAACCAAAGCCGTCTTTGTGGATCTCAAAAATAAGGTCGTTGTGATTGAGCCCAAAGATGGAAAAACACTGAACGAGAAAGAAATTTCTGCTGAGATTAAAGATGCGGGCTACGATGTGGTGAAGATTGAAACGATTCCTCAAACCGTTGCGCAATTTAAGGCCTTGCAGAAAGAGAAAAAATGACCACCGATGGTTTAGAGGAATCAAAGTCGGGCTTTATCAGCTCGGTCATTACGCTGTTAGCAAGTTCTAGCACCCTAATCTGCTGCGCAATTCCTGCGTTTCTGGTCAGCTTGGGTGCTGGGGCTGCGTTGGCCTCACTGGTTGCCGTTTTCCCTCAAATTGTATGGATTAGTGAATATAAGGAAACTATATTTGCGATCAGTACCTTGTTAATGGTCCTTGGTGGAATTTTGCAATGGCGTAACCGCAATGCGCCATGCCCCGTTGATCCAAGGCTTCGAGATGCGTGCCTTAAGACCCGAAAAAATTCTTTACGGATTTATTGGGTTAGCCTAGTTCTGTTATTAATTGGGGCTTGGTTTGCATTTATTCAACCTCTGCTTTAATCCATTGATCGAATTCGCCAGGATAGCTATGCAAACTCTATGCTCGCGTTTTTAAAAATGCCTCAGGAGACTGGTTTTACCCAAGCGACTGCTTGGATTGATCCAGAGTCTAATTTCTTAGTGTGTTTTTCTGGATTTGAGTAAACGGGTAACAAGTTGCTGAATAGAGGAGCGCTCATAACTGGGTCGAACCAGCTTCTGTAATTTGTTTACTTGCTCTTGAAGTTTTTTATAGAAAGATTGGTCTGTTTCTGCGCGGTACAGAAGTTTGGCTAAGGCTTTTTCATCTCCGACTGAAAAATACCCAAGATATTTTTTCCCAAGTAATCCCAGATTACCGGGTATTTTTGATGCAAGCACCGGAACACCTGCGGCAATAGCTTCTGAGACCACATGAGCGCCACCCTCCATGTGACTTGAGATAACCATGATGTGACTACGGGCCAAGTTTTTTAAGGTCGTAAGATGACTTTGTTGGCCACGCCACGAATATTGATCATATTGATTTGAGTATTGCAATGCAGCCTTTTCCATTTTTCCACTCATGGCCATGCCAATGTGTTGAATGCGAATTTTGCTATTGGTGTGTAAGTAGGGCAATGCACGTACGATACAAAATGGATCTTTCTCAGGGCGAAGGTGCCCAATCACGCTTACCCTGAATTGCCCATTAGGCTTATGCTGCTTTGGTATCCAAGCTACCGACTGATGAATGATCATTGCCTTATAACGCCATTTTGCGGGAATGCATTGCATTGCCTCTGCTTGCAAAACGATCAATGAATCTGCTAGCGCCATCGATTCATGAACCTCCGGGTGGTTTGCCATATCTCTGTAAAGGTCGGTGCCTGTCAGAATCAGAATTAAAGGACGATTAGGATGTGCAAGCTTAAATGCGTCAATTGACGAATGACTTCGGTAGGCATGCAAGGCAACTAAGAAGCCAGCATCTTTTCCGGACCAAGATTCAGTGATGGGTGCGCGGTAGCCAAGCTGTCTTAAAAAACCTTGCCATCTTTTGGCGGTTACGCGATTACCGTATAGGCTCCCAGGAGGGGCCGGAGTAACGATTTCGATGCGGCGCACACTCAAGAGTTGCTCTTTGAAATGCGATTGAGAAAAATGAGCCCTAACAGAGGTCCGGGAAGTAATAACCACGTAATATAGTGATCTATGAGCGGTAAGACCATGGTGCTAATTTGAATCGAGATCATTGTGATCGTAAAGCCAATGGCATTTTGAATCGTTAGTGCAGTACCGACGATTTCGGGTGGGCAAACTTGAGCAGAAAGTGCAGAAAACTGTGGAGAGTCTGCGACCACGCTCATGCCCCAAATAAGCCAAAACACAATTTGTACCCACAGTGGTAAACCAGCAATCCATGGAAACAGTAGACAGCAGAGTCCGGATAGCGCTAAAGCCGTTGAGGCAACCTTTACGCCGCCCATCGATTTGCTAAGCTGCCCCCCAAGAAAACAACCAAGCGCACCAATCCCGATGACCGAAAATGCCAGCCCGGATAAGTCTAAGGGGTTTTGAATGGGATATGTGCTGGCTATCAGAAATGGCACGAGCGCCCAGAAGGCATAGAGTTCCCACATATGACCGAAATATCCCAATGCAGACTGACGATATGCTGGGATCGCAAAAAGTTGTTGAAAGCCACTTAGTGTGACCCGTGAGGCAGCCCCTAATTTAAGGTGCGGGCCATCGCCTAGCCAAAAAATAATTCCCATCGCAATGACGGCTAAGAAGGAGGAGAACAAAATAACCTCTTGCCAAGGCCAATCCACACCGAAGTAGCGAGTGGCGTGTGGGATGGCCGTACCTAGAGTGAGCATGCCAACCAATTGGGCAATGCGCGATGACGCATTTTGGGGATCCCAGGTCATGATGAGCTTCATGCCAATAGGGTAGATACCTGCTAAACAAATCCCAACCAAGAAACGCAGTGCAGATCCCATCCAGATACTGTGGGCTAATACCGCAAATGCGGTATTAAATAATGCCCCGAGCAGGGCACAAGCTGTAAAAAGATGACTGGGTCTAAACCGATCTGCAATACCACTTAAGGCAAATATCAAGGTGCCTGTTACAAAACCCAATTGCACGGCATTGGTCAAGATACCAATACCTGCAAGATTCATATTCCAGGAATCAATTAAATTATCGGCCACGCCATTAATTGAGAACCACAGGGAGGTGCCCATCAGCTCGGCAAGCACAATGAATAACGAAGCTAAATTTGGGTTAATGGTTCGCGAGGGTGCCAAAGTAATCAATTGTGTAAATAATAGTGCTGACTTGCTCCTATTATGGTACTTCTTAAATGCGATACAAGTCTCACAAGGGCCTTCTTACTTTAATTAAGTATCGCACCTCTGCTATTTCTTAAATATTGATTTACTGGGGATTTAATTTAATGACCACAAGTTATTGATAATCATTCTCATTTATAGTACCATTCTTTGATGTTCACAAAAAATAAAGAGAATGAATAAAAGAAATTGCATCCGGGTATACCGCAGCGAATTACTCTTTGGATCGGAAAGCACAATCCAGATTAATCATCATGGGGTGATCTATACCTTACGGATTACTCAATTGGGAAAACTGATCTTGACAAAGTAATATGAATTCGAGATATTCACCACGTTCGTCTTCATTCAAAATAACTCTAGCGGTATGCATGGGGCATGCCATACTAATTTCATGGATGATGATTACGACAGCTAAGCATCGACCTGAACCTATTGCCATTCTTTATGGGCAATTAGTTGAGCGCGAGTCAAATACGAATCAAAAAAAAGTATTTTCTCCAATTCATCTAAAACAAGACCCGATTAATCAACCGATTCCTCCGACTCTTGAGAGCAGCCAGGGGCCCGCAGCCAGTCAACAGCCAGAGAGCCTATTTTCGAAGATGTTATCTGCGCCCATATCATTACCATCTCATGCTGACCCTAGATTCAATAACCTAAAGCCGCCGTATCCAATTACTAGTCGTGAGAATGGTGAGCAGGGAAAAGTATGGCTTTCATTATGCGTCTCAGAGCAGGGTGCTATTAGTCGCTTGCAATTGCTTCAATCTTCAGGATATCCAGCACTCGATCGATCTGCTTTGAATACAGTGATGCATTGGAAATTTCACCCGGCGCGTCAAAATGGCGCTGCCATTTCGCACTGCTATCAATTACCTATTGTTTTTGTACTGGCTTAATTTTCATCGTTGAATATGAGCATTACCGCTTGACAATAAGAATCATTCTCATTAATATTGTTTCTAATCTCAATCATAAGATAAATCGGTAAACGTCACAGCCCGCCGTCGCTAGCTAGTGTCATCAAATTCTAGCGAGTATGCGTTCAAGAAAACACTCATTTGCTGCGATCGCAGCCACCGCCATGGCAGCTATTGCCATGAGTGCCCACAGTCAGACAGTCATCACGGAAGATGGAAGACCCATTGATCAATCCCGTGGAGAGCGGGGTGAACTGGATGCCATTCTGAAAGAGGTCACTGTGACCTCGACGCGATCCCAGCGCAAAGTAGATAACGCCCCCAACGTGGTAACCGTCACTACATCAGAAGAAATCCAAGAAAAGGGTGACCGGAATGTTAAAGACCTATTTAACAACTCAGTCGATGTCACGGTTCCTCAGCAAACGCAACGATTCAGTCTGGCCGTCGGTGCTCAGGGCCGGGCAGGAAATGAAAGTATCAATATTCGAGGTCTGCAGGGAAATAATGTCTTGCTCTTAGTCGATGGAATTAGGGTACCCAATGCCTTCTCGTTTGGCGCCCTGTCGGTCGGGCGAGGAAACTTTCTGGATGTGGATGGATTTCGTCGTGTCGAGGTAGTGCGCGGCCCATCATCGACTCAGTATGGTAGCGATGGTCTTGCCGGGATCGTGAATTTCCAAACATTTAATCCAAGCGATTTCATTAAAAGAGGAGAGAATCGCGGCGGCTTTGCTCGTACTGGTTACTCCAGTATCGATACATCCTCGAACACCACCTTCGGGTATGCTGGCATCCAAGAACACTTGCAAGGCATGGTGCTTGGGAACTTTCAGGCTGGCCATCAATACCAAAACCAAGGATCCAATTACTCAACCGGCATCACCAGAACGGCGCCAAATCCAGCAGATTACAGCAATTGGTATGTATTGACCAAGGGATTGGCCCAAATTGATCGTAACCAAAAAATAGGCATCACCTATGAGTCGCAGAATGTGACACAAAACATAAATAATTTATCCGATCTCGGAACTGGCGGAGGCTGGATTTCATATGGGGGTCCAGGTGGATTTACCTATAACAATGTTGTGACATCCACCACTCAAGATAAAACGACTCGAAATCGTGTATCGGGCGACTATGAGTTTAAGGACAGTGGGGCAATATATGTCCAAAAAGCTAATGTCATGGTGTATTACCAAGATGCTGATGCCATTCAAAATGCTTATCAGCAGCAAGTAGGCAATCCACACCTCTCCTCCTGGCGCAGCCGTCATAACACGTATAGCCAAGATACGTATGGCATTAATACCACCCTAGAGAGTAATACCACCCGTATCGTGAATCAGCGCCTGACCTATGGATTTGATTGGAGCTCCTCACGCATATCAAGCCAACTCAATGCTGCGGGTAACGGTACCTCAATCACCCCAGCTCCCGAGTCGACCTACAACTTAGGTGGCGCGTTTTTGCAAAGTGAAATGGAATTCAATCAAATAACTGTGATACCGGCACTTCGCTATGACAGCTACTCGATTGCACCAGTCACCGGTTCATTACCATCGAACTCTGGATCGGCGCTATCACCTCGCATTGGAGTGATTTGGAACATTGCCCGCGAGTTTCGTCCATTTGGAAACTGGGGAACTGGATTTACAGCGCCCACACCCGATCAAACACTATCTTATTTTGCTGGTAGTGGGTATACCAATATCCCAAATCCCAATCTAAAACCGCAAACTGGGAATGGCTTTGAGGTCGGTGCTCGCGGTCAGATTCATCAGTTTCGTTATCAAGCATCGGGATATACAAATTATTACAAAGACTTTATCTCACAGGTTAATTACCTAGGTTCGTATAACGGTAGCCCACCTCAAACCTTGTATCAATTTCAAAACTTATCAAACGTCAATATTTGGGGTTGGGATGTTCGAGCCGATTGGATATTTGCGCAAGGTTGGCAGGCGAATGCAGCGATGGCGTATAGCGATGGCGAGCAAA
>JACCDI011008024.1_pt1 | contig 18123 bp, 11 predicted proteins | sample 7442791 | NCBI WGS metagenome assembly JACCDI01 (sample SAMN15323434, study PRJNA562643) | freshwater metagenome | isolation source: river surface water | place: USA:Blue River Watershed | collected 2017-08-15
GGTCGTTCCTACCAAAAAACTATCGAAGTTAATTGTGCTATACAGGACGAAATGGATAAAATCAATATTCCTGATGAGAAATTGAAAGTATTTATTGAATTATTTATAGATAAAGTATCCAATAGAACGTTAACCTATGCAGTTAATATGATTAAAGCTGTTTGCTGTATTTGGGAAATAGGTATTGATCAAGCTATGATTAAAACAGCGGAGATTATGGCATCAAGAGAGGCTGCGACAGAATTAATAACCAAGCTTTACTCTGAAATTCAATTAGAAATAATAAGTAAAGTCGAAATGTTGCGTATTCATAGCAATCAAAAGCAAAAAGAAATTTGTTTATTGGAAATTAGAAAATTATTAAATAAATACAATTCCAAAGATAATAAAAACGACCCTTTTTTAATGGAGATAGAGTTAGAAGTCACAAAGACTATGTCGTTTAATGATTTTAATTTAAACTAATTATGAGTAAAATAGCTGATAAGAGAATAAAAAAATTGATTAATGACGCTGTAAATAGCGAAGAATATATTGATCCCTTACTATATGAATACGAGGCTGAAAAGCTTATTATGTCCATTGATGGTTATATAAATAGTATTGATTCTGTCAAAAGATATTTTAGAAGTATTACTAGCTCCTCTGAATATAGAAATCGAGCAGGCGATAAGAAAATAACCATTAGTAAATTTCATAAGGAAGTTATAAAATGCTGGAATGAATTACCCAAAGGTCTAGTTAAAGATATCTTTAAATTATATCTACATCCTATTGATGATTTAAAGTTTACTAAAAAGTCAAATAGTACACATATTCATTACAAAATATTAGCAGTGGCCAATAAACCATTAGCTAAAATTATGACTGAAGGATCATTTTTGAAAAGTATGGTTTTTACGAGGGGGGTTATAGTTTTCCTTTTAATTCAATTCGCTAAAATGAATTTATTTAAGAATGAAGAGGACAAATTCATGAAAATAAATCTGCAAATTGATGACGATGAAGATATTGATGAATGGGATCAAAAATTCGACAAAATGATTAATGATGTGTTAAATAAAAGACTTAAAAACTTAAGTGATCAAGAAGCAATGAAGTTGGCATCTGATTTAGATTCACAAATAAATAAAAGCGAACAAGATGCCTTAACTAAATATTTAGCTGCAGGTAAAATTGGACCTAGAAAAGAGGATATATTATCAAGATTTAATGGAAAACTATTAAAAATGGAATTAGCAGGCAAAGAACTTAACGATTGGATACAATTACTTTTAGAAAAAACAAAAAAATACCATTTAATTGAACAAAAAAATGAATACGAGCTATTTATTGACTCAGACAATTATAACCATTTTGAAAATCATCAATTAATCCACCCAAGAATAAGGAATATTTATTTAGATGACATTTTAGTAAAAAAAGAAACCAGGAAAGAAAAGCTCAATTTATACATAGACATTTCAGGTTCAATGGAAGCATGGAAATTAAAAGATTCATTGGATAATAATATAACCTCAATGGACTTTGCAAAAGCTATATCAGTTGAAATGAGCAATCAAAATATAATTGATGAAGTATTCTTGTTTAATCAAGAAATTATAAGCTATGATAATTCGCCTGATAGCCTTGCCAAAATAATCTCACAAGGCGGAACTGATATTAAAAAAGTAGTAGAACATATAAAAGCTCAAGGAAAAAAATCAATTGTAATTACTGACGCTTTTGATAAATGTGATAAATATTCTGATTTAGTATTTTTTATCGGAGTTAAAGGCGCAAACTTTACCCATTTTAGTAAAGAATGTTTAATTGATTACACTCAAAATGAGCAAATGGTCATGTTTGATGGTAAATCAATATATAATATTGGTATTACAGGACATATAATTAAATAAAATTATGATAGAAAAATTTATAGAAAAAATAGAAAACCAATTAGATAATGATATCTATTCAAGTAATGAAGATTATATCAAGATAAATCAGTTAATTAAAATTGATGAAAATATATTTAAAGTAGTAGCCTATGCTATAGCTAACCCTTCAACAATTTGGTATCCAGAACGATTTGAAATTATTGATGAAATTATTGAAGCTTATGAGTACAAAACAAGAGAAGAGGGTTTTAATCCAATTTGCACCATTTATAGTGAAACCATCCCCAACAAAGAAAAACAAGTAGCCAATATGTTTATCAAAAATGGTAATGAAAAAACATTTAATGTCATTGATTATAGCAAGGTGGTATTTGAAATAAATAGCAATGGTGAACTTTGCATGATGGGTGCAGAAAAGTATAGTTGTAAACTTGAGAAGTTTAATAAATTGAATACAAAAAACAAAAGAAAATAAGACTAACTAGAAATATGTGTATTAATCAAATCATGTATAATATTTGTTTGATCGAATACTGAAACTGCATTATTTGAATTCAAATAATCAGCAATATGAATAAATATTATATTTCCTGTTTTAAACTGGTTTAAGCTTTTATAATAAATATAATTACATAAGTAATTTCCAGCATCAGAAGAAAACTGGACTTTCTCAGGGTAATTGTCTATAATTTCCTTCAATGCTTCCATTGGGAAATTAGTGTTAAGTTCATTTAACCCTTCTACTATTTCTTTACTTGTAAATACTACCCCATCAACATCTTTTCCTGCTTTCTCATTTTTTGCTACTAATTCAATCCGCATATGATCATTATTGGTTGCAACCCCTAGATGTATGATTAAATCATAATTTGGATGATCACTTTCTATAAATGAATCAATTTTCCCATAACTAACATCTAATACTTTATAAATAATGTTATGTTCAGCGGGGGTTTGTAATGAATTTTTCAGATTTTCCAGTACTTCAGTACTAGGATTTACTTTAAAATTATCAAAAGGGCCAAATGAGGTAATTAAAATATTCATTTTTATAGTTTAAACCCTTTTAAGGATCTTAGTTTATTATTATCGTCTTTAATAGTTCCATTCATTTGTTTAGATATCCAATCAATGTTAAAATTGATTAAAATATTGATTGGGTCACCATCAATTGTTGTGATTTCATTTAATGTTATTTTGTTCACAGCTTGATACTCCCCTTCCAAATAAACAAAATTAACAACCTGGTTAGATTGATAAATCAAATTTGCTTTTAATTGACCCCTAACCTCTAAAATATGTAAAATAGCATACATTTTATCTTTGCCCGTAATTTGTAAAAACCATGTGGCATTTAAAGATTGGATATTATCTAAATATATTGTCTCTGCAACTGGTATTTTATTTACAACATTAAAAATTCGAATAGGGAATAATGATTTAGTCCTCATGGCACTAAAACTACCATTTAGCTTTGAAACACACCATTCGCCTTCAAAATATTTACCATTATCTATAATAACCCCATCATACTTTAATTCCCAAGTGTTTTCCAATAAATATGTTTTTTTAAAACTAACCAAAATATCGTCTTCAATATGACCCTCAATTAATCCTATCAGTATTTCTTGATCTGAAAGTAAATCGAAACGTCTCCAATTGGAATTAACAGGCTCCATTGAAATCCCAGTAAAAGTATTTTTAGATGTAGCAATAAATACAAAATCAAAATACGTTTTCATCCCACCTTGAGAATACCACCCTTGCCAACTACCTATAATATTATAAATCAATGCGAAATTATCAGTTCTATGATCATTTACGGTATCTATGTAATAAGACAAAAAGTCTTTGAAAAACATATTCTCATCAACATTTTGTTCAAATTCTAAAAAATATTGTTTTGCCCATGCTGGTACTTCTTGAAGATTAAGTTTTCTTTGATCTTTTGAAAGTTCAGTATTAACTATATCAGACAAGTTGTTTATATTTTTTCCTGAAATTTCTAAGACTATTTCTCTATCAATTTCATTTAAAATCACATCGTCTATACTTAAATTCTGTTTTGCAAGCATGATGCTTTCATATTCATCAAAATCCAATATTTTATCTTGAAAACAAGCCCTAATTAGTTCTTTATAATTATTCAACCGTTGATTGTTCGTTGAACTTTCTTTTATGAAATCAATTTTATAATCCATCCTTAAATAATCTATAAAAAACCAATTACAAATGCCCGTCATCGCAGCTTGAACAATAAAAGATGCTAATTTGTCTAATTTTTCAAGATCTTTTTGCGCATGTGAAGCTTCATTACCATATCGCTGAACTGTACCAAAAAATATTAAAATTCTTTCAGGTATTAAATCAGGTGAATTTTTAACAACGCCTTTCAATAGCGCATCTAACATCAGCTTTTCAGGTAGCTCGCCATACTCTTTAGACCATATAACTTTCATTATTGCCTCACAGCTAATCCTAGACTTATGACATAGGATTTCCGGATCTTCCTTAAAACCGAGTGCTGCGTTAATTTCCTGCTGGATTTTAGTAATAAATGTATCCATAAAAAGTATGAGGTTTTGCTTATTGAATTAGCAACAAGTTAATAAAATAAACATTAAATATAAAATTAATATAAAGAAAGATAAAAAATATTAGTTAAAAAGTTCATTGTAAATAGATTACAATGACGGCATTTACTTTTGAAAAACATTAAACGAAAACTACGTAGAAAGCGAATATTATGATTCAAGAATAAGAAATCATATCATAAGATTCACTACAAAAATATGTATTAGTAGACTTTTGACTTAGATGATGTTGAAGATATCTGGTCAAATAGGGTTGCAATAATTGAAGGATCGGCCAATATTATAAGGATTCATTGGACCAACAATAAATTTAACAAAATTGTAAAAAATAACTAAATGAGTAAGAATTTACAAATATTATTATGCATTTGCTGGATAGCTTTTTGCTTATACAAATTGGTTGACGAAATCATCAAGGATTATAAAGCAAGCAAACTTACCTTAAAAAGTACCTACCCAAAATTATTTCAGGAAGTTTTGTATTACGCAAGACCCATGTTTCATGAACTAAATATAAAGTACTATCCAAAATTTGAAGTATCCTATTATAAACATAAGACAAGATTAGGTTGCTACACTTCAGGAAAAAGACTAATCAAAATTTATGTTAATGCCCATACAGCAGAGAATGAAACAACCCGTATTTTAGAAATGGTTGACAGTATGTTACATGAACTTAAACATTATTTTGACGACCTCACAAACCCAGATTATAAAAACTATAGTAAGTATTTGAAAACAACTGGTTATGAAAACTGCCCACTAGAAATTGCTGCACGGGCTTTTGCTAAAACCAATTTAGATGCTTGCATCAAGCACTTAAAAGAAAAGGGTATTTTAGAATAACCATCAAACAAAATTTATGAAAGATTACTATAAAATACTTGAAATCCCATTCACAGCTTCCAACGACGTCATTAAAAAAGCATACCGTACCTTATCCAAAAAGTACCACCCTGACATTAACCCTGCCGGTATGGAACAATTTAAAAATATTAATGAGGCAAACAATACTTTATCGAACCCAATAAAACGAAGTGAATACAATTCAAAATATTTGCAACACTTTAAAACAGCTCAAACCAATGCTAATACTTATAATACTGGCACAAAAAAACCAAGTACTCAGCATAAAACAAGTAATGTTAAAAAAAATACACAAAATAATTACAACAACTATCAAACAACAAGTAACATTCACAAAACGAATAGTACTAATAGTACAAATAGTACCATTACTGTAAACGGCGTTACTATAAATGTTAGTGGCAATAATACCACTACGAATGTTAAAGTAGTAAATGGTAAAGTAATTATTGAGACCTTCTCAAAATAAAAATAAAAGTAAACTTTGATAAGCTTGTCACTACCCTTCCTTCACATAAACAAAATAATCCCCTGGCATTAATTCAAATGGAACGCTATGGTTAAAATTGAATGCCATACCTGAAAATACATTTTTGAATACACCCTGTAACTTTTCATGGCTAATTTCCACTTTATGATGATGGTTGGTTAAATTCAACAACACAAATATGGTGGACTGATCATCCTGTCTTAAATAAGCCATGACACCATCGGTTTGCACCGGTAAATTAAAGGTCTCGCCACTTACAATGGCAGTATGCGTTTTGCGAAGGGTACTTAATGTTTTATAAAATTCGTGTAAGGCCGGAGTAGTTGTCCACTCAATTTGATCCTTATCAAAAAATTGTAAGCGTTTTTTATTCGGAAGCTCTTGACCACTGTATATTAAAGGAATTCCTTTCCAAGTTTGTGTAAATATCGCCCATGCCTTTGTTGCGGCACCATACTTTTCGTACTCTGTTCCATTCCAACTGTTCTCGTCATGATTGGAGGTAAATAATAGCTTTGTAGCTCCTGCTGGATATTGTGAATAACCATGTAACACATTATATACTTCATGGATACCCACTTCCCCCTTGGCTAATTTTTCTGAAACATGCATTAAAGCCCAAGCATAACTCGTATCAAATACTTGATGATAATTCACCTCCTCACATTCAGCTAACCAATAAAGCGGCTGAATGGTTTCAACAGCTTCGCGCGCCTCCTTCCAAAAATCTAATGGCACTAAATGCGCCATATCACATCTAAATCCGTCTATCTTTAAATCACGCACCCAATATTGCATAGCCCCAATCAAAGCTTTGCGCATATCAGTATTGGTAAAGTTTAAATCAACTACATCATCCCAGCCATTACGTTCAGTAAATTCACCTTGAGCATTGCGCGAAAACCATTCAGAATGTAAATCCATCCATTCATGTTGACGTCCTGTATGATTAGCCACCCAATCAATAATAACTTTCATGCCCAATGAGTGTGCTTCATTCACTAAACTAGCGAAATCATTTACGGTGCCAAATTCAGGGTTAATTTTTGTGTAGCTGCTACATGCATAATAGCTTCCTAAAGTTCCTTTTCTTACTTTTTCACTAATGGAAGTAATGGGCATAAACCATAAAATATCCACCCCCATATCCCTTAGTCTCGGCAAATGTTTTTGAAAGGCACTAAACGTTCCTTCAGCAGTGTATTGCCTAACATTCACTTCATAAATAGTGGCGTTCTTTGCCCAATTAACCATATTGAAATTTGAATCCATTTTTCGTCGCTTTTTTTTACCCTAATTTTATTATCTTGTACATTACTATGAATGACAAACAACCCAATTTAGAACGCAAATTAAGCCTTTTACATGCAACCGCCATTAATATGATTGACATGGTGGGCATTGGCCCATTTGTCGTATTAAGTGTTGTAGCTCAAATCATGGCTGGCCCCTATTTTTTATATGCTTGGGTAGCAGGTGCCTTACTTTCCTTTTTAGACGCCATGGTTTGGAGTCAATTAGGTGCTGCCCTTCCTCGAGCCGGTGGAAGCTTTCACTTTTTAAAAGAAGGTTATGGTGAAAAATGGGGCAAACTCATGAGTTTCCTTTTTGTTTGGCAAACCATGATTCAAGCACCTTTAGTAATTGCTTCTGCTGCCATTGGATTTTCACAATATGCTAATTACTTTTTTCATTTTAATGTTTGGCAAGAAAAAGCAGTAAGTGGATCGGTTGTTATTTTAGTGATTTTATTATTGTATCGTAAAATTGAATCCATTGGAAAGATTTCAGTTTTCTTGTGGGTAATTGTTTTGGGTACTATGTTCTGGATTATTGGTGGCGGTATTGCACACGGAAACTTTTTGGAACCCATTAAGCATATTAACGACGGCTTTAGTTTACAACATGGTTTTGTTGCTGCATTAGGTTTTGCGAGTGTGAAAACGATTTATAGTTATTTAGGCTATTATAATGTTTGTCATTTAGGAGGAGAGATAAAAAATCCAAGTAAGAACATACCTAGGAGTATGTTTATTTCAATTGCAGGAATTGCTATTTTGTATTTATCAATGAATATAAGTGTTGCAAGTGTTTTGCCTTTTGAAGTATTATCAACCAGTAAATATGTAGTAAGCGATTATATTAAAACTTTATTTGGCCCAACCGCAGGTGCAATTGCAACGGTGCTTATTTTAATTGTAGCATTTGCCTCCCTATTTTCTGCTACTTTGGGTTACAGTCGTATTCCATTTGCTGCAGCGCAGAACAAGTCTTTCTTTTCTTTTTTTGGCACAGTGCATCCTAAATTAAATTTCCCGCACCGCTCCTTATTAGTATTAGGTGGTATTGCATTTGTATTTAGTTTATTGTTCCGATTAAAAGAAGTAATTGATGGCATATTAGCTATGCGTATCCTTATTCAATTTATTGGCCAAGCTATTGGATTGTTATTATTGGTAAAACGAAAAGGCAAATCCTATTTTCCTTGGAAAATGCCATTTTACCCTATCCCATTATTTATGGCCATTATCATTTGGGTTGCCATATTTTATTCCACAGGAGCAAAGATGATGATTAGCGGATTAATCGTAATTAGCTTAGGATTAATTGCCTACTTCGTTTCTCGTAAAATGAAATGGATTGGAGGTGAAAGCGAAGCTACTCCCGAAACTATAGGATCTACTGAAATTGAAAAATAACAATTACTACTTAATAAATATACTACTTACTCTTAGTACCAACAGTGCTTATTAATATCCCCACAATAAGTCCAAGAATCAAGCCGATTTTTACATTCTTGATTAAATAGCCAATTCCTAACCCAATGACGAGCAAAGTTAAAATGCTTACATTTCGTCTCATGCTTAATGTTTTGGAAGTGAAATAATGTTGGCTAATAATTTATAGGCTCCTGGATTACCGGCTGGTAATTGTCTAAACAATACTAAACTTAAATACACCATATTGCCTTTGCCATAAGGTGCAATTAATAAGCTTCCATTACTTGGCGCCTCCCCTTTATCATTCATGCTTAATGGGGCTTCAAAATGGGCATCATAATTATCTGATTGATAGGTGCTGCGCTCCTGTGTCCAGTTTTCAAAATCTGCAGCGTCAATTTTATTAGGCACATTTAAAACAGTATGATTTGGTAAAATAAAATTAACAGGCACGTTTTCCTGCGTAACGCGCTTACCTGAATTTACGCTAAACTTATAAGGCCCTACTTTCACAGGCTTAATTCCCACTTGATTGCTTTTTAAATACTGTACTACTAAGTTGCCTCCATTGGCGATATACTTATTGAACACTTCATTTTGTTCCGATAAAAAGGAGTACATGTTATAGGCACGAATGCCAATGACAATTGCATCAAAATGTCTTAAATTTTCGTCCGTTATATCCGACTCATTTAAATGTGTAACCGTTGCACCTAACTCCACCAAGGCCTCAGGAATTTTATCCCCTGCGCCGTCGATATAACCAATATTTTTTGCTGTATTTTGAACCGTTACAGGCACTATTTTCGTATTCGCTGTTGGAAAATAAGTAATGGCAGGAATATGATCATATACGATTGATTTTGTAAACAATGCATTTTCTGGCACCGGTAAAGGGTCAGATGCTTTTTTAATTTCAATATCGGTTTGTTTGGTTTCGCCTTTATGATCAATGGTTTGATAAGAAACTGTGATTGGCTTACCAGCATTCAATAAATTAACTTCCTTCAAAAATTTAACTTCCGTTGCAGGCACAACTGCAATAGGTTGATAAACATCGCCTTTGGTTAGGTCAGTAAATTTATATTGAACTGGAATTTTAAAAGAAAATAATTGTTTTTCAATCTCAACATTTACAACCCCTTCAAATGCAGGGTCGTTTTCGGACTTACCTATAAGTTGTTGGTCATTTACGACAAACATTCCCTCTGTTTTAGGAAGCTCTAACCAATAAGGCTGTGTGATTGCTTTGTCGGCAGGTACTTTCAAGGTATAATCAAATTGAGTATTTTGATTATTAGCTAGTGGCTTATTGAATATTGAATCCTTTGAAGGAAATTGAATACTCGTTAATGTTGAATTGACACCTGAACGTTGATTCAATAAAAATTGAACAGTTACTGTCGAACCTGGTATCACTTGCTGCTGTTGCGTTGTTGCTTCAACATATAAACCTGCACATGATTTAATAATATCCTGCACCTGCTCCAATTTATATAAACTCCAATTGGATTTTGGCAATCCATTTATTTGCTGATATAATTTAACCAGGGCTGGAACCGATGCCGACGGATCAACAATATTAAAGCTTGCAACAATCTTATCAATCACAGTTTCAATTTGTTCTGCTTGTAATCGTGACCAGGAAGTGTTCACTCCCTCCATAATATCCATCTTAGCGGTCTCGCCAGCTGTTACTTCAAAAAATTCATAGCTAGCACCTCTTCTTCTTGGACGTCCTTCGCCTTGACTTTTATGCATGGTTCTTGCCTCTGCGCCAATTTCACCATAACTTTTTCCAATAATCGGATTGTACCCACCAACTTCAATTTTTAATTGATTATCGTTAGTGGTATTCATTGAACCAAAATTAAAAGTGTTCCATAATAAACGTTTTGCTTTCCAAACTTTCACTCCATATTTTAATTGCTCAGGAAATTTAGTTGGATCAGCTGCTGCTTCATACGCTTCGTTTGCGATTATCGCTGAAGCTGCATGATGACCATGTCCAGCACGAGCATCAGGCGGGAATCTTTTAATAATAATATCTGGCTGGAATTTTCTAATAATCCAAACAGCATCACTCAATACTTTATCATGATCCCAAATTTGTAATGCCTCCTCCCATGATTTACTATACCCAAATTCATAAGCTCTTGAAAAATATTGCTCCGCTCCGTCAATGCGACGAGCAGCTAATAGTTCCTGGGAGCGTATCATACCTAGTTCAATGCCTTGTTCTTTCCCAATTAAGTTTTGACCACCATCGCCTCGCGTTAAACTTAAATAAGCAGTACGGTAATTTCTTTCCTTTGTTAAATAGGGTAAAAAAGAATTGTTTTCATCGTCAGGATGTGCAGCAATATAAAGGACACTTCCAACTGTTTTAAGTCCTTTGATTTGCGCAAATAACTCAGCACTATTTTTTTGTGCTTGCAAACTTGAAGCAACCAATAAAATCCCAACTGCTAAAACAATAATTTTTCTCATACTTACGAATTCAATAATATAAAAATCAATATAAATACCTTCCTATTTCCCGTTGAAGAAAATAGCATTGCACAATACTAATTTACCATTCTCCCAAAAGTTTCTGAAAATAGGATCATCGGCCATGAATACAAATTTTCCAGCACCCATTTCCTTCACACCTAATACCACGCCTTCTTGTAACGCAGCTTTTACTTTCACCCCTGCGAAACCTGCCATATAACTATCTTTTTTAATCACCCCTACATTCCAATAATCATTTGAAGGTTCATAGGAAACAATGTCTTGTTTTAAATCATAGTATATACCACCTGTTCCAAAACCAATAGGATGTGTGTCGTCCATATAAACTTTATAGATAGCCCCTGGTATCGAGCTTTTTAAATAGTCTGTAACTGACTCGCCATATTTAGCAACATTATTAACATCTACTTTTTCAGCCTTCGGCAATTCCTTTACTTTTACACCCCACTCCGCACCAGCAGCTAATTGAGCAGCAGCTGATTCAAATGCTATCAATACGCCCCCTTTTTTCACAAATGCTTGTAGTTTTTCTGAAACAGCTTTACTACCAAAATCTTTATAAGAACCATCTGGCGCAATAATTACATCATACTTTGAAATATCAATTCTATTAAAAAATGAGAAATTTAATTGCGTGATAGGATAATTTAATTGTTGGTCAAAAAAGTTCCATACTTCCCCTGCTGCTAAAGCCGCCACTTGATCCCCAGTTAACAAAGCTACTCTTGGAGCGTGGCTTATGTTTTTAACTTCAGGAGCACCAAAGTCGCTTCCTTTATCCACCCATCCTGATGTCACAGGAAATGCTTCGATACTAGCTGCATCACAAATAGCTTTTGTATCAATAGCCCAATTTGCGCCATTACTTGTTTTCAATACAATCAAGGTGCCAGCATCAAATTGTTTACCCAATGCTGAAAATGGTTTCTCAGCATATCTTACTTTAATATTTTTATTCAAAATAGCAGCTAACACTTTTGAAGATGCAAATGAATTATAAGGAATAATATAACCATATTCAGCAATTGCATTATTAACCGTTTTTAATTCAAATCCTGCTTGCACAGGCAATTGTTCCTTCGAAGCAAAGCCATGTACATTATATACATAAGGCAATGACCAAGCTGTGATATCATAGGTATTAGAATCATTCACCTGTGTGATAGGCTCTAATAAAACACGCGCTAATACACCATGTGTTTGTGCAACATTCACCGCTAAAGTATATCCTTCATTTACAAATACACCCTCCTTTTTTGTTGCATAATCATACCCCTTAAAACTTCCATTGTAAGTTCCGTATTGGATATTATTTTGCTTCAACATTTTTGCTAATGAAGCTAATGAGTTCGGATTTTTAGCTGTCATCACAAATGTCTTATAAGTCGAAGCAGTTCCTGCACGACTATTATCATAATATTTTTTAAACTCCTTTAATAAATTCTCTTTATTCATTGCACTTATCTCAACAGTTGATAACCCAGTAGTAAAATGGTGCGTTGCTCTAGCTACTAATGTTAAAGTATCCTCGTCCTTATTTTGTACTCCCAAACCTGCACTGATACCACCTTGCTCATAAGTCATGCCGATGGCCCCATTATACATTGGATAACTGTCACCATAGGAAGGATACAACATATCAAAACGTTCCTTTGTGAAAAATAACCAATTGTTTTGGTCAAAATACTTTGCATTATTCTTTCCAATTTGCACTTGGAAATCCTTTTGCCATGTAGTTACCGCATCATGAATAGGCTCTGATGTTGGTGTAAAAAAGTAAGGTTGCTGATAGCCTTGCTCATGAAAATCAACCACCACTTGCGGATACCATTGTTGGTAAAACGCTACTCTTTGCTTAGACTCCACTTGTGTTTGCCATGCCCAATCACGATTCAAATCAAAATTGTAGTGATTTGATCGTCCTGCAGGCCATGGTTCCATATGCTCTCTTGCATAAGGATCAGCATTATAATTCATACCCACCGCATTATTATACCAGTTTACATAACGGTCACGACCATCCGGATTGATACAAGGATCAATCATCACAATGGTATGCTTTAACCAGTCTTTAGTTTTTGTATTTGCAGGATCCACTAAGGCAAATAAGGTTAGCATTGCCGCTTCCGATGAGGCTGGTTCATTTCCATGCACATTATAATTTAACCATACAATAGTTGGCTGATTCAAATCGGTCACCGACCCGTCAACAATACCATTATTATGTTTTCTTATTTCATCCAACTTTGAAATATTTTCAGGAAGACCAATGGCAGCAACAAATAAATCACGGCCTTCATTGGTTTTTCCATAAGGTATTATTTTTACCATATCAGGTTTAGCCTGGGCAACGGTATTAAAATAAGATACAATTTGATGATGTCTTGTAAACTTAGTACCTACTGCATAACCTAAATAACTTGCAGGGCTTGGCACATTTTGCGCATGAACTTGCACTGCATTAAGGATGACAAAAACTGCAATTAAGCTAAACTTTAATGTCCATTGCACGGGTTTCATAACTGATTTATTCATATGATAATTTTTAATACTAAAGGCTTGAATATGAACCTTAAAAATAAGCATATTTAGCCTTAAATAAGGCAATAATTGTGTAAATTAGGGTCTCAAATTATTGACATGAAATTAAAGCTAGATAACCGAAAAATTGTATTGCTTCTAATCACCTTATTATGTGTTGTAATAAGTTTATTTGCTGACGCTCAACCTTTTTTCAAATCACATAAGTCAATCAACCCGTATCAATATGAAGTGGTTAAGGAAAAATCATTTGACAATGCAGCTGTTAGTTCAGCGCATCCCTTAGCAAGTATGGTTGGTGCTGTTATTATGCAGGAAGGTGGCAATGCATTTGATGCAGCCATTGCAACACAATTTAGTTTAGCCGTGGTTTTCCCAGGGGCTGGAAATATTGGTGGAGGGGGTTTTACGTTGGCTCGAAAAGCTAATGGCGAATTAATTGGTATTGATTATCGCGAAGCTGCTCCAAAAAATGCTAGTCGTGATATGTATTTGGATGAAAAAGGCAATGCCATTGATAGTAAATCACGTGACGGCGCTTTGGCATCTGGAATTCCAGGAAGTGTTGCCGGTATGATAAGCACACATAGCTATGCAAAATTACCTCTTGCGCTATTAATCCAACCAGCGATTGAATTAGCAGAATTTGGATTTGTAATTACGGATAAAGAAGCAAAAGGCTTAAACTCACAAAAAGCAAATTTTTTAAAGAATAGTTCGGCTCCAAGTGCCTTCACTAAACAACAGTGGAAAGCAGGTGATACCTTATTTCAACCTGAATTAGCAGAAACTTTAAAACGCATTCAGCAAAATGGTTTAGCAGGTTTTTATGAAGGGCCGACAGCGGAAATGATTGTAAATGAAATGAAACACTCAGGAGGTATTATCAGTTTAGAAGATTTAAAAAACTATACCCCTAAATTTAGAAAACCTATTGAATTTGATTACAAAGGAAAGCATATTATAAGCTTCTCTCCCCCATCAAGCGGTGGTATCATTATTGCACAAATGTTAAAAATGATTGAGCCCTTCAACGTGGGTTCAATGGGAGCAAATACAGAAGCATCCGTTAGTTTAATGGTTGAAGCACAACGTCGCGCTTATGCTGACCGTGCTGAACATATGGGTGATCCAGATTTTTGGAAAGTGCCAACGAGTACTTTAATTAGCGATGCCTATGGTAAGGATAGAATGAAGGACTATGTGCCAGGTGTTGCAGGTAGTAGTAAAATAACATTGGCTGGTCAGGTTCATGAAAGTGAGCAAACTACGCACTTTAGTGTAATTGATAAAGAAGGCAACATGGTTGCAATTACCACTACCTTAAATGATACCTATGGTAACAAAACAATTGTTGCAGGTGCAGGATTTTTATTAAATAATGAGATGGATGACTTTAGTGTGAAGCCAGGCACGCCAAATATGTATGGTGCCATTGGTGGAGAAGCGAATTCCATTGTCCCAGGAAAAAGAATGTTAAGTTCCATGACACCAACCTTAGTGACCGTTGACAATAAACCGTATATCAGTATTGGTACACCAGGAGGCACTACTATTCCTAACCAAGTATTTGAAGGACTTGTGAATATTTTTGATCATAACATGACAATTAAGGCGGCTATTGATGCTCCAAAGTTTCATCATCAATGGATTCCTGATGCCATTGGTGTTGAATCTGATTTTCCGGATGCAACAATTAATGCATTAAAAGCAAAAGGTTATACGGTTACCAAAAGAGGGCGTTTTGGAAGAATGGATGGCATTATGATTTTGAGTGATGGTAAAAGAAACGCAGCTGGTGATAAACGAGGTGATGATAGTGTTGCAGGATATTAAATAGTTACCCCCTTATAATTACCAAAATCATCTCATTGTTACAAAAGAGGCTATATTTTTTACGAATCATCATTGCTAGCATCATTGGCTTGTTCCTTTTATGCTATTTATTGTTATTTGTTCCTGCTATTCAAAATTCATTAGCCCAGTATTTTTCAAATAAACTCTCCACCAAAATGGGGGTTGTGGTGAAAATTGATAGAGTTGGATTTTCCTTATTTGACAAATTAGACATGCAAGGTGTTTTAATTCGTGATCAAAAAAAGGACACTTTACTATCCGCCAAAAGTTTTAAGTTAAGAATTAGTGACTTAGTATTTTCATCAACAAGCCCTGTTATTAAATATATTGGCCTTGATGGTGTTACTGTTTATTTGAACCGAACCACTGAAAAGTGGAATTACGATTTTTTAATTGACTATTTTAAATCCGATACCAGCACTAAAAAAGGAGAAACCATTGATGTTAAAAAAATTGATATTTCCCATTTGCATTTTGTGCAAAACGATAAATGGGTCGGTCAAACCATGGAATTAAATGCCGACAATTTATTATTGAATATAAAATCAGTTCAAGACAATAAAATTAATATTGACCAAATAAATATTAATAAACCATTTTATTTGATAAAGTCCTATGATGGGCTAAAACCAATAAAGGGAATCATTAAAAATGAAAGAAAAACTAAGCCTTCTCCAAACGAACTATATTTTAATCCAACGCATTTAAACATATATGTGAATGAGCTACAAGTAACCAGGGGTAAAATTTGGATTGAATATGGCGAAATAAAGCCAGTCTCTTATTTTGATGTTGATCACATAAGAATGAATGAAATAAATGCATCCATCAAGCAAGTAAAATTTATTGAGGATACCATTACCGCTAAGGTCGAATCCTTACAAGTAAAAGAAAGGTCTGGCTTTGTTATTAAAAAATTGATTACTAAGTTTAGGTTCACACCTAAAATAATGGAGTTTGACTCCCTATTATTAAAAACCAATAATAGTACCATTGGCAATTATTATGCAATGTTGTATGAAAACTTTGGCAATGATTTTCAAAATTATATCAGCAAAGTAATCATGAAGTCGCATTTGGCGAATGCCAATGTAGCGACGGACGACATCGCCTATTTCGCTCCTGAGTTAAAAAATATAAATCAGAAAATTAATATTAGTAGTAATTTCATTGGCACTGTCGAAGACTTTAAAGCAAATGACCTGTCTGCGAAATATAATAACTCCTTTGTGAAAGGTAGTTTTTCAATGAAAGGAATACCTGACATGCGACAAACTCAAATTGCATTTAAAAATGTAAGTGCATTAACAAACTATAGTGATTTAAGAAAATGGATCCCAAGTTTAAATGAGGTCAAAGGATTCCCATTTGAAGCTTTAGGTGATTTCCGATTTAAAGGCGACTTTAAAGGAACCTTATATGACTTTGTTACTAACGGCGCCATATCAACTAAATTGGGGCTAGCAGAAACACAAATAAGGTTAAAATTCCCTGTTACTGGCGAGCCAAGCTATGAAGGTTTATTAAATACATATCACTTTGATGCGGGTAAACTATTTAATCTTGAGCAAGTAGGCTTCGTAAATTTTAAAGGTAAAATTGCAGGCTCATCCTTTAAACTTGAAAAAATAAAAACAAATATTGACGGCACCATTGATTCCATTGGTTTCAACAACTATACCTACACGAATATTAACACAAATGGAATTTTACAAAAAGAAGCTTTTAACGGCACTTTTAGAATCAGGGATCCAAATGTGAATTTCATTAGTAATGTTGAAATCAACTTAAAAAATAAAGTACCTAAATTCAATGCAGTTGGTGACTTATTAAATGCCAACTTAAAGGCACTTAATATTTCCAATAACCAAATTCAATTAACGGGTTTATTGGACATCAACTTTGAAGGCGATAATATTGATAATTTCACAGGATATGCTAAATTTTTGAATGGTAAGTTTCAAGGTACTGAGTCGGAAGTTAATTTTGACTCCTTTTCACTTTCATCCAATACGATAAATGGAATTAAAAATATTAAATTAGAAAGTGACGACATACAAGGTAATATTAACGGAAAATTCAACATTATCCATTTACCCGCGAGTGTTCAATACTTTATACAACGATACTTCCCTACTTATATTCCTGCTCCCAAAAACACGACTGCTAATCAACAGTTTACTTTTGAGGTTAAGACAAACTATATCGAGCCATATATAAGACTTTTCAATAAGGACATCACAGGATTTAATAATACTTTTGTTAGTGGTAGCCTTAATACCGATAAGCAAAATATTGACTTAAACGCAAAAATTCCATTTGCTAGTTTCAAACATAATATGGCTGACTATGCCATAAAAGACGGTATCATAAAAGGCAAAGGCAATATCGATTCCTTACAATTAAAAATTGATGCCGTTAGGTTTAACCTTACCGATAGCTTAAGTTTCACAAACCCAGTAGTTCAAATTAAAACAAGCAATGATATTTCATTAGTTAGTTTAAATGCAAATAGCGAATCGGTTTTAGGTGAGGTTGCTTTTAATGGCTACGTATATACTTATAATGACGGTATTTCAATTAATTGGCTCCCTTCCTATTTTTTACTGAATCATAAAAAATGGACCATCGCTGATAAAGGTATTGTGAACATTAGAGAA
>JACCDI010561954.1_pt1 | contig 18117 bp, 14 predicted proteins | sample 7442791 | NCBI WGS metagenome assembly JACCDI01 (sample SAMN15323434, study PRJNA562643) | freshwater metagenome | isolation source: river surface water | place: USA:Blue River Watershed | collected 2017-08-15
ATACTATTGCGGTATAATGCTGATCTTGCAGTGTATATAAAATTTGCTATTTACCTCTGTTTTGAGCTTGCTTGTTGCTGCTAGAACAATTTACAGTTTAATCTTTACAGTATTGTTGTCAAATGATTCTACTGGGTGGTCACCAGATGTTCACTTCTTAAAATTTTGGCAATGCTAGTTCAATGGCAACAGATATTTTAGATTTCAACATCAAATAAGCACCAATACCTTTGATGCTGCTGATCATAAGATGTCACAGACATTTGTGTGTGCTTTTTATTGGAGCCATGGCTGAAGGAACGCTTCAAATGAATGTTGTCATTAAAAGTGGTGCTCTTTATACTCCCTTTGTGCTTTGCATTCTTTTATTTAGTCTTTTCAATTGTACATGTCTCAAAGAAATCCAATAATCCATGTATAGTTGTAATATTATTGAGCACCATTGCAATCTCCTTGGTAAATTTTGTTTTCTAGCTAACAAATGCAGAGTGCAGAGTGACTTGTTGGGGTTTATTGTATTCTCCCTGGGCATAATATTGGTTGATGCATCTGTGAATTTGTGATTTTGTCCCAGGGCATATACGTGCTCAATAGAAAACTGCACTTTGAGTGTATCTCTATTAAGAATTTCATTATTTTCTTTTTCTCAGTATTGCTCCAAAACTTGTTAATTAATATAGCTGTTCAGGATGAGCATGAATTTCAGTAATCTGGTCATATTGACTAGGTTGTAGTTGTATGCCATATTAACTTGGATGGTATTGAATAACACCTGTCCACATTTTGATCAGTCATTGTCAATTGATTCAACATTGGAGTCTATGTGCTATACTGTTTTTAGTTCATTAATGGCTGGTGGTTGGGCCATTGGTTTGTACATTGCATTGGTGCATATTGATTCCTCAAAGTGATTGATTTACTCAATGTTATGTTGCTCCACTTTCTCAAATTCACATTTCAAGTGACTTAAAAAGATTGTGAACAAAGCTGGCTAGTGGTACATTCGCTAATCAGCTGTTTGCAATCACACCATTGCATAAATCACAAAAGTCATTATAGTTGTGTATGAAATTATTTTGCCATAATTGTCACCATCAACTTCTACATGCACTCCTTGGATATTGGTGTGACTAGCTGTGCTGTGTGGATTTGGTCTCAGCTATCTTTTTCTTTGCTTCATCAGGTGAAAGTTTTTGTTCAAATTTCAGGTTTCTTGTCTACATTTTCAGGAAGTTCCATTTGATTTGTTTCCTGTTACATACTACATACAAGCATTTTGCATTTGATGACTTCTTGTTGTTGATTGCTTGTTTTGGATAATCTTTTCTAACATGCCTATATTCATAGCAACTCCTTGGTCTTTTTTGAGTCTGCATGAAAGCCTTTGCCAAAATGTCTAATTTCTATCATCTGTTGTGCTTAATAACTTACAATCTAAATCCAATTGGAACCTAATGGATCTTGCACTTAAGTGTTAAATAATTTATTGCTGCTTGGTATTTATCTGTTAGTAGCCTGAATACTGTCACATTGATACTGCTAGTTGGGCATGGAAATGCTGTGTGGAGGAACATAAATTTGATATACTGAATGTTGTCCTGGAGTATGACTGTGTTCATGTCATTTGGCAACTTCACCTTAAACATATTTGCATTTAGCTTTTACTCACTATTTTTGTGATGAAACAAAGCAGGCTTTGCACACTCTTATGGCATATGCACACAATTCCAAGATTTGTGTATCTTTGAACCTTTGTTCCTTTGAGAATGAAAGATTCATCATCATCCAAGATGGATTTGTTGAAGAATCCATAGCTTAGTCATTCTCTTTTACTGACACAGAATCTTGGCCATTCCTATGCAAAGCCATTGCATTTATCCTGTTAGATGGGAGTACTTGTGATGCGTTTCATCCCTTGGATTGTTGGAAATCAAATTGACAGATATTTCACATGATGTGTGATTCCACATAAACCTTGTAGAGCAAAGGTATCAAGGATTCAATAGAATCATTCAAGTTATTGTGGGATCATAATTTTCTGCTCCCTTGTCATGTGGGGGTTATTAAGTTAAATTAGTAGTCTGATTATGTTGATGTCATGCTGTTTTGCATTTAAGTTGACACACTGACATCCATCCTCATTTAAAATTATGATAATGGAGGTAATGATAGACCCATAAATATCTTGTTGTGGTTCAAGTTGTTGTCTGGTTGCAATATACAAAGGTATATAAATGTTGAGCTGACCCAACTCTATATAACCTCATAACTCATGGATTCTTGATCCAAATGCTTTGCTGTCTAATACTGGTATTTCCAATGGCCTGTTGCATGTTGGAAGAATTTCACCATTTGCTCATTTGTCATATGATTGAACTTCTTCCAAAAAGATATGCTTGAATGGATTTACACCTCAAGTTGAGGTTGTTTTGTTTGTTGCAGCTGTGAATTTATCAGCAACTAGTTCACTTTTTGCTTCAGGTTGCTCTTTGCAGCTAATATTTAATAAAATCAACTAGCTCTTTGTGTTCAACTCAATGTCACTTTTGATCCTGACTTCAAATTTGTAACTTGTTGCCATAAATTCAAATTTTTCAGCTCTAAACGCAGTTGCTTGTTACCCCATTTCCATTACAATATTGTGTCAGTCTCTAGAAGTCTGTAAATAAACTATGGAGTTGTTTAATGATGGTAAATCTAAAGGTGTAATTCTATATTTTTGTTGACTGTTGATGAAAATGATAATCAAATAGTTCAAAATGTTAATACTTTAAATATTCTGTATATAGTGCATACATTTGAATTTGGAAACATTTTTAGGCTGTGGTAAAATCTCTTTGTAGTGCCTTCTGACATTATTTGGAATGATGTATAAATTTGTTGTCACAATTGCCTTGTTGGCTTGGATACATATAATTGTGATGTATATGTCAATCTTTCATAAAATTTAAGTAGAATCAAGTTCATAGACATAGAGTGAATTTTGCTCAAACACAGTTTTAGAAATCTTAAGAATTAAGTCACTCAGCAATTCCCCATTGCAAACTAAGTCTGAGCATTACACTGATTGTCAAAAGGAACTAACAAATGTTGAAATATGTTCACTGCAATGATGGAATGTTCTTTAAACCTGTCTTAATTTCTGGATGACATGAAAAAGTTGGCTAGACAGTACTATTTTATTAAAGGCATGTATCAAATAAAAGTTTAGTATTATATACAAAATTATTCATGGAATTTGTCTTACCAGCACTTATTGATAACTGCTACCTATATGTATATAAGTTAGAAATTCATGTCATCATTGTCAAAACTTAATTCACAAGAAATGTCTCTTCACACACTGAAGGCCTTGGTCAGTCAGTGTTGCAGTTGGAACCGCAGGGGGGCATAGCCTAGATCTGGCATAACTCTACATTCCCATGACCTAATCAATCCTAATAAGTAGGATGTTGGTCATCTTACCACAAATTAAGCTGAGTTCACTGTCATCAACCATAGAAGCATCAAATCTCCATAGTCCAAAAAGACAATTTGGCAGAAGTGTTAAGTTTCAATTTTTGTTTTAATTGCTAGGCAGAAGCATCAAGTCTGCATAGTCTGAGAAGACCATTTGAGAGTTAGTTTTGTTGTGATTGCTAAGCTGCATGATCTGAGAAGAATATTCGGGAGAAGTGTTAAGTCTCCAAAATAGTCATGATTAATAATTAAAAGCATTAAGGCTGAATACTACTGTGTAGATGAGTATCATGGTGGAATGTTTGAAGAATGTCCAATGAAAGGAAACAAAGAAAATTTTTATTGTCAAAAAAGTATGTAGACTGGGATCAATTTTACATTGTCCAAGAGGTTTCTAGCTAGGGAACAGTACAAAGGCTAAAGCAAGCTTCTATCATGGGCAGGAAGGGTGTGTCATATATGATTCTTGGCATAGTTGGAAATGACAATTTAACAATGTCATCATAATGTGACAAAATGGGTTTGTTGTTAAAAAACCAAAAAAGTGTGACTTCCAACAATATTTTGATTTTGTCATATCTGAGTTGCATGACAGAGCTGTATGGTGTGTCCATGACATGTGATTGCTGATCTTACTTTTTAATTCTTCATCTTTGGCATAGTTTCAAATTTACTAATACCATCAAAAGACTATCAGCCTACAACCACCTTTCTTTCCTCACAGTCTAGTGAGAAGGAGGAACTAAAAATTCTGCCATCACTGCCACAATGGCAATTGACTCAGCCTTCTGTTGCAGTGGCGATTTCTCTCACAGCAGGCCATTCTTGCAGTTGCAACAGCACCTATGGTTGTTCCCCAAACAATGCTGGCTGGTTTGTGTGTTGCCAGGGGTGGCAAGATGGCTATTTAGCCAGTCGCACTAGTTACACAGCATTGACTGTGCAAAAACAAAAACATTAAATAGGATTAAGAATTTTTTTTACTTTCATTTAGATTATTGAATTCAAACTATAGCAAATGTAGTAATGTTGTTGGCCATGACATGATCATTCAAAATGGCAGATGCCATGGTCAACAATAATTTTTCTTTGGTGAAAAGACAGGAGGTAGAAAATAGTAATTAAACAATATTTTTACTGCATAGTTAAACTAATTAAGAGATTATGAGTTGTTATGATCTTGTTTAATAATTACAGTGCTTTATTGTTTTTCGGCATGTCAAATAGTGACACATTTTGACAATGTCACAATGAAATTGTCATTGAAATAGGTTTAAGTAAAACCTCTACAATGTGACTGATGACAGGCTGCTGTGGAACACAATGATGTATAATGATGGCATGACAATGACGTGATGTACTTTTAAAAGTTGCTACAACAAACTGCAATTCCAACTGAGATTCTTACAGGATGCTGTTGGGAACCTGGTACAAGAGGTTATCAACCACATAAATGTCAATCAACAAAGGACCTCCATCATGACAAGACAGCTGATAATGCTGGAACAACCACTAATCAGCGTGATCACAATGAAAGATTTGATTAAGTCACACTTAGGAAGGGTGTTTGAAAATTGATGGTATGAGTTTGCGTTTTGCTAAGAGACCCACTTAGCAGATGAAAAAGCACTGTGATACAACTCAGCATGACCAGTAAGTGGAAAATTTGACAATGGAGAGTTATTCTGTGTATTCTGCAACATTGAACAAGACTGACAATGTTATCTTTAGATGAATGAATTATTAAATGCTGAGCCAGAAAGCCAAAATGATTTCTACAGACAAAGATGGACTTCTTCAACTGCATTTTAGAGAGACACAAAATGAAATCAATGCAACAAGGCTTGGTTGAGTAGTTGATTTTAACTTCTTGTAATTCCAAAATTTGATCATACCAAATTTCGTTATTACACACAATCATTTAAACTTGACAGATTTTCCAATTTCTGGTTACAACAAATGATGGTCAAACATTTCCAAAAATGGCAGTCTTTATTCTTTAGGCATATGCTCCTTCAGCTTTATGACATCAGCCAACCTCCAACCTCCAAGAATGATGTAGTTTGAAAACTTTCAAACATATGAGAATATTTGGAGTTTGCCAACAAGATATCAACTGAGGCAGGTGCTAATGTGCATATTAAGGATATGACATACAGACCTGTTACAGTACATGGTTATCCAAGACTTACCAAATGAACATACATAGACCACAGAAGAAACCTTTTGGCACCACATCTACAACTGAGATTGCATGAATACCCAATGGGAAATAAGATACATCAAATCAGCAACTGCAGCTTTGGTAGTAAAATAATATTTCTCTTGACCATGCCCACTCAATCTGTCACAACCTAATGAATACTTGGACTCACATAATGAGCTTTAATTCACCCAAACAATAATTTTAGCACAAAAATGTAATGTACAATGATGTTGAAGATATGATGACTAATTTTGTGGAGGGGAACAAACACAAGGGATTATCACACATGAGGTATTATTCAAAGAGTATCAAACCCCATTTCAATCTTGGACAGAAAACTGTTGTTGTGTTAGAGAAGACAGAAGGGGTAGGAGTTGGTGCCCACTAAGTTACAGTACAATACTATATTAATTAAGGAAGAAAAGGGTAGTTTGTATGAGATACTCAATTCTCAGAAAATTATGCTTGCAGATCTAAACAATCAGGCATTCATGGAGATGATGTTCTTAACTAACCACAAAATCAAGTACAAAAGGACAGAATTTCACTTGTTAAGATTGTAAGATATTGGATTCATCAGGAGTCAATTGAAATGTGATAGGGGATCAACTAGTTTGCAACTAGGTACCAAATTATATACCCTTTTTATTATAGTTGAATAGAGAATTTAAGAATTCATCATTTGAGCCATTTGAGATAATTTTGTAGATTGCAGATTGGACCAATATACTAGATGGGATTTGTAATGAAATCAATAATATTGATACTTTGGCAAAAATATTGGAAAAGGATTTCATTATGAAGGTCATAAATAATCTACAATTGTGGTATGATGTAATTTTGGATGATTTTGAGAATTGGCATAGAACATCTGTCAGAGAAACATAAACTGTGTCAGACATCAACAAAGGCCAACAGTAAATACACATGCCTAATTGAAATTAAAATGATGGGTTATAAGATGAAATGAAATAATGGCTTATGTTGCTGTGAAAAGTAGTCTATGGATATTAAAATTTAGTATGCATGAAGATACACAATCTCCTAATATAAAGCCAAGAGATACACCTACAAAATGACTTTATGGACACTGATTGGTCTGTAGCATACAATGACATTAGGCCATAGTTGATGGTCTTTTTTACACTGATATGTTTTATCTTAATTTGTATGAAAGAGTGAAGTATTGGCAATAATTAATCAGCCAAATTTGGAATGATGTCTTACCTAGTCTACTTTGAGAATTAAATTTAGAATGGATTCTAGTTTCAACAGAATAGATTCCTATGATCAGTGAATGATTGTTTGTCATTGTTATATGTTTTTCATAATCCTTCAACACTTGAATTTTTGCTGCAATCTTGTTTGAGAATCAATCAACAACTCATTTTTGACACGTTAAAAGGAAGTTGTGTCAACAAGGAGGATGGTGTTAAGCAACAATCACCTGGAACAGGCAAATTGTGTTGTAAATAGAAAATGGGATCACACCAACAAACAATCATATCCCCTAACGTCCGGACATTAACCCCTCACCTCATGACCGGTTAACTCCTACTTTTTTATGCATAAACAACAAAAATTGCAAGTAAAAAATACGAAATGTGGTTTCATAAGAAAACAATGAAGAAATATAGAAGCAGCGCATTTTTCTTTTTCTTGGAACTAACTCTCATCAGATGTTTGCAGGTGTGAGTAGGATGAAATTATTCTGCAAGTAATTTTTTTGCATCAAAAATGTGCTAACATCAAGGCCTGATTTTTGTAGAAATATACTTAAGATATCAGTACTCAAACAAAAAAAGTATCATGTGGAAGTGAGTTTTCTACTTTTGTCACAATTGACACTTGACACTCCACAAGACCCACCACACTAGATATGTAGCGCATCATAAGAAACTGATATTCTCAGCTTTCCAATGATGTGCTAAATGTATTGGGTTGGACCAATTAATTTGGTTATGGTGAGGAGAAATGAAGTTTTTTGCATTAACCAGTCACTTAATTGACAGGATAAGATGTTATGGGATAAGGACAGAGGTACAGGATGGTGGATGCAGCAAAAAGTTCAATTCAATTGCACCTGTAAAGTTGGATGATGGATGTATATTGACTGTTATGGTCAGCACACAGTGTTGTTAAAATGCAGAAGGCACTACAAGAATAAATTTAATACAACCTTGTTTGTTCACCTTTTATCAAGACTGTGACATTCAGTCGTTAATATTTTTCAAAGTCCTAACTTAATTCTGCACTTTTGTAGAAAAGAAAAAGTACTTTTTTGTGTCATTTTTCTTGAAGTGATATATGATGTTATTGGTAGGGTAATGGATTCATTTTTTGGGTGAAAAAGTCACTTGCCAATCTGGGATTTACCCACCTAGTATATATTATCACAAGTACACAAAGAGTAGAACATTACAAAATCATCAAGTATCAAAAAGGCCAGTATTGCAGTATTTCTTCCTCTTGGGGTATAAGACTGTTGCTAATTGTTGAGTACTATATTGTTTGTCTGTCAATATAGCTATGTCCATCCATTTTTGTTTTTCATGAAGCCAGATGCAAGCAGATATTGCAAAGCCAAAAAATAAATCACAGCTTATCTCACACAAGCCCCCTCTAGCAATGTTCCTTGCATCTAGCTGGCAAATTACACAGCTGGGACATGTCCTGGTGCTATCATTCTATTCAATGACTTATTGTATCCATGAACACAACAAAGATGACAGCAACAATGAAAGCAATATTAGCAAGCCAAAACAACAGTGTTTTGTGAGGTATGATTGCAAATGTGCAAATTCTTTGGTCTACCTTTTCAGTGAATCAAGATTTGATGACAAACAATTCAAACTACACTTTTGAATCCCATGCCCTCTTATCAATGCATTCTTCAAAATTTTTCACTAGATTTTGGGTTTGATTGCACAAAGAGATCTAAATAAAACAAAAAAAAATATTTTTGGCTTCTTTAAAGGTAATTGGATATGGTGTGTTTTTTACAAATTTCTCTGATTATTCATATAGGTCATCACTGGGCAAGTTTGTTTTCAGGATGACTTTGAATGATGAACTTGTTTTTTACATGTTCAGCCTCCAAGTGGTACTACAATTGTAACTATGTTGCTAACTAATCTTAGGATTTTCTTTATTAGAAACATACCTCAAGATAATCAATGTTGCTATTTTTGAAATGGCTGCCAGGAAAATGTTTCAGTTTTATTAATTTTTAAATCCTTTTAAATTTGTAGTTTTTAACAATGACATTGAATGTTTAACTTTTTACTTATGAAGGCATTTTAAAATTAATTAATGATAATTAAAATCTTATCAATAGTTTTATCAAAGACATGGGTTCATAATTTATCATGTCTTTTGTGAATTTGAACAAAATCATTAAAGTTTTTATGTTTTTTATGAATATTTTGTTTTACACTTTTGCATTGATTACAGCTAGGCCTAGATGATTGCCACAACCAATTTTTTAAAATATTTTAAAATATTTAAAATAAGTTTCATCATTTAATTTTTATTAAAAATCTATGTTCATTCAGCTCCATTGTGAGACTGTTGATGTAAAAATATCTAATTTGTTTGATCCCATCAGGGTTTTATAGTAATAATTATTGGTTACTTCCTTTTTGTATTATTAATGAGACAAGTTTATTTTTACCTTTCTTTTTAGCATTTGAAAAGATCTTTATAATAATGTATGTTAACCTGTTAATCCAATTCAAGCTAGGTCTGTGTGATTGGTTGAATAAAGATGATAAGATTATACTAAAATTGTTTAGATCCTTAAGTTTTATGTTCAATCTGTCTTCTTCAAGTTAGGAACCAATTTTATCTTGATGACGTAAAATGTTTATCTCATTTGAATTAAACTCACCAATGATTTTTTTTACAAGTTTTTATTGAATGTTAATATATGTTGTATTAGAAACATGAATTAATATGATTTGTCTCATCAATTTTTGTATTAATTGAAACTATTTCTGTATGGTGCCCAATAATTTTAAGCTATTGTACTGATTAGTACTAGGAATATGAAATTGTTAAGATTTGAAGATTTATTTAAACTTTCCAGATGTTTTGTTTCATCATTTTGAATTTACTAATGATGAATTTTACTTGTAATTATCATATATGTATATATTGCCATTCTTGATTTCGTAAAAGTTTTAGATTATTAATACCACATATTTCATTTGTTTGAACTCATCAACGATGTTTTATTTAACAATCATTGAAATTTATATTACTTTTTTTAAATATACAAATTTGTGTATTGTCTTTGCTGTTTAGATGAATTGAAACAAGGACTGAATGTTTCCTAAAATATTTATCATTGAAAAACAATGCTGTTTTTAGCTATTGAACTGGTTGGTGTCAAGTTTGTATTATTGCTAATATTTTCAGACTTATTTAGAGTTTTTTACAATTTTGTAATCTTTTCTTGGCAACAAATATTACATTTTTAACACTAAAATATCCATTTTTTTGAATTATGAATGAAAAATGTTTGTAAATTATTGGTGATTTTTATCATTTTTTCATTAAAAACACAACTTAGGTCTATTTGAAACAGCTCTAATTATTGTTTTTAATTTAAGATATCACTAAAACTATAACTATATTATTATGGTTTAGGTTATAGAACCTTGGCAATCATTGTAATATTCATAAATATTACAAGATTTTTAAAGTCTTTATTCAAGAGCTAGCAATATTGGATTGATAATAATCCTTTGTTGAGTTTTTGAACTCATCAATGGAAATATTGTGCATTATCACTATTAACTTTTTCAGTTTTGTTTTTAGTTATACAAAAACTAATGCTTTTAACTTAAGTTGAGGATGTTTGTAAGAATTTTGGCAGGAGTTGTGACCAGAATTTTTGTTTGGAGGAGCACTTATTTCAGTTTTAGGAAGCCATGTGTGAAAATTTCCTGTACAAAGTACCTGGTATGTCCTTGGTTTCCTTCATTTGATTTTGACCATTAGTTTACAAATTGCCTAAAAAATTTAAGGTATTTACCTACATCTGTTGGAACTAGTACCCCTTTTGAAGGGTTTGGAATGTTCATCACTTGATAGATAGACATGAGAAAAAACTGAAGAAGATGTAATGTTATTGTAAAATGAAATGATTAGAAAAAACTTTTTTTAGTTTTTTGAGAAAAATGCAAAACTAACATCGGTTCCGCACTACCAATGATTTTCCTAAATTTTCTATATTTGAACAACCATATACATTTCCAAAAATAACTCATCTTGTAGAGGACAATCTTTCCTTCTGAAAGACAAATATTGTCCTCTACAGGACGAGTTTTTGCTTAAATTCAATATCTTTTTCTTGACATATGATGAAGTCTGATTCAAGTGTTTTGATACATAATTAGGGATTTCCACAAATGATTCTTTTTTCACTAAAAAATCTCAATACAGCCACAATTCCTGGATATTTGAGCCTGAGCACCAATGTAAGTGAAATTTTTATATTTTCACAAACAAATGCACATTAGATTCACAACAGCAGAATCTATTTACTCATTATCAATATGGAATGTATCTTTTAAAAAGAAGAATTGCCTACTGAACATCATTTCTTGCATCCTCTCTCATTGATTCCAACGAAATTTGTTTTTGAGTTATACACCAAGTAAACATTGAAAGCCCACATGATTGCATTCCAATTCCACTCTATGTAATGGAACTAACATAGTCTCTCTGTCCAGACATAAATGGAAAATATACTGGATATTCATATGCCAATGTAAAATTAATTAATCAACTCAACCCATGCCAATGGGAAGAAGACAAAGTGTACTGCGTCCATGTCAAAATACTTGACAAAAATACTGGAGAATTCATTCAACTATCACCAAATCTACCTGCATGGGAAATATTTAACTCAAGGATGGTGAAAAATTGAGTTGATTAGATATATGTTTCAATGATCTTGACAGTTTGTTGGAGTCTATACGGTACTCCTATGATAACAAGCATTGCATTTTCTAGGCACACTCAAACAACAAGAAACACCAGAAATCAAAAATGTCCGAATGTACTGAAAAGTGAAAAGGCTAATGTCAACAAATAATTGTTATAATATACATGTGAACCAAAAAGGCTCCTAATGATGATTCATCCCACATTTGCACAAATATATTATACAAATTGGTTTTTATTTGTTTGTAGTAAAATTAAATAATCTATATCAGCTTGTGAAGCAGTCTCTTATAGTCAATGTTTATAGTGTTGTTTGCAATGGTTTTAAAATAACAATGAATGATATCATACCATGCCAATGATATTTTTGTCTTCTGCTTTCATAAAAGATACTGCAAAGGGTTGAGCTTTCAAACTAGGAAACAGCTGAAAGTGATTTCCAGATTGTCTGGTGTCATGTCCCCACAATCCTTGCATGGTGTTTTCAAATATATTTTTGGTACAAAAGCTATGTTGTCAGCCTCCTTGTTGAAATAATAAAAGCCAGTTTCTTTGAATGGTCCATGTTCCATTAATAGAAGCATCAACCTCCTTCAACCTTATTCTGTAAAAATGAGATCTGCTACGCACTCTTTTGGAGAGATTTGGAAAAGAAAATCTTTTTCTTCTGCAGCATCTAAGAGGTAAGAGTGGCTTGTTTGGCTCCTAAAATCTCAAGATAAAATATAAGGTTCTTTGTTTCTTTCAGCATCAGTAGCAATCACATGTAATAGCAAACTCATCAAGTCCATATCCATGAAACCTTCTCCATCTCTATTATTTCCATCAAAACTCCTCTAACTCTTGTTTTCCCCCTTTAAAGTAACAAGAATATCAAAATGGCTTTGATTAGTATTTTCTGCCTTTTTGATCATCTCATTGTTTGTCTCAAATCAAACAGTAATCAGTCCAACCAACTCACATAACAACTTGAGCTGGGGGATTATTTGGCCCAGCAATAAAAACATTTTGTTTATAATGCCATTGCATTTTTGACTTCAGTGAGTAATCTCAATGATTCAATGTGATCAAAGTTTTGGGGCCAATTTCTATCCAATTGTGCTCTTCTTCTGCTGTATCCATTAGCAAATGGTGCCCATGTGCAATTATTCACAGATGTGGCCATACATGCTGCAAAAAGAGAGTTGCATTGTATCTGTGTACTGCAATAACTTCATTTGATAATTCATTCTGGTTTAACACAAATGCTGTGAGTCTCATCTTTTGACCTTTTATTACTTCTCACAAAGTTTGAAACGACTTGGGAGATGTTGATCAAGAAATTTGTAAAATATACTGGACTAAATGTAATAATGAGTATTTGCTACTGAACCAGAATATTGATGTATATTAATAGAATCACAACAGTGAATTCTTTAGTCATACATGAATGGTAAAAAAGAAGATTCAGCATAACAAACAATGATGTCCCCAAAAATGGGGTAATCAGCAAATAACTACCAGATATGTCTTGTCATAGATATATGAATGCACACCAATACATCATTGAATATTCAATATAGTTATTCCATGTAACTGCAAATATGTTAACATTCTCTCAATGATGCATTAGAAAAGTGTATGGATAAAACACATATTTTACATACCTAATATTCCAATTTTTTCAACAAAAATTGATTTCAGTCAAGTCTCTAATGCAGTCACAAAAATAAAACCAATGATGATACCTACATTTCATATGATTCTTTAAATCTGCACTGAAATGGTTAACAAGATTCAAGAAATAATTTTTGTCTATATATGGGCCACTATATATATCATCTTTATCATTGAATTCAGTTCACACAAATGTAGAGTATTCTTGTACCTTGGTTATTGATTTGTCACAAAATGGGATGCATTGTTTTGGAGGTGAAAATTTAGGTCTCCAAATCATATCTTTACATGATGACATTGACACAAATGATGAATATGAAAAGCATACAACACAAATACATTGACCACTCAGCACTTGCTTAATGTAAACATGGATCAACAAACTTGCTCAAAAGTAGTGAATGAAGTATATTTTCTTAGGTTGATAAAACTTGAAATAATCATTGGACTACTCTATATTGTGGAGACCCTGTAGTAAACATCACAAAGGAAAATCATCCTTGAATTCCTTATGTTCATCACCATTAGCAGTCCATGCTGCAATATCTTGAATGACTTGTTGGGTTGCAACATGTCAACCTACTTTTAGTCTCCCTACATCAATAGGATTTCAACTATTGAATCTGTCCTGGGAAAGAAGAAAACAATCTAATCCTAAAATTTGTCTTACCTTTTGCATTGAATATTCTTGAGATAAACAATGAAGCCATGTTTTTGCAGATGTTCTCTTGCAAGACTCATACTGAATATTACCAGAAATTTTGTTTTTTACCCTCCTCTTTCCTCCCCTTCTTGTTTGTAGTAAAATTATCACATCCAATGTCATCCTTATTAGCAGCATAATTATCATCACTGCCACCACATATATCTCTATTTGATGTTGGTAGTGTGTTATCTACTACTTCCATCTTTTGTTGTTTACCAGGCGAATTGTTGTTCATGATGGATTGTTTGTTCAGCAGACATGGAATAAATGAAATTATGAAGTATTTTATAATCATACATACTTCTCAACAAATATAAAAATCCCATCGGATGTTTTGGTGCATCAATATGTTTGACTTGTGAATCTAATGTTATGAATAGCAGTACATGTAACATGGCAGTCAAAAGTTGATTTTCTGTATCAGCAGATTTCTTCTGAAGTTGTACAACTGTTGGCATTGTCATTGAATTTGTCACCATACCAACATAATATATATGTGTCTCTACTGAATATGTACCACAAGAAAGATGTATAAGGTATCAAATTAGAGCATTGATATATAGTAATCAGTAATTTCGTATAAATATATACATATAATATAATATTGCAAATGCAACACCATCTTTTGCAAGCATTCATTCATAATCGATTTGGATGCATTATCTCACTAATACCATGAAAAGAACCATTTTTGACAAACTTCCTTACTTAGAATGTTTTGATGATTGTGGGTCTTTATAAGAGCTTTGGATATTGCAGGAAATATGGTTCAATTTACTCACATTCAAGACATAAAAAAGAGAATTGATTTTATTGCTAACTCAAGTTTGATTTGGGATACAGTATTGATGGATAATAAGTTACATTCAAATGTAACCATTGATATTTAGACATAATCAGTTAAATTGAGTGAATTTTTTCTATATGAAATGACTTCATCCATACACAAATGGGGAAATCAAATTGTTCCCATTGACATTCACATTATATTCAATTACATGGAGAGAAATGTGATGAATCACATTACCATGTTGCTGAAAATGGAATTGAAAAAGGCTACCAACTGAAATGGTAACATTACTATGAACAATTAAGTACAACTATATGATAACAAAGGAAATAACAAATAAACTTGTTTATTATTCATCACAATTAAAATGATATTGTTCAATTTTTTCCTATAATTTTCCAAATCATCTTTTTCTTGATTTTGGAGATAAATTTTCCAAACAACATTAGATATTGGATGAGATGTTTTTGATGTGTTTACCTGTCATGATTTTTAAACAGGAGAATCATCTTTTGGTTACATACTGTCTTTGGCAATGACAAGAATAATCCATGGCATCTAGTATCATGTGATCTTACAAAACAAGACTGTCTAGAAAATTTCTGCATTTGGAATGAGTCTCATTGCCATGAAATTTGACAACCTATCACATGTATCCAGCATCAAAACTTGAAGATTTTTACAAATGCTAGGTTCCAAACCTCATATAACACCTCTTCTCCAATTAGGAGACAATGGTTTTACATGGACAGGATAATGACATTCTTCAAAAGGTCCACAAATGGGTGAGACAATAGTTTTGTCCATTGGGTCTACCCAAGTCAACATTAACTCTGCAATGTAAACTCTCAAGTCAACATTAACTCAGTAATGTAAACTCTCTAATTTGAATAATTCATCTTGTGCCTCATTATACTGATACCTTCCAAAGGCATATTCCATGCAACACATCCATTTACCAACATAAAATCCAATATCTAAAAATCCTATTTTGTACCATCCATGGAAAACTTTTGCCTGTAAACACAACTCCAATTTTTGTCATAATCAACCAGATCTTTATATCCCATGACTATATCATATACATGGAGTGCTTTTGGACATGGGAAAAATATTTTTTACTCCTGAATTGTTGAGTAATCGATCCAATGCACACTAATAGCAATGTAGATATGAACAACACAAGCTTGTTGTCATTCCACTGCCCAAATAAGATGCCATTGATGGAATCAAAATAACATTATTCCTGGCAGCAGGAATAAAAAGATTCATTGCGGATTGGTACCATCCTTTTCTATTTGTATGAATGGGTCCACAAGCAAGGATCTTCTATTGCATCTTCATCATTGCACACAACTCTGGAGCAGAATATTAATTGTCCATATGTAGTTCTCTGAATTAATCTGGATTTTTATGAAGCCCCATAGAAACAAATGCTTCAACAACTGCTTTCTGAGTATTTGGGAGATGCCATAGATGGGGAAATATTGAAGTATTGTTTTCATTTTCTCCTGGTACATGTCAATTTGGCATTTGCAGTTATGTCCATCAGATGAATTTGCAAGAACAAAAAACTCAATTTGATACTTGTCTGGGTTGCTATCAATGTATTGTCTGACAGGACCGCAGTTTGATTTACTGGGAACGCCACCCTTGTTAAGTGGAATTTCTCTGCCAGGAATAAATGTCCAGGCAGAAGCTCAATTGAGATGTGTTACTGAATTCTGTAGCTGATACACTTACCTTTTTCTCACTTGTTCTGCTTTCTGGATGAAATGCCACATTCCTCTGGGCTCTTCTTGAAAAAGACAGATACCATTACCCATTACCTCCAAGACAGATAATTTTTGATGTAAATTGTTGCATGCATTGGTGGGTACCAAAGTGATCAAAACCCATCTACATCTGAAGATATCAAAGACATTTAGAATAGGATGCCAAGGAAATGATACATTTCTGGAATGGATATGTCATACCACTTGTTTACAGCAAATGCTCCATTGTTATCAGCTTTTGATGATGCATATTCATTTGAATGATATGTCAAATGATGTATCAAGTCATAATTAATACCACCAGCCACAGCACATACCTCAAAAGGATCCTTAAATCCAGTCAGAGTGTTATTTATGATTTCTGGACTGCATTCATTATGTGCATCATAGGAGGGATTTTTGTGTTTGGGTTGTGAGTGTCATCCATTTCCATAAAGTCTTGTTTATACGACAGTTTTCCACCACATCCATCAGAATGATGATAAATTGAATATAAAATGCTCTATTATCATCTTCTACTTCATCAATGTCACTGTGGCATTTGTCTTCTTGGGCAGTTGGATGAACAAGTGGACTAAGCTTGACTGGATGATAGCCACAGGACAAAGTTACTGGAGTCATTGAAAGATGTAATATCAACCATTCTGTAAAGTGCAGTATGAAGACTTTCTTCAATGGTGCATTTCTTTGTGTGATTTTGATGTGTTCAATTTTGGAATTGATACTGTTCTTCACAAGATAGCAGATTAATCTGACAGGGATATTCCATCATCTGCTTTTTCAATCAGTGTCAGATGAAGTTATTATCCCAAGATTTAGTCAAAAATGTAAATATTTTCTGGGAATACCTACAACAGTCCCTGTCATTGTAAATTTCAAATTGACATCTAGTCTGACTTGATAAAATTCCAAGAGAAAGAGATAATTTGATCCAATTATCCTGTATTCAGACATCTTCATGTAATTATATCTTACATCATTGAATGATTTAGGAATTGGAGGAAGTTTGGGATTGATAGGATTTGGATTCATTTTGTGTTCATCCAGGTCTACTTGATTGGTTTTGGGTTGATGGATTCTTTGCTACTGGTTTGGCTCTTTGGGTTATCTTGATGAGTTTCATAGCCACTACATGATAAATAAGAGAATGTTGGTGGTTCTAGGGGTAGTCATTGATGTTGGATGCTGTTCCATTTCTACAGTTGTTGTCTGCTATCAATATTATCAAAATCAAAAACAGGATGATTGGCATTTTCAATTGTTCATAATTGAGAAGAATATCCAAACCAATCAAATATTATGCATGGATATATTTATTTATATTTGTCACAAATCATTTGTTGATATTCACTTATCCCCTAATTTAAAGGTTATGCATGTGATTTCTATTTTAAGAATTTTGCATACCAGTTTAGTATTGGTACTTGCACAATGCTTCAAATACCAGTTTAATATGGGTACTTGCGCGATGTTACAAATCGCGTAGAATTTTATACCAGGCCTACGTGGGAATGTTTTTTTCATCGCTCAAGTACCTCTTTTAGTTGACGATGGGATCCGTCAAAAACCACCA
>JACCDI010411321.1_pt1 | contig 18111 bp, 13 predicted proteins | sample 7442791 | NCBI WGS metagenome assembly JACCDI01 (sample SAMN15323434, study PRJNA562643) | freshwater metagenome | isolation source: river surface water | place: USA:Blue River Watershed | collected 2017-08-15
ACTGTTTCGATATAATTTCATCATATAATTGACCTGTTTTTGTATCTTTTCGATCTTTACCAACACCCGCATAAATGCGTAATGTTCCAGTATATGGACCTTGATCAACATACATCGCAAACTTTTCAGTAATCATATCTGTATTTGTCTTTTCAGCATTTACATAGACTGGTAAATTATTTGGATAATAAGATTCTGTAATAGGACCATTTGTAATTGTACGACTATATGTACCGCGTTGATGGAAAAGATAACGTAATTTATATAAATCACGAACTTCTTGAACCATTTTTCCGAATGAAACATTTCCAGATTTATCTTCTACATAATAAATGAAACCCATATAATCATCTAAATATTCATCACAACAAGCTTTTTCAACCATACTTATACCTATGGAAGATTCTGGATTTACATCGCGCAATTGAGCCTCATTATACACTTGCATGTATGTTTTCTTTAACTCTTGATTTAAATAATGGATTCGATGCTTCCATAATTTATAATTCTTTTCAATATTTTTACCTTCTAATAATTCTTTTACAAAATTTTCAGGTAAATCACCAGGATCTTCATATACTATATCCACATTTTCTATTACAGATGTATTAAATGAAGCAACCTTCTTTGATAATTCCATTAAATATTCACGTTTCTTTAAATATAATTGATTAATCGATATACTTCTTTTAAATTCATTATAATTGTCATTTACATATTTCATACATTCTTTCATTGTTTCTTTGCTTTCTTCACATTTAATCGATCCCATTTCAATTAATAAACAAGTTATATATTGAATACCATCTAAACCTTCAAATGATGTAAAAGCACATGGTGATAATTTCGCACTATGTTGATAGTTAGGTACTGCTGTTTGTATTGTAATTAAGAATCGAGAAGCAATAATGGATGCGGTTTGAATCGATTGATATAATTCATATTGTTTTAAGAATATACCCTTTTCATACATTTGCTTAATCATATCACCACGAAAACTTTTTGTATTTTTTAATATTTTTGCTTCTCGTTCGATAAAAGATTTATAATTTAATATATTGCGAATCTTTTGTAATGATTCAATAATAATCGATACAATATCTTCTTGACGTAATGTAACACCTGTTTTAGAACACAAGTTATTTTGTAAGAAAATACATACATTCTTTGCTTGTTGAATATCATCCGGTTTAAATCCTTTCTCTAAAAAGACCTTTCTAAACTCTTTTGAATCACAATCTAATGTGCGAATTTCAACATCATAACTCTCTAATTCCGCTAATGTTTGAGGTAACTCTTCTTCTTCATCTTTTGACCACACATCACGACTTCGAATTTGTTGACCATTTTCTGTATAACCTTCTACATCATCATCTTTGTATTTTGTTAATATTTGACCACAATTTGTACATGTTTGTACATCACCCGATGCTTCACCTTGATCACCAAAAAGATTTACCATCTCCTCAATAATAGCATTCTTCTTCTCTTGTGAATTTGCTTTTCGTTCACGATTTTTATAAACAAAATGACCACAAATATAGGATGAATCAATTTTGCGTTTATACTTTTTTGAATATAAATCTTTACCAATTAATAAACCATCTTTATCAATTAAATTATAAATACAATTGAGTTGTGAATCATAATCTTTCAAATTATAGATTTTATGAATAAGTACATCTAATTGATCATATTTTGGTTTTTCTACAACAACATTTTCATCTTCTTCTTTCTTCTCTTCTTCCTCATCTTCTTTTCCTTCTACATAATATTTCTTTACTGTATTTTCAATTTGACTATCAAAATATTTCATATACATATCATCATTTATATAACTCTTTAAATTTACAAAATTATTGTGAATTTCAGATACATAAGTAAATCGCTCTTTAAAACGTGTATATAATTTAGAATGACAACCAAAATCTTTACGATATACTGAATCTAATGTTTCTAAATCTAACTCTTCCAAATCCGTATTTTTAAATGTACATAAATATTGAATCGAATTGTATTTTGGAACTGTTTCACTTAAATTCCAGGTTTGTGAATCATTGTCCCATACATAAATCTCTTTACCGATTAATGCTAATGTACCATTTTCTAAATTATTTGTTTCTACTTTTTCTAAATCTTTAAAAGATGAAACTTCAAAACGATATAATTCACAACATTTTGATTTATTATTTTTATTTTTACGCATTTGATTTTCAATTAATGCTTCTTTATTCAATTGTTTTTCGCTATTTTTGGTAAATGTATCATATTCTTTAATCATACTATCAATAAATTGTGGATTTTGACCTTCTTTAAATAATCCATAAAACATTTTCATCATTTCCGAAAAGAAGATAATACCATGATCACGTTGGTCCATTAACCAAACTAAACGTGCGGAAATACAATCTTCAGGTTTATTTAAATGATCATATGATCCATAATATTTTGTTACATCCGGATTCGTAATATATATGTCAGCAAGGAAGAAGTTTTTATCACCAAAACGATCTTTATTACGAATATGGAAGATGGGTAATGATTCGCGTTTTAAGATCTCTTCTTCTAATTTAAGTTTTTCTAAATTACTTTTTAATATATTTTTAATAAAATCCACATGATCAATCTTTAAATCATTGATCTTTAAATTATATTTCGATAATACATGCTCTACATCTTGGAATGTATAACATTGCGAAATACGGTCACTTTCGCGTTCCATAATTTGTTCTAATTTTGGAACAACTTTTACTAATATTTTTTTAAAATCTTCCGGACTATTTACTGAAATTTCATCAAATAAATATAATTTATTATGTAATACATTTTCCGTTTGATCACTATCATAAGTAGATCCAACAAAATTTACCATATAATCATCTACTTGATCATTAAAATTGATTTTATAACGATCATATACTAATTTGTTTGTTGTATAAATTTCACCATATGTACCATCTACATTTAATTTCATTGACGATTTAATTGAAAACTCATTTTCATTTTCAATTGTTATATTTAAATGTTGCTTCATACCATTAATATTTGGAACACAATTTGATTTATCAATATAAATACGTGTTTTGGGAGATAAACCATGATTAGGAGATGTAATTTTAATAAAATCACCAACTTGACTAATTTTTGTAATTTTGGAGGATAAAACGAGTTTTTTGGTTAATGGATTTTGGAATATATTTTGATCTTTCTTACTTTGTAAATTCTTTTTATCATAATCATTCTCTTTTGCTAAAACCATAAAACCCACTATTTGAGATACTTCACCACCTACTAAAGTATACGGTGTAATACCAATTACACGACCCGTTTCTTCATCATATTTATCTTTATAACTTAAAATATCACTATTTATATTACGGGTATTCCAATGTACAGAGTCAATATCATAATAACGTAATACAAGAGCATTATTTTGAAGTTTTGTAAAATAACCAATTTTATTCTCTTCTGATTTAGGATCATTATGATAAGGTGATTGTATTTTGTGGAATATTTTAACAAGATCTTTATATGAAATTTTACCAAGTGAAGAGTCATGTTTAACACGCTTTAATAATATTTGTTGATCCACTTGACTCTCTTTCTTAATACCTGATTCATCTTCTAAAGATTCAACAATATAAGAATCACTATTTTCATTTTGTTTCTCTTCACTTACACCTTCACTATTTTCTTGAACAATTGAATATATTTTATGTTTATCTAAAACAACCGGAAGAATCCAATCATTACCATAAATATTATAAAATAAATCTTCAACAACAGGATATTCAAAACCATTTTCATATTGTAAATATCGTTTTAAACCATCATTTTTAGCATCAATCATTGATTGTGCTTCACGGGAAACTTCTTCTTGAATATATAATAAACCTTGTTTAGATACGGGATAAGATGCTAAAATTTGTGTTTCAAGTTCTTTTAAATATAATAAATCATTTTTATAAATACGTTCTTCTTCTTTTACATAAACTTCTTCTTCTACATTTAATATATTTTGAACTTCATCTATATTTACATTTTCATTTACTTCATTAAATGTTAATACATTATTTTCTTCTTCTCCTTCTTCTCCTTCCCCTTCTTCTTCTCCATCTTCTCCTTCTTCTCCATCTTCTCCAAAAGTAATTGTTTCATTTGAATTTTCTGCTTCTTCTTCACTATTTGGTGTTGTTGCTACACTGTTATTGTTTACATTTGTAAAAGTAATTGTTTCATTTGATCCAGAAGGATTCTCAGTATCTTCTGGTACAATATTGTTTTGATTCATATTATTTTCTTCACTCATTTTTTATATAAAAATATACAAAAAATATAATATATGTTATATAATAAAGTAATATATTTTTATACCGAAAAAATACTCTTATTATTTTTATATAAAATAGAATATTATTTAAAAAAATATAAAAAATTGAATTTTTATTTTGATATAAAGGAGATCTTACTATACTAAAATATAGAGGTTTTACTTTTATCTATTTTTTCAATTTTATACAATATCGTAAGCTAAAATGGACTTTTTTCAATACATTCAATCCCAAAATATTCAATCTTATGAAGCTCTTCAAGAACATCTTAAGAGTGATTCGATTAAAATTCGAGTAAAAGAAGATAGAACGTATCCAGATATTTTTGTACTTTGTCATGATGACGATACGGTGAAAACCTCTCCTATTTATCATTGTACAAATGGTCTAATCGCACGTAAACGTGATTGTATGCCTCTTTGTTTTTCATTTAATAAAATGGAAGATTCAGAAATGAGTGAAGATGGAAAATCGTTTATTGTAAATTCTGCGCTAAATCTTGACACTTGTCGTCTTGAATATGCTCTTGAAGGTACACTTATTCGAGTATGGAAGTATATTCCAGAAGGTTCTACTACAACGGAACCTATTCTAATGATTTCGACAAAACGTTGTATTGACGCTGTTAGGGCAAAGTGGATTAGTGAAAAGAGTTTCCGTGAACTTTTTATGGAAAGTATGGTTGGATTTGATTTCAATACACTTTCTGTAGGTTACACATACTCTTTCCTTCTCACTCATCCTGAAAACAATATGATTGTTCAGTATGATAAACCTATTTCCTATCACATTGCTACTCGTAATATGAGTACAATGATGGAGGAGGATATTATTATTCATGGAATTCAACGTGTACCAACACAAGCAATTGATCGTAGTAATTATGAACAATATATTAATTTCCTAATTCAAAACCAGATCTTCAATATTGAAGGTTATGTGATTGTGGATAGTTCATTTAAACGTCAAAAGTTTATTGCGCCATCGTATGCGAAGGCAAAGGAACTTTTTGGAAATACGAATTCAAAGATGTATAAATTCTTTACACTTCGTAAGGATTGTGAGAAACTTCGCGATTATATGGGAATTTTCCCACAAGACGCTCAAGAGTTCAGTAGTTATGAATACAACTTTTATCAAATTGCGACGCAAATTCACAAACTGTATGTAAATAAGTTTGTAAAGCGTCCGAAGGATGAGAGTGGAAATGTACTAATGATTCCAGTACCTTATTATTTGAAGAAGGTTGTTTATGGACTTCATAGTGATTACAAAACATCAAAAGTACAAACGAATCTGGAAAGAGTTTTTAGTAAACTTTCGGAACAAGATGTGAAACTTCAATGTTTCATTTACAATAAGATGATTAATAATGGAACAACACCTGTTACTATTGATACATTTATGGCTTCTGCTTTCCCTAAAGTGGAAAAAGAATCAGTATCTCAAGGTCAAATGGAAATGGATGCTTAAATAAAGTAATCTTTTTATATATTGTAAAAAAAAAATTTTATAAAACAAAAAAAAACATTTTATTATAAACTCATTTATATAAATTATTTATTTATATAAAAATACTTCATTTTATACTTACGTATACATTTTTTTATATTTTATTATATACGTAAATTATTTTTATATAAAAAATATTTTATTTTTATTACTGAAATATATAGGAAAAAAATAAAAGTACGTTTAAATATATATTTTTATTATATCTTAATTTATTAAGAAATATCTGATTTTTATTTTATAATAAAAATCAAAACAAATTATTTTGATATAAAGGATTTCATTTATAATTAAATATATTTGTAAAAAAAAATGAGTGTAAGTGCGGTTAAACAAAAAGAAACAACAATACATCCAGATATTGAAAATCATAAATCTCTTCATGTGGTATCTCAAAAAGATATACTTATGCAATCTTTAATACATTTTTTCAATAAAAAAGATCATATTGATGAATTATTACCAGTTATTGAGGGAACATCTAAAATTTCACTTCGTATTTTAGATTGGTTTGTAACAAATTATAGTAAAAAGTTTAATACAACTTATGTAATTGAAAATAAAAAAGTACAAAAGAACTTTACAGTATATATTGCGTATAAATCTCAATTAAAAGGATATCAAAAGAAACAATTTGATCCATTTTGTCGTCGAGAACGTATTCGTTTTATTGTACATGGAGGAAAGGAGGTAATTACAACGGTAGGACAATTAAATTTCTTTCGATGGGCAATTGAAAATAAGATATTAAGATATATTAATGATCATTATGTTGATATTGAGAAGGATATGAATGAATCTTTAAAGAATATGTATAAAAAGAAAGATGATAATGAAAAGGATAAAAGAAGAAAACGTCGTCAATTATCTGTATCCGCAATTAAAACAATTAATAAAAATAATACATCTATTGTTGTTTCTTTTAATTAAAAAATTATTTTTTTTATATTTTTAATATTTTTTATTTTTATGTAAAAATATTAGAATAAAAAAGTTAAGAAAAAAGTTTTTATCTAATTATAAAGTATATAATTCGATTTTTTAAAATGTCTGTACCTGTAAGTGGCGGTTTCCAATCATTTCAAAGCGGATGTGGCACATGTAATGCTTCAAAAGATTATGCTGATATCTATTATTCTCAAAATCTTACACTGAGTTCACCTCAACAAGGTGGTAAAAAACGTACTACCAAGAAACGTTCAACTTCAACCAAGAAACGTTCAACTTCTACCAAGAAACGTTCAACTTCAACCAAGAAACGTTCAACTTCAACCAAGAAACGTACTACTACTATTCGTAAAATGAAGAAAATGCGTGGTGGATCTAAAGAGGGTGAAAGTCAAATTCAATTAACTGAACAATTTATCAAGGACAATCTTGGTATTGCGTTTCAAACAGTTGGTGGTGGACAACCACTTCCTAGTGGATATTTTGGAGGTAAATCAATAACTGAATCACATATTCTTCCTGGACTTGGTAGCGGTATTGAAGAAAAGTTTGCTTCAGTAAAAGGTGGTGCTAAAAAACGTACTATTAAAAAGAAAACAAGTACCAAGAAACGTAGTACAAAGAAATCAACAACAACAAAAAAACGTAAAAGCACAAAGAAGAGTAGCAAAAAAAAAACAACCTCAAAAAAACATTAATGAAAGGAGGTGCTAATTATGATTATAAAGCATGTCCTAAACCTACTGTAGATAATCCATTAAGTGGAAAATCATGGAATAATGCGTTTAAAAAGTTAGGTTGTATTTGGACACAACAAAAGGTAGATGGTTTAATTCCTAAAATGGGTGGTTTAGATATGATTAATGAAATGAATAATACAGTAAATCTCACATCAGCAAGTTTAAATGGATTTTATCAAAATATGAAAGATAAATCAAATTCTTTTGATAAACAAATTCAAGGAAAAATAAGTGCGATTGAAAATTGGGGATCTGAACCTTAATTGAAATAAATATATTTTAATAACATTTTATATAAAAATATTTATATAAAAGTAGAAAGTAACTATTTTTAAAAATGAGTTCACAAAAGAGTATGCTTACTAAATTAAAAAAATCTGAAGAAAACGCTAAAAAAACTTTAATGAAAGCACAAGAAAAAGCACGAATTGCTTATCAAATGGTTATGAAAGCACAACAAAAATATAAAATTCAAGTCGAAAAAGTAGAAAAGTTAAAGAAAAAAATAAATGATCAAAAAAAAAAATCATCTACTAAAAAATCATCCACCAAGAAATCACCCACTAAAAAAAGATCTACTAAAAAATCAATCAAATCAAAATCAATTTCTAAAAAGAAAAGAACCATGCGCGGTGGTGGTGGAAGTGATTGGTTAAACACTGTAAACTCACGCGGTAATGTAGCAGGTCCGAATGAGCATTGGGGTGTAGGAGGTGAAAAGTGGTCTTCACAATTTGAAAAGTCTGGTGAATATATTCCTATGTCTGAACTTCGCAAAGGTTCTTTTGAACTTCAATCAAAACCAATTAACAAAATTCCAACTGGATTTGATCCAAATGCTTTAGGAAGTGAAGTGTTATCTTCAACATCAAGTGATTTATTAACACAAGTTGGAGTTTAACGAACACAAGTTGGAGTTTAATAAAGATCATATTTTTGATCAAACCCAACTTTATCTAATCCCAATGGATTTGAATCTATGAAAGTATGCATTTCTAAAGCATCGTCCGGCATAGATATCGTATTTAATCCATTTAGTTTATTTACATTTTTACAAATCATTTCCATTTCCTTTAAAACACCCATTAAAAGAGTTTGTAATGTATGAATCGAATCATTTAATTTTTTATTTCCACTCTTTCCTCCAGGTGATTTAAAAACAAGCGATTTAAAAGCATTTATACACTTTTTATACTCTTCAATCGCACTTTTATAATCTTGAAATGGATTTTCCAGATTATTTCGCATTTGTACCAGTAATCCTAACATATTATTACAATGAGTTAACGAATCTACATATGTTTCAATATTATAAATAGACATTTCTCGAGTATTATAATAAAATTGAACAATATAAGGATTATAATGTAAATATGATTGACGCAATTCGGGTTTAATATTCATTTGATCTAAATTATTATGAATCGACCAATTCGAAGATGAGTTCATAAGCATTTCATTTAAAAAGTTAAGTTGACCTTTTTTTGTTTTCGTAAATTGTATAAAATCACCATAATTCTTTTGAATAAAATAATAAATAATAATGATAAAAACAAAAAATGCTAAAATATGAGATGGTTGAATTGTTAAACGATGGAAAAAAGCAAATAATAATAAACCAAAAAATAGATAGTAAACAATATATTCTTGAGAAATATGATTTAATTGATCATATAAAGAATAATTATATAAGGAAAAATTATCAAAATATGCGTTTATATTTGAAGATGCTTTATCATTTTCAGCATATACTTTTTTTAAAATAATCTTTTCACTCATTTATTTCATATACTTCTATAAATTCATTCTTTTTTTTTTTATTTTTTTAACATTAAAAATTTTTTTATCTTTTTTTATTATAGAAAAATAATATAAAATGCGTATTTTTCAACATCAAACACAAATTATTCAAAATAGTAATGGTCATGTTCACAAAGCATTTAAAATTGTTAAAGGAAATAGCGAAAAAATAATGAAAGTAGAAGGTATGACAAATAAAAATGATTCTTCACTTTATCATATTTTACAAACAATTCGCAATCATAATTTAGTACATAAAAAATATTATAAAATACACGAAGATGATATTGTACAATTATTAAAAGAAGGTGAACGAAAACGAGATATTGAAACTATGAAAAATAGTAAAAAAGTAGTAGTGAAAAAGAGTAAAAAAGAGAAAAAAGAAGTAAAAAATGAGAAGAAAGAAAAGAAAGAAAAGAAAGAAGTAAAAATAAAAAAAGTAAAAAGTAAAGAAGTTAAAAAAATGAAAAAAGTAAAAAAAGTGAAAAGTAAAAAAGTTTAAAAATTAAAAAAAAAGATAAATAAAACTATTTTTGAAAAGTGCGTAATAATTATTTTTTTAGGAAAAATAATTATTAATTTATAATTTTTATTTTTTTTGATTCAATAATAAAAAATTTCTTAATATAATATATAAGAACAAAAGAAAAAATGGTTGCCCAAGAACAACAACAACAACAACAAAAGTTACTTCAACAACTCCAATCCATGTTCGGTATTGGTGAACCTGTATCAGGTGGTAAGAAGCGCCGCACTGTTAAAAAGAAGAGCGCTACCAAGAAGCGCACTGTTAAAAAGAGTTCTACCAAAAAGCGCTCTACCAAACGTCGTCGCTCCATGCGCGGTGGTGGTGAAATTGCTGGTTTTGAAAAGGTTATGGGATTCGATCTTGCTGAATGGGGCAAAGATGGTGTTGTAGCTGCTAAACCTGCTGAAGGTGGTGCTAAACCCGCTGATAATATGACCGGTGGTAAAAAGAAGAAGCGCTCTACCAAAAAGGTTGCCAAAAAGCGCACTGTCAAGAAAGTAGTCAAGAAGCGCTCTACCAAACGCCGTCGCTCCATGCGCGGTGGTGCTGCTGAAAAAGAAACAGTCGCTGAGGCCGCTGGTGCTGCTGTTCAACAAGCATTATTAAATGTAAATGTAACTGAGAATAAAAAATCCGCTGTTGCTAGTGCCGCTAGTAAAGCCGTTCGTAACGCATTTAACGCTGCTGAAACCCCTGTAACTCCCGCTGGTTCCACTGAAGGCGCTGCCCCTGTAATCCCTGGTGGTGCCAAGCGTCGTCGTCGCCGCTCTGCTTCCAAGAAGACTGATGCTAAGAAGGTAAAGAAGGTTAAGAGCAAGAAGACCAAGAAGAGCAAGAAGTCCAAGAAAGGTGGTCTCTCATCCATCTTCCGTTGGTAAATTTTTGTCTTTTTTTTACAAATAATATAAAAATATTTATATATAATAGTGATTATATATGAATTATGGATGAACTTTTTCATAAATATTATACATCCTTTCATCAAAAAAATTATAAGAAAATTATAAAAATAATTGAAGATTTTTATCCAAAACGAGATCAAAATCATATCAAAAAAATATCTTCACATAATTATACTTCTATACGAAAAGATAAAAGCAATTCGTTTCAAAAAATTAGTAATTATTCACCCATTCAAAATAGCGAATTTTCAGATCAAAAAAATATATTTTTATATCACTATATTTACAGACAAATTCTTATTTATGAATTATCTACATTTCTAAAAACAAATATTACGTATATACCCCATATTTCTGAATTATATAAATATATCAAAAATGCGGAAAAAATAACTCCACTCAATCATTTTTATGGAAATGAAAATACAAATTATTTTAAAATTAATAATACTACTATGATTAAAGTTGTAAATATTACAGATCAAGAAATTTCGGATTATGATGAAAATCCATCATTTTATAAAGAAGTTGAAATAGCAAAAATTGCTGAAAAATTAAATGTTGGTCCAAAAATATTTAATGTAGAAATTTTTGTCGATACAACGAATAGCAAATCATATGGTATTATTTATATGGAATTTATTGATGGTATTAATTTAGAAAAATATTTAGAAGATATTAATAATAAAGAAAGAGCGCGAAATGTGTTAGAAAGTTTATTTGAAAAGTTATATAAACATAATATTACACTTATATCCCCTCATCGAAGAGATATACCGATTAATATGATTGTTGTAAAATCTAAATCAAAATCAAATTCGATTAAAATAGTCATTATTGATTATACATTTGCTCAATATATTACAGATTATATATATGATCGAAATTATGGACGATTAAATAAGTTATATGAATTTAGTCGTACTCATATCTATGAATCTTTATATCATTATATTAAAAAAATATACCAACCGAAATAAAATATATATATAAAATAGTAAATATTTTATTTGAAAATGGGGCAATTAACAAGTGAAAAACAAAAAGAGTTAATGAAAGGTTATTATACAAAATATTATCGTGATGTTTATCCAAAATATGGTAAAATTATTGATTTTTATATTAAAAAGTTTTTTCCACAAAATAATAAACCATTAAAAACATCATCTTTAAAAAGTTATCAAACGCGATCGAAAAATGTGAATCAATCGATGAATGAACTTGCGAAGCATTCAATTGATTTTGTAATAAAAAAGAATCTTCAAAACGTTAGTAAAAAGTTTATGTCAAGCAAAAGTAAAAGTAAAGAATTTGTTAATTTTTTATATGATTTTATTTATCGACGAATTTTAATTTATGAATTGCGATCGTATATTTATAAACATATACCAACCATTCAAGATATTATGAAATGTTTAAAAAATGAAGATGACTATAAAAAATTAAAATATATTAGTTCTGGTGAATATGGTACTGTATATCGTTTAGATGAAAATCGATGTATAAAAATTGTTGATGTTACCCAAACATTAACCAATTTAAAATATATTAATTTTATGAAAGAGATTGAAATATCAAAAGTTGCTGGAAATATTGGTGTTGGTCCAAAAATTTATGATGCTTATGTTTGTGTAAATGATGAAGATAGTAGTTGTTATGGAATTATTTATATGGAATATTTACATGGTACAACATTATCGAAATATTTAGATCATCATTCTTATAATAAAGAAGAATTAAAGAAAAAATTAGATGAAAAGATTATTCAACTTCATTCAAATGGAATACTCCATAGTGACTTACATTCAGATAATGTTTTTGTAATTCTTGATCAAAATGAACAATTTGTAGATATCAAAATTATTGATTATGGATTTTCACAATATATTAAAGATTATATTTATTTCCGAAATCATTACCGATTAAATGATGATTTATTCCATTTTAGTAGACATTATATTTATAGCGAATTAAGTTACTTAATTGTTCAAAAATTAAGTTTATAATTATAATAATTGATATACTTTCCCCGAACATAGTTATAAAAAATATTTCAATTCTTGAAAAAAATATTTTATAATATTTTTTCGGGGTATAAATTTATTTTAACATATATTAATAGATTTTTATTATATGTAATATAATAAAAATATGTTAACGTAAAAAGTAATTTCTTTACGTTTATTTGGTCTTAAAAAAAATTTAACAAATAAAAGATATAGATTCGTTGTTTGTACAATTAAATATTACAAGCTATCGAATTTTATCTTCTGCGCTTACGTACAACGATTTTCAAACAAATGTCTGCTAACGTCGAACATGCTGATTCCTCTGCTGAGGCTTCCGTGCTTGCGACTCTTGGTGAGTCAAATGACTGGAGAACTGTTGATGAGATGCCGATTGACCCTTACAGTGATATCATTAAAACTCTAAAAACGAAAGATATGGGTTCACCTGAGTGTACCCAAGATGAACAAAATACAATTGTATTCAATGTAGAGGAGTGGAGATATTTTATCTCTACTCTCGGAAAGCTTTCGAAGTATTTCGAAGTTACGCTTCCCGAACCTGAACGCACCAAAGATGCTAAAAAGAACAAAAAGAAGAGTCACGAATCCGCCGCCGAAATTATCGAGCGCAAGGAGCGTGAACGTCGTATGGAAATGATCGATTCAATTAATTCGTGTTTTGAGGATGAACTCCTTATTAAACCAAATGTTGCTCGTAAATATACCAATGTTATGGTATGTATTTTCTTAATGATCCGTTGGGCTCTTCATATGTATAAACATATTGATGAGCACTATTCTACTACACCCGTGAATCTAATTCTCGATTGTATCTGTTCTATTTCGCGTATGCGGTCTGAGCTTTCGCACTTTCCTGACTATATTCTGACTGGTATTGACAATGTTATCGAGCAATTGAAACATCGTTTTACTCGTCGGATTTGTTCGGTGGATGCGTCACAGCGAATGCCGCGTGTTATGAAGGCATTGTTTTCGAATGAGCGTCTTTTTATCGAATCAACCTGGGAAAAGGTTAAACCTAATTCCAGACAACTGTATTCGGAACAGAAGGAAGTGTACAATTATTTGCGCACCGCTCTCGAACAAAATGCCCCACTTTTTGCGACCTACAAAGTTAGTCCCGGTTCTGGTAAAACTTTCCTTGCTGCTGTTTTAGCAGCAATGATTGAGTTTGGCCATAATAAGAACAATAAGGACGAAACCTTTTCTCACGCACTTCATTCTTATGAACGTGCGCCTGAAGAGGGAATTATTCTCCCTCGGAACTATATTCCGATGGGAAATCAAAAGATTATGCTTTACTCGTGTTACAACGTTCAAGTTCGTAACATGGTTTCCGGTCTTTGCCGTGATGCTGACATTGCCTTCTGGGTAGCGTCTTCATACATTGGTGAAACTGACGGAATTAAGCGCACTACTCTTCGTCCTTTCAAGACGCTTTACCAAGACTTCCGAGCCTATCGTAAAGCCCGAGATGATCCCATGAGACATGGGTCACTGGACGAACAGTGGATCTTTAATATTGAGCATACTATTCGCGACCCCGCGATTATTATTGCCGATCCTGAGTCGTGCTCGGTACTGCTTGATGCGTACCCTGAACGATTTGTTGGATATTTTGATGAGGTAACTGCCGGTGCGGAAGAGGGTGTAACGAGCGAATTCGCTCGTCACACTTGTAATCTACTCAAAAAGGCTCCTCGTCAAACCATCCTGCTTTCAGCCACTCTCCAGAATATGGAGCAACTGTCGTGGTGCCGTGATCCATTCATTGCCCGTCACACTACACCTTTACCGGCGTATCGTGAACGCGTGTTCGAAAAGTCTCTTCTTACTGGAGAGCGCTGGAAGAACACATATAACAAATCTATTTCAAAGATTCGTCGTATGGACTATATGAATTTTATGGTACTTCAAAATACACCGATTATTGCTGACGTAAAGTCTTCACGACTTAATATCAGTTGCTCGGTTTTTGCTCCCTTCTCCCAAGGAGAAGGAGAAACAGTCTATCGTGCGTATATGCCTCATATGAGACTTGAAAATATTACTCAACTCGGTGATTTTATCACTCGACTTGAAAATGATTCTGCTCTCATTCGTATGTACTCACCTGAAGCAGTGTATTATATGATTACACCGAATGAATCGTTGATTCCTGATCCTCTTAAGTTCTCGATTTATTTCGAAGAATTTGGTTTGGTGAAACACGTTTCGGTACGTAACTATATTCTGGATCTTTTCAGAAATATACACACTTCTAACAACATTCCTTTGTTTGAAGCACTGAAGGCATACAATTGCCCATTGCTTTCACACAAAGAAGTCCAATCTGGTATCACTATTGATCAAAGTCACATTCTCACTTCAAACGCTTATCTTTATGATAGCGGTAAGGTGATTCAAGTGTCGACTTCTGGTCGTATGCCAGAATATGTGTGCGAAATTTCAGAAGAACTTCTTGACGGTTCGCCGTCAATTGAAAGTATTCTTGCTGATTATCGTGAACAAGAAGAGAAGTTAGCTGAAGCCCTTTCAAAGGTCCAAACTGTCCGCAAGGTGGTCGAAAGATCATCAGGTGGTAGTAATGGTGCCGAAAAGGAAGATACTCGCCGCGCCGGAAGCTTTAAAGCTGACAGTCGCGCTGCTGATGATCGCAAAGCTGACATCGAACGTGATTTGGCACCGAAGCTTCGCTATTCGCGTCGCTATCTTGTAAACTCTCACCAACATTCAGAACGTTTTGTTCCCGAAAACGCTGGTGTATCTGTTAACGATAGTACGAATATGATGCTTTCAAAGGATACCATTCAAAAGTGTTTTGAACACGAAATTGATGATAGGATTATCAAACTCTATATGAGTGGTGTCGCAATTCGCGATGTTGCTCGAATGGGTAATTTTGTACGCAATCTTTATGAGCGCTCTACAAAGGTAGCCAAATTCTTCATTTCTGATTCTAGCATTGTTTACGGAACTAACATTAAGAGTGTAAACTCGATTTCCGTTACAACTGATTACGCTGCTTCGCCCATTTCTACACGAAACTCCATCTATCAACTGATGGGTCGTGCCGGACGTTCAGGTCAATCTGACAGTGCTAAGATCATCTTCCACTCAATGGATGGTATTGATAAGCTATTTGGTGATGAAAATTATGAAGCAATCGTTATGGAGCAAATCGCTTCTCAACTTGCTTAATTATTATTGTATATATATTATATTACACTACTTGTTATTTTATAGAAAAAACAAATAAAAAGTCGTAAAAAAAAAAAATAAAAATGATGGTTCTATTGATATAATTAATATAATTATATCAATCTATTGCTTTACAATATGGCTTCTATGGCTCAAATTGTTCCTCCTGAAAATGGACCTAATGGTACCACTACGGGAGCCCGGGATCAGTCCGGAGAAAATCGTCTTTACAAACTTGATTCTCGCTCTTTACCTTTCTTTATACGCTATATGCGAAAAGATCTCAAATCTCCTCCTAAACCAAAGGAGCGTGATATGGGATTTATGGAAACATATTTTGCATCAGAGCAAGGAGACAATAATTATATGAATAGACCTTTTATTGATTATCTGAGTCATTTGACTGAGAAAATCAGAAGTTTTTACTGTATATCAGGGCGTGATATTTATTATCCTTTTGAGGATTTTGAAGTAGATCGTTCTGTTTATACACGTATAGTAATCAGCAGTCATGGCGAAATAGCAGATGAACACACTGATGACATTGAATATGCTTCTAAACAATTGTTTAAAGCATTTTCAACTGGCAAAGATGTTGTTTATACTCTTAACCTCGTTTCCGGTCGAATTAATAATGATTTGTATTATCGACCCCAAACTGCTCCTGAAATTGATGAAACTTATCATATGGAAAGACTAAATGAATTAGTAAATCTATATTATGAGGCATTATCAAATATTACTGAGACTCAAAGTTACGTTGATCATGCGTCACAACGTGTGAAAAGTGCGGAAACAAACTTTTCTTCTACCAATACTTCATCACCTGACGAAGGTGTGGATGATTGGGAAACATTAGCAGACGAACCGTGTGCTGAAGAAGTTGAGTTAAAAAACGCGCGTGCTGCTCTTTTACAAGCTCAGTTTGATTTATCAAATGCTGAGCTAAGAAAGACCAACCGTGATAATGACGTACGACATTTTATTCAAATGATCAGTTCAAGTAACTATGTTCAAGATGGCAAAATAACTTTTTTCAAAAACTTTATTGCGCAATTAAGAAGTATAAAAAAAAGAGAGTATATTAAATCGATTTTGCCTATTTTTTACCTTAAAAAGTTAAATAAGTAAGTGTTTTCATATAATTTCTTTATGTTTCAATAATACTGTTTCAATATGTTTTAATAGTGTTTTAATACTGTTTTCATATATATTTTTTTAATGTATATATATAATACTTCTTTTATTCATTCAAAAAAAAATAAAAAGTAAAATAAATAAATAAAAAAAAATAAAAAAAAAATCATAAAAATACTTTTCGCTAAAAATAATTAAAAAATTTCTATTTTTTAAATATAACAAAAAAATATGTCCACTTTATCATTTTTAATTCAACGTTTATCACTTATTCGTAATTATAATAAAGATGATACACTTTTTGTAACATCGATTTGTATGAATCAAGAGTCCAAAAAATATACTCCAATCTTTGTTTCTCCCACAAATGCGTCAAATGATCATTTTGTAAAAGTAGATCATAGTGAAAAATTTTCATTAGGAATTAAAAAGAAATACTCTTCTTATGATTTTAAAATTGTTTTTAATGAATCTTCCCAAAAATATGAACTTCATTACAATAATATGCCAACATATATATTATCGAATGATGATGAAAAATCAATATATTCAATTGATGATGAATTTCATTTTATTTCAACTGAAAATAATACATTTTTTGAACATCCTATTACAAACTTTGTACAAGAAATAGAAGAATCATCACCTGTTGCCAAAAAGAAAACAACTCGTGCTAAAAAAAATTCACCCATTGTTCAAGAAAAAGTTGAAGTAGTAACTCAAGAAGAAACTGTACAAGAAACTGTAACTCAAGAAGAAACTGTACAAGAAACTGTAACTCAAGAAGAAACTGTACAAGAAGAGTCTGTACAAGAAGAGTCTGTAAAAGAAGAGTCTGTACAAGAAGAGTCTGTACAAGAAGAGTCTGTAACACAAGAAGAGTCTGTACAAGAAGAGGTTGTACAAGAAGAGTCTGTAAAAGAAGAGTCTGTACAAGAAGAGTCTGTAACACAAGAAGAGTCTGTAACACAAGAAGAG
>JACCDI011607282.1_pt1 | contig 18097 bp, 16 predicted proteins | sample 7442791 | NCBI WGS metagenome assembly JACCDI01 (sample SAMN15323434, study PRJNA562643) | freshwater metagenome | isolation source: river surface water | place: USA:Blue River Watershed | collected 2017-08-15
AACATAAGAATTGAGCTGCAAGCTGGCACTAGCCACCACCTTGGCATTCGATGTAAATACAGCCAGCTCTTGAACATCTAACTGTTGACGCTGTCTTGATAGTAATAGTGTTAAGCCACCTTCGCCAGCATTTCTAGAATTAGATTGAATAGAGCTAGCGAGCTCTCGCCCCTTACTTAACAAATCCGACTTAGAGATTTCAATACTGGTTCTGCCTAAATTTAAACCAGCCTCAAGCGCACCCTCAACTTTGACATCAAACCAAGACTCAATACTCCGCGAAACGAATTGCAATGAGACGCCATACAAAATGGCGCCAGGCAAAACACCCACCAATGCAAAGAACATCGCCAGCTTGGCAATTAATCGAGCGCCGAAATATTTTTGTCGCCAACGAATTGAAATGGTGACAACCAGAACAACAATAACAATTAAAAATAAAACGCCGATCAAAACATTGGCAGCAAATAACCAAGCGAAATATTGATCAAAGAAGGTGGTATTGGCTGAGGCGACTGCTAGCAATACCAAAAGAATGAGCGCCAAAAAAACAATCACGCCCACTAACAAAGGCTTGGCCAAAATCTTGATCATGGATGTACACCATTAATGGCTGATTTTGGAGAAAAGTCGAAGCGCTGCCACTCACTTTGCAAATTCCAAGAGCGCGAATTAATCGCATTCACTTGGAATGGTTTGGCTAACTGGTTAGTGTCCAGCCGCATGCGAACTGCAGCTTGATAAGTCTGATTGGGGTCGATTGCCGAGGCTTCTATCACCGTCCAGTCTTCTATAGTTCTAACAGCAGCCAGGGCTTGCTTTAAATTAGCCGCCGTTAAACTGAAATTCCCCAACGTCACACGATATTGATTGGTAAGGGCTTGATAAGAAATTTTTGAAACTCGCTGAACCTCAACCGTTTTTGCGTCAAACCAATACCAGCGACTTTTAGTTAACTGGAATTCTGTAACAAACTGAAGCGTCACACCTTTAACTACCAACTGCTCCAAAGCTGGGCTTAACTCTAACGCCAAAGTGGCATCTAAAACCCAGGCTTTATCAACGGGACGTAGATTTATTTTTTGAAAAGTAATTTCATCAGCGCGCGCCACCCCGACCAATAAGGTCATTGAATATATGACAACTGCCATCCAGTTCAATATTCGGCGCATAGTGCTTTAGAAAATCAATCTTTCGCTTTCTCAAATAGGGCATAAAAGAAACCATCATGATGCTGATTGGGTAACAATTGTCCCGGTGCCCCTAATCGTACCGCATTCGGCATCGCATTTAACCACCACTTGGCCTGCAACTCACCCTCATCAGGAAATACAGAGCAGGTGACATAAAGCAAACGACCGCCTGGCTTTAACAAGCCCCACAAGGCAGTTAATATTTTTCTTTGAGTGATTTGAAGCGCCTGAATATCTGCTTCTTGCCTCAAATAGGGTATATCTGGGTGACGTCGAACAATGCCAGAGGCTGAGCAAGGCACATCCGCCAAGATGAAGTCATATGACTCTCCCTTAAACCAGCCTTGAGGATTGGCAGCATCACCAACTAATACTTGTCCGCCACTTAACTTTAAGCGCGCAAAGTTTTCCTCGATTCTGGTGGCTCTAGCAGGATCTATTTCTAGGGCATCCAACTGAATATCAAATTGCTCCAACAGCTGGGCTGATTTTCCACCGGGGGCAGCGCAGGCATCTAAAACACGCGAGCCCTTGCTTGGGTTCAATAAGTAGGCTGCTAATTGCGCGCCAGCATCTTGAACAGAACACACCCCATCAAAGAACCCTGGGATTTGATGAACTGGGACCGGATTAATCAATTCAAGCGCATTAGGCAATGCTTGATTAGAAACGGGTGCCACAGATTGAATTGATAACCCCGCCTCCTGAAGTTGCTTGATATAAGGTTGTTTAGATGCGTCACCTCTCAACTGCCTCTCATTAAGTCTCAACGTTAAGGGCGGTTTCTCTTTTGATGAGGCAATAATCTTCGCGTATTGCTCGGGATATGCATATCGAAGTTTTCTGATCCACCACTCTGGATAAGAAGGATTCTTCTCCTCAGAAATTTCTTGATAGAGATGTTCATTTCTAAGAACGCGCCTAAGGACCGCGTTGATTAAGCCTTTGGCAAAACCCAATTTGGCATCAAGGTGAGTTGCGTTAACAGCCTCATTCACCAAAGTATGCATGGGATACATCGGCTCACGATCTTTTTCAGGAACTAATGAAATTGCAGCCCATAACAAATAAAGCGTTAAACCTGGCGGGGTCTTTTGAACATATTGGTTCAGAATTTCATGAACCCAATAGCCACGACGCAAGGCTTGAAATGTAATGCTTTGAACAGCAGGGCGCAGAGCGGGCGGGGCTGATTGAATAGCAACCGTTAAAGAAGCTCCGCCTTGAACTTGTTCTAATACTTTTGCAGTGGCAAAAAGTGCTTTTGATAGGCTCGCGCCCTGTTGTTTAGTTTCAGACAGGATAAGTTCCAGTTCTTGCCATTTCCATCAGACGTGATACACGATCATCTGTTGGAGGGTGTGTTGAAAACAACCCAGAAATGCCTCCGCCAGATAAAGGATTCATGATCATCATCTGAGCTGTTTCTGGGTGATGCTCGACAGCGTTAAAGTGTTGACCCGCTGCATAACGCTGTATCTTATCAAGAGCGCTAGCCAAAGCTTCTGGATCGCCACAAATTTCTGCACCACCCCTATCTGCCTCATATTCACGAGCACGAGAAATCGCCATTTGAATTAAGCTCGCCGCCAATGGTGCCAATACAGCCACCAAGATAGTAGCAATCGGATTAGTTGGGCGCCCCTCAGAATCTCTCCCACCAAAAAACATAGCGAAGTTGGCTAATGCTGACAATGCACCAGCCATCGTTGCTGAAATGGTCGAAATCAAAATGTCGCGATGCTTGACGTGAGCTAACTCGTGAGCCATCACGCCACGAATTTCTCTTTCAGAGAGAATTCGCAAAATACCTGTTGTTGCAGCAACTGCTGCATGCTGAGGATTTCGACCGGTTGCAAAGGCGTTGGGTGCAGCCTCATCAATTAAATAAACTCTTGGCATAGGTAGCTGAGCTTTTTGAGACAGCTCTTGAATCATGCGATAAAAGTGTGGCGCTGTAACTTCATCCACCTCTCTTGCATTCATCATGCGCAAGACCATGCTGTCAGAGAACCAATAGCTGAAAAAGTTCATGCCGAAGGCTAAAAGCAAAGCCATCAACATCCCTTGCTCACCCCCCATCATGCCACCGACCACGACAAATAATGCCGTAATGCCTGCCATTAGGATGCCGGTTTTAAACCAATTAAACATGTATGTTGCCCTCAGAAATATATTGCTACAAATTCTAGATTTAACTTAATTAACAAGCATTATGTGGGTGTAATTGTTGACACTTTCAAGGGGGTGTTAATCCTTTACTAACTATTAAGCCAACAAAGAACCTTCTACCCAAGACAAATTTTGAGCTAACTGACTAGCTGAAATACGTTTACCACCAGGCTTTTGAAGCTCTGTTAAAACTAGACTACCGGCACCCGTCGCAACATGAACTCCCTGGCGATCAATTCTCAGGATGGTGCCCGGCTGTGTAGAAGGGCACGCCATGTTCCCCAAGCTAACTCCCCAAGCTTTGAAAAGAATCCCTTCTCTTTCAAAACTAGCGCCTGGAAAAGGATTAAAAGCTCGGATTTTTCTATCAAGCGAAACTGCCGATAAAGACCAATCTATTCGAGCCTCATCCTTAAGAATCTTTTGCGCATAAGTAGCGCCCGATGCATCCTGAGCTTGACTAGGCAAATGCCGATCTTTTTCAAAAAGAGACAATGCTTGCACAATCATCTGACCACCTAAGATAGCTAATTGATCATGCAAAGTAGCCGTTGTTTCTTGATCTGTAATGGCTAGCTCTTTCATTGAAATCACCGCGCCAGTATCCAAACCCAAATCCATCTGCATAATGGATATACCCGTGACCGAATCCCCAGCCTCAATCGCTCGATGAATCGGAGCGGCGCCACGCCAACGAGGAAGTAAAGACGCATGAATATTCAAGCATCCTGCACGACCATCTCGTTCTGCGATATCAAAAACTTCTTGGGGCAAGATCAATCCATAAGCCGCCACCACCATCACATCGAAATCTATTTGATCTAAAGCTTTTAGGGCCGCTTGAGCTTCTTCGGCATAAGCGCCATTAATCTTTAAAGAGTGTGGTTGATAAACCGGAATTTGATGTGTCAGGGCAAGCGTTTTGACTGGGCTGGCTTGTAAGTTCATGCCCCTGCCAGCCGGTCGATCAGGCTGTGTGAAGACCGCCACCACCTGATGACCCGCATCAAGAATAGCCTCAAGAGCTGTTTTTGCAAACTCTGGGGTGCCAGCAAAAACAACTTTCAACATTAGATTGAACCTGTCTTGGCTTTTTTCTTTAACTTGCCAGCGATACGCATACGTTTTAAAGACGATAAATATTCAACAAAAACCTTCCCCTTGAGATGGTCCATTTCATGCTGAATACAAACCGCCATCAAACCATCTGCATGGATTTCAAATGGTTGACCATTCACATCTAAAGCTTTAACTTTAACTTCGGAGGGGCGCAAGACCTCATCAAAAAAATCTGGCACAGATAAACAACCTTCTTGCCAAACTTTCTTCTCTTCGCTCGCCCAAACTAGCTCTGGATTAATAAAGACCTGCAATTGATCTCTTTCGTCTGATAAATCAATCACTATGATTTGCTGGTGGATATTGACCTGAGTCGCAGCCAAACCTATCCCTGGCGCCTCATACATCGTTTGCGCCATGTCTTTAACTATTTGGCGCACCTTCTCATTAACCTCAAGAACAGGTTTAGCCACCGTGTGTAAACGCGGGTCTGGATAGTGAAGAATAGGTAGTACAGCCATTTCAGAAGTTTCTTACAAAAAGATCAATCGGGTCTGATTATTCTTAATTAGATATATCAAGACAATTTATGCATGACATCTATTATCTCAATCAATCAAACAAGCCCCTATTATCCAAGGAGATTGCTTGATTTGCAGGATGCTCCTGCAGAAATCTTTTGTTTAGGCAACCTTCAAGCTCTAAAGCTTCCTTGCTTTGCCATTGTGGGCTCAAGAAAAGCGACTCTTCAGGGAATCAAGCATGCCCACCATTTTGCTAAATCCATTGCCAACATGGGGGCTTGCATCATTTCTGGGTTAGCCGAGGGAATCGATGCGGCAGCCCACCGAGGGGCGCTAGCCTCTCGCCTCAGCCCCAGCACCATTGCCGTTTGCGGCACCAGCTTAGATCGCTGTTATCCATTTAAAAATAAGGAACTATTTAAACTGATTGCCGAGAATGGGCTCCTCATTTCTGAATATCCCCCCGGAACAATCACTAAACCCTATCACTTTCCCCAAAGAAATCGCTTAATTGCAGCACTTTCAACAGGTACCTTAGTTGTTGAGGCAAGCCCTAAATCTGGCTCTTTGATTACAGCCAAGATGGCTAACGAGCTCGGTAGGGATGTATTTGCGATCCCCAACGCTATTGGGAGGGTGTGCTCAGCAGGCTGCCACCAATTAATCAGGGAGGGCGCCAAATTGACGGAAAAACCCTCTGATATTGCCGAAGAGCTCCTATTTCGCCTATAAATAAGGGGGTTTTTAATTAAATTTCTAGGCTAAAGACTTGGGAAATTTTTAATTTTTTCCTACTTTTTCATTTATCGGTTAATAATGAAAAAAGGAAATAAATTAAATTCGACCCATTGGGAAAGCTGTATCGTGGCAAAAACAAGTGCACAACCTGGGCATTACAAAGCCCTCATCATTGCTGAAAAACCATCCGTAGCGGCTGATATTGCCCGAGCTATTGGCGGCTTTACAAAGCATGAAGACTATTTTGAGAGCGATGATTTTGTTGTGTCATCGGCTGTGGGACATCTATTAGAAATCGCAGCTCCTGACGCTTATGAAGTCAAACGTGGCAAATGGTCTTTTGCTAACTTACCTGTTATTCCGCCACATTTTGATTTAAGACCGATTGCAAAAACAGAAGCTCGATTAAAGGTTTTACAAAAGCTTATTAAGCGCAAAGACATTAACCGCTTAATTAATGCTTGTGACGCGGGACGAGAAGGTGAGTTAATTTTCAGATTAATCGCTCAGCATACCAAAGCACCGCACAAGATTGAGCGCTTGTGGTTGCAATCAATGACCCCTCAAGCAATTAGAGATGGCTTTGCCAATTTGCGCAGCGATGAAGATTTACAAAACTTAGCCAATGCTGCGCGTTGCCGCTCTGAATCAGACTGGTTAGTTGGTATTAATGGCACACGTGCCATGACCGCTTTTAATAGTAAAAGTGGTGGCTTCTTCTTAACAACAGTTGGACGCGTACAAACACCCACGCTTTCTATCGTTGTGGAAAGAGAAGAGTTAATCCGCAAATTTATTTCTAAAGACTACTGGGAAGTTAGCGCTGAATTTATCTGTGCTGCAGGTGTTTACCAAGGTAAGTGGTTTGATCCTAAATTCAAAAAGGATTCGAAAGAAACTGCTGATCCCGAGAAAAAAGAAAGCCGTCTTTGGAGTGAAGCCGCTGCCGCAAGTATCGTTGCAGCATGTCACGATAAGCCAGGTAAAGTTACTGAAGAATCAAAACCCAGTACTCAAGCAGCTCCCCAATTATTTGATTTAACAAGTTTGCAACGTGAAGCCAACGCACGCTTTGGATTTTCAGCCAAGAACACATTGGGCTTAGCTCAGGCGCTTTACGAAAAGCATAAGGTGCTGACCTATCCTAGAACTGACTCTAGAGCGCTTCCAGAAGATTATTTGCCAACGGTTACTAGCACGCTAGAAATGCTGGCTGATAGCTCTGACAATTACTATCCATTCGCATCACAAATTCTGAATAATTCATGGGTCAAACCCAACAAGAAGATTTTTGACAACAGCAAAATCTCTGATCACTTTGCGATTATTCCAACTTTGCAAGCTCCCAAGAACTTATCGGAGCCTGAACAAAAACTATATGACTTAGTGGTGCGTCGCTTTATGGCGATCTTTTTCCCTGCCGCAGAATTTAAAGTTACCACCCGCATTACAGAAGTCAGCGGACATCTCTTTAAAACGGATGGCAAGATCTTAACGAGCCCAGGTTGGTTATCTGTGTACGGCAAATCAACACAAGATGACAAAGAACTCGTAGCCGTAGCACCTAACGAAAAAGTTCAAACCGAATCTGTCACACCGGTTGCACTCAAAACAAAACCACCAGCCCGATATACTGAAGCTACCTTGCTTTCAGCAATGGAAGGCGCAGGTAAATTGGTTGATGACGATGACATGCGCGAAGCCATGTCTGATAAAGGTTTAGGAACCCCAGCAACACGAGCCGCGATTATTGAAGGCTTGTTGGCAGAAAAGTACATGGTTCGAGAAGCGCGCGAACTGATTCCTACTGCAAAAGCTTTCCAACTCATGACATTGTTACGTGGTCTTGGTGTTGAAGAGCTGACCCACCCAGCTCTAACAGGCAACTGGGAGCACAAGCTAGCTCTCATGGAAAAAGGGCAAATGGATCGCAATACATTTATGCAAGAAATTGCACAAATGACACAAAGAATTGTGAAGCGCGCGAAGGAATATGACAGCGACACCATTCCTGGTGATTATGTTGACTTAAAAACTCCGTGTCCTCATTGCGGTGGCTTAGTAAAAGAAAACTATCGTCGTTTTGCTTGTGAGAAGTGTGGTTTCTCAATTAGCAAAATACCTGGGGGTAGAGCATTTGAATACGATGAAGTGGAAGCCTTTATTGCCAATAAAGAAATTGGACCACTTCAAGGCTTTAGAAGCAAAATGGGACGTCCGTTTGCTGCCATCATCAAGCTAGTCGCCATTCCAGAGGACGATAAAGATTACCCCAACGCTGGGTACAAACTAGAGTTTGATTTTGGCAACAGCCAAGATGATGATTTAGAAGAAGTTGATTTCACAGGACAGGTCGCTTTAGGAGCTTGTCCAAAATGTTCTGGTGCCGTTTATGAACACGGCATGAAGTACCTTTGTGAGCGCAGTGTTGGACCATCAAAATCATGTGACTTCTCAACGGGTAACGTTGTTCTTCAGCAAGAAATCTCAAGAGAGCAGGTGGCCAAGCTTCTTAACGAAGGCAAAACAGACTTGTTAACTAACTTTAAATCTAGCCGAACTGGACGAGGTTTTAAAGCTTACTTAGCACGTCAAGCCGACGGCAAAATTGGTTTTGAGTTTGAAACGCCAGCAAAAAAACGCGCAGGTAGCAAAGCCTCTGCTAAAACAGAATCTAAGCCTGCGGCAGCTAAGCGCGCACCCGCAAAAAAACGGGCGTCTAAAAAAGCTGAGTGATTTTTCTCATATGCCAGATGTTCAGTGAACATCTGGCTAGCTAAAGCTGACCACATCACGCCGCGCGAACCTAGCGAGGTCAGAATATATAAACCTGGTTGAGACTTAACGGGGCCCATGATCGGCAAACGATCACTTGCCACGCATCGAACACCCACAAAGGCATCTTTCACTTTTAACTCATCATCATGCAGAGCTTGGTTAAGCATCTCTTTAATTAAAGCTTTATTTTCTGCGTGACTGCTGTCCCAAACATTTAGATCATCCACTTCCTCATCATAGGACGAGCCCACAACCCACTCGAACTCGTCGCCTTTTTCTTCTGGGGTTAAGCAATAGGCTTTTCCAGATAAGGCATAACGAGGTAAATGTTGTGCCCACGTACTCTGCTTTGAAAACCTGAACTTAGATAACTGACCTCTAACTGGTTTTAAAGGCAGCGAGATATCAATCGATTCGGCCAAGTCTTTAACGCCCAAGCCATTAGCTAAAAACAAACGTTCGGTACTTGCAATGAGTTGATCTTGGTCATCCCAAAGCATCCATTGCCCATCAACCTTTTCTATCTTTCTGAGCTTTGTTGCCCATAACTTTTGCTCAGGCGCCATCTCAACAAAGACCTCATGACATGCCTGCTCCAAATTCACCCAACCACCCTCAGGGAAAAAAGTGCCGCCTGACTGAACTCCAATTTTTTCATTTGCCTCTGCCTGATCCATCGGCATAGCCATATCAAATTTGAATCCCTGAGAAAGCAAGCGCTCACTCATTATTTGTTTAGTAAAGCCTTCTTGAGTTCTGGGTAAATGAAAAACGCCTTGCCCACACCAATGTTTTCCCCAAACATCTCTGGCTTCTTTAAAGGCTAAAAAGGTTAAGCGCTGTAACCTTGAGGCGCCTCGACCAATATACGGATGGCATAAGGCATGTCCATGTGCACTGGTGCCGGTAGCCGGACCCAAACCCTTATCCACCACCAAAAAATTACTTATATTGTTATTTTTCAATGCCTTAGCAATAGCGGCACCAGCAATACCGGCACCAACAATCACCGCTTCATAGGGGTTTTTAACGCTTGGCATCTCTGGGGTAGCCTTTATAATGGAGGATTGTCTTATTTTGAACTGTATTCATGCAATTAATGTGGGTTTCTGGTCCAACGGGCCGGGTTAGAAAAATTTCAATTACGTTGAGAACTGTCTCAATTGCAATCGCTATTTTTGCAGCCTTCCTCATTGCTATGGGTGGTATTTTGCACTTTGTTGGTTTGCGTATCGCTATTGAAGCGCGCCCAGAAATTGCTCGCGCCATGGGCGGGGTTTTAACTCAGGCTGAACAAGACAAAATTGAAGAATCCTACAAGGCTCGACTTGAGTTAATTCAAGAAAAGCTGCAAGCCACATCACAAGAATTAATCGAAATCCAAAAGCTAAAAGATCGCTTTATGGAAATGGCAACGCCAAGCGCCGTGAGGTCTCAGATCCCTAGCGGAAACGCAAAAGGCGGTCCACTTAGACCCGTTTCACTCAAGGTCAATAACAATACAGATCTCATTGGCGCTTTAGATGAATCACTTCAGGATGTCACTGCTTTTAAAAAGAGTGTTGAGGAAGTGAATGTTTTGTGGGCTAAGCAATTGGCTTGGTTACATACCCTGCCAACCGGCACCCCGATTAAAGGTAACTACAGCTTAAGCAGTGGCTATGGTTTAAGAATCGATCCATTTACTCAAGCTATGGCAAGACACGAAGGAACCGATTTTGCTGCGCCGGTAGGTACACCTATCGTTGCCTCCGCAGGGGGCGTTGTTAGTCGTGCTGGATGGGACTCGCAATATGGCAACGTGGTCGAGATTAACCATGCTGAAGGCTTTAAGACCCGTTATGCGCATGCAAGTCAGATTGTTGTGAGAACAGGGCAAACAGTTAAAAGAGGTGATGTGATTGCCAAAGTCGGCAATACTGGTAGATCTTCAGGTCCTCACCTTCATTACGAAGTCATTAAAGCGGGCGCCCATCTCAACCCTGCAAACATGATGGTGAAGGTTCGCTAAAGTCCATTAGCAAAAATAAGCAATCCGTAGCCAGCCATAAACCAGCCCATAAACAAAAAACCCCTTAGATGTCTAAGGGGTTTTTGCTTTGTGCCTCTAATGCTTAATTAGCTAATCGAGCTTCTAGAGCATTTTTTGTTTCAACCAACTCTTTTGGTAAATGATATGACAATTGATCAAATAACTGATCATGAAGCTTCATTTCATCTTGCCATGCGGCTTTATCAATCGAAGTTACTTTTTCAAACTGTTCTGCGCTGAAGTTCAAACCAGTCCAATTAAGGTCAGCATGCGTTGGCGTTGTACCAAAAATGTTTTCTTGCCCCTTAGCCTTGCCTTCGATGCGCTCTAGCATCCAAGCCAAGACACGCATATTTTCACCGTAGCCTGGCCATACAAACTTACCAGCCTCGTCCTTGCGGAACCAGTTCACGCAATAGATGCTTGGCAATTTAGCACCTTCGGCTGCCAATTTTTTGCCCATATCCAACCAGTGTTGGAAATAGTCGCTCATGTTGTAACCTGCAAATGGCAACATCGCAAATGGATCACGACGAACAACGCCTTGCTGACCAGCAGCTGCTGCAGTTGTTTCTGAACCCATTGTTGCAGCCATGTAAACGCCTTCAATCCAGTTACGAGCTTCAGTAACTAGAGGCACTGTTGTTGAGCGACGACCACCGAAAATGAATGCATCAATTGCGACACCATCAGGATTGTTCCACTCAGGATCAATCACTGGGTTATTAGTTGCAGCTACGGTAAAGCGCGCGTTAGGATGAGATGCTTTGCGTCCTGAAGCGCCATCTGCCGGCGTCCAATCTTTACCTTGCCAATCAATTAAATGATCAGGGGCTTTGTCAGTCATGCCTTCCCACCAAACATCACCGTCATCAGTTAAAGCAACGTTTGTAAAGATAACGTTTTCATTTAACGATGCCATGCAATTGGCATTTGTTAAAGTATTCGTTCCTGGCGCAACGCCGAAATAACCAGCTTCAGGGTTAATCGCGAACAAACGTGTTTGACCTAATTTATCTTTACGAGGCTTGATCCAAGCAATGTCATCACCAATCGTAGTGACTTTCCAGCCCTGGAAACCTTGAGGCGGAATCAACATCGCAAAGTTTGTTTTGCCACACGCTGATGGGAAAGCTGCTGCCACGTGATACTTTTTGCCTTCAGGTGATGTAACACCCAAAATCAACATGTGCTCAGCCAACCAACCTTGGTCGCGGCCCATTGTTGAAGCAATACGTAAAGCAAAGCACTTCTTACCTAATAGGGCATTGCCACCGTAGCCTGAACCATATGACCAAATTTCACGTGTTTCTGGGTAATGAACAATGTATTTAGTTGCATTGCATGGCCATGCAACATCTTTCTCGCCTGCTGCCAATGGTTTACCCACAGTGTGAACGCATGGAACAAATGGACCATCGCTACCCAACACATCAAATACGCCCTTACCCATACGAGTCATAACGCGCATATTGATAGCTACATAAGGACTATCTGATAACTCAACACCAATGTGTGCAATCGGTGAGCCTAATGGGCCCATTGAAAATGGCACTACATATAGAGTTCTACCTTTCATACAACCTGTAAACAACGGTTGTAGAGTTTTTCTCATTTCAGCTGGGTCCATCCAGTTATTTGTAGGACCAGCATCTTCTTTTTTAGCTGAACAGATATATGTACGATCTTCAACTCGAGCTACGTCGCTAGGATCTGAACACGCTAAATATGAATTCTTTCTCTTAGCTGGATTTAGCTTTTTAAGCGTTCCTGCCTCAACCATATTGGCACATAAACGGTCATATTCTTCTTGGGAACCGTCACACCAGTAAACGCTATCTGGCTGTGTAAGAGCAGCAATTTCAGCTACCCAATCAATTAATTTCTGATGGTTAACATAAGATGGCACATTAAGGGAGGCCACACCCTTCATCGTAGGTTGATTCATGGTTAGTAGTGAGTGATTGGAATACCGTAAGGATACCACTTGGCGACACTTTTAGCCTTACAAATAGGGCTTAAGACTTAGAAACCTAGTGAAATCAAACACTTCTGGAAAAAAGCGAAAAAATGGTATTTTTGGCATCTTCACGCCCTTGCTCATAAGCTACTGGCATGAGGGAATATTGAGAGTAATCCCAACTAGAGATGGCAACAGGTTGTCTAGGCTGAACGTATGTGAGCCTTAAACCCGGCAATTCTCTAACAAAGAAGTCTGGATAAGGGTAGCGCCTTGTTAACAGCACCAAAACTTCATGAGGTCGCTCCCCTGGCGCCGCTGAAAGTAAGCCATCAATCGGAACGTTATCCACCAAGCCGCCATCTAAAACGGCGCGACCATCTCGGTACATCACTGGGGTAAATGGTGGGGTACAAGAAGATTGCAAAATCAGCTCCACCAAACTATCTATGTTTTTACACGTTTGTGCCGCCACGAAAATCCGCTTAAAGCCTAACTTTTTCCCGAGCTCAGGATGCAGGTTTTTCTTGAAATACTTTTCCAAGTTATAGACCATCAAGCCCAAGGCAACGGCTGATTTAGGTCCCAACCATGCTGGGATCTGAGCAAGCCCCACCATAATTTCAGGTGCAGTTTGCAGCTGCTCAAAACCATCCTTCAACATATTCGTTAGAGCAGCTCTATAAATATGATGGTGTGGGAATAGCGGGTCTTTGGAAAAAAGGTGTGACCAATTAATGTTTTGATGAACATTAGCCAGCGCCTTAGCGTAGTAATTTAAGCCCCAAAGTGCACCATCTTTCCCAGGGCGCGCATAGAGCAAACAAGCGGTAGCTGCGCCAGCACTGATAGCAACCATTCTTTTGGGTGCTTGTGGAAAGTGCTCGTTTAAGACGTGCCAAAAACCCGCCTGCCACCAACAGCGATTCCCACCCCCAGCCAACACCACTTGATCAAATTGCATCTTGCTTATTTGCCAATGCAGAAGGTGCTAAAGATTTTTCCCAACAAATCATCTGGCAAGAACTGGCCTGTGATTTTCGATAAAGACTCCTGGGCTAATCTCATTTCCTCGGCGGCAAGCTCTACCGAAAATGACTGCTCTTTCAGCAAGTGCAAAGCTGCTTGGATATGACTTTCAGCGTCTAAAAGAGCCTCAATATGTCGTTTTCTCGCCAAGATGCCACCCTCAGCTTCAGGCTGCCAACCAGCCACCAATAACAACTCTTTTTTAAGAGCGTCTAAACCCTGCCCAGTTTTTGCAGAAACATAAAAGTGTTCGCCGTCCGATACCGAGGTGTTTTTAGCCCGATCAATTTTGTTCCAAATCATCTTGATGGGCACCTGCTTGGCGGCAACCGCTTGAATTTTTTTGATCAACAATTCATCTGTATCAGAGATGCTTGCGCCTTGAGAGGCGTCCATTAAGTGCAGCACTAAATCGGCTTGCTCAATAGATTTCCACGTTCGTTCAATACCTATTTGTTCAACACTATCCGTGGTTTCTCTTAAACCGGCCGTATCTACAATATGTAATGGAATGCCATCAATTTGGATGGTTTCTTTTAATCGATCACGCGTTGTGCCCGCAACATCAGTCACGATGGCAACCTCTTCCCCGGCTAGCGCATTCATTAAAGAACTTTTTCCAACATTAGGTTGACCCACAAGAACAATGGTTAAACCATCTCTAATAATTGAGCCTTGTTGTGCAGCTTTTTTAACCTCTTGGATATTCTCTAGAATTTTTTGCAGGCGATTGAATACATCATGCTGCTCAATAAAATCAATTTCCTCTTCAGGGAAGTCGAGAGTTGCCTCAGTTAGCGCTCGCAACTCAATGAGCGAGTGAAGAAACACATCAATCTTTTTAGAAAATTCACCCTTCAAAGATTTTGCGGCTGACTTCGCCGCCAAAGCACTGCTGGCATCAATCAAATCGGCAATAGCTTCTGCTTGGGCTAAATCAATCTTGCCATTTAGGAAAGCACGTTCTGTAAATTCTCCAGGCTGGGCTAAGCGAAGTTGATAAGCCTGCCCCAACTCCAAACAACGGTCCATTAATAAACTTAGTCCCGCTGAACTGCCATGGCACTGAAGTTCTAAAACATCTTCTCCAGTATATGAGTGTGGCCCTGGAAAAAAGATGGCTAAACCCTCATCAATTAACTCCCCAGCCCGATCTTCGAACTTAATCAGTGTGGCATAACGAGGACTTAATTCACTTCTGCAAAGAAGTCGACTGAGCTCTAAAACGCCTTTGCCGGATAAGCGAAGAATTCCAACACTAGCGCGACCCTTCGCGGTTGCTAAAGCAATGATCGGGTCGCGTTGTGTGGACATAGTTAAGCGGTTTTTTTGTTGCCGCCGTAAATCTTATTAATTTGCCACTGTTGAGCAATAGATAAAACGTTATTCACCACCCAGTACAAAACCAAGCCTGATGGGAAGAAGAAGAACATGAATGAAAATGCCAATGGCATCAACATCATCAACTTAGCCTGCACAGGATCAGGCGGTGTTGGATTTAACTTTGTTTGAATAAACATGGATACAGCCATCAAAATAGGCAACAAGCCAATTGGCATGCCAAACCAAACGCCAAATAATGTGTCTGGTTTTGATAAGTCGCTGATCCAACCCATCCATGGTGCGGCGCGCATTTCTACTGAAGCTAATAACACCCAATACAAAGCAATGAAAACCGGAATCTGAATCAACACAGGGAAACAACCACCAAGAGGATTAATTTTCTCTTTGCGATACATTTCCATCATGGCTTGATTTAATTTTTGTGGCTCACCCTTGTAGCGCTCTTTCATTTCCAAAAGGCGCGGTTGAACCTCTTTCATTCTGGCCATTGATTTATAGCTGGCAGCTGAAAGCGGGAAGAAGACCAACTTAATTAAAACGGTTAACAAGATGATGGCCCATCCCCAGTTATTAACAAAACCGTGGATTTTTTCAAGCAACCAAAAAATTGGTTTTGCCAAAATAGTTAACCAGCCATAGTCCTTCACCAATTCAAGACCTGGAGCTACCGTTTCAAGCACTCGCTCCTCTTGTGGTCCCACATAAAGTCTAAGCGCCTCAGATTTTTCTTGACCAACTGCTAAAGCGTCTAGCTTTGATTTAACGCCGACGCGATATTGATTTTTTTCCAACATCTCAACATACAAATCTTTTTGTAAATTGCTTGTTGGTAACCAAGCAGTCACAAAATAATGTTGAATCATGGCAACCCATGCACCTTGGCCAGGCGCCTGAGTTCCTGGAACTTTTGCTTTACCTTTTTCAATTTCAGAGAAGTCTACTTTTAGAAACTTTTCGGAATCGGTATAAATGGCAGGGCCTGTAAATGTGCTGTAGAAAGAACTCTCTTCAACTTTGCCATTGAATGATGGCTTACCACCATCACGAACAATTTCAGCGTATAAGGTTGCATCTAAGTTTTGTGCACCGATGTTTTTAATCGTGTGTTTTGCATCAACAACATAAGAATCTTTAGCTAAGGTATACGTTTTCTCTAAGCGAACGCCTCCTTTTTCAGCTGTTAATACAACTGAATTGGTTGCGGGGTTTTTGCTAACTGAAAATACTTGCGTGTGGTTAGGAAGCTCAACACCATTTGCTGATACCAAACCACTTCTAGCGAAATATTGACGCTCTTTGCTGCGGTCAAACAATAAAACAGCCGATTTATCTTCTTCTAAATGTTTGAGTAGTCGAGCTTTAACAATTGCGCCGCCTAGAGAGTCAATTTCAAGCTCAATCACTTCATTTTTTAATGTGATGATTTCGCCGCTCTTTTGTGCGCTAGCTGCAGCAATTGGAGCTGCGGCACTTGCGACTGGTTTCGGTAAATCTTTGTTGGTGGTGGTTACAGGTGCAGTCGCCTCTTTAGCAGGCGGCTGAGAAAACAAAGATGGTTGGCCATTTGTTTTTTGCCAGCTATCAAATAGCAAAACTGCTGAGATCGTAAAGATAGCCCAAAGAAGCGTTTTTCTAATATCCATTATTTGTTTTCTGTCGTAATTTACGTAAAACTCGATTGTAGTGTGAGTAGGTTATTTCTTGATGACCTTTTCAGGTACAGGATCAACGCCGCCCTTAGCCCAAGGATGACATCTGCATAAGCGCCAAACGCTTAGATAACTTCCTTTAAGTGCGCCATGTTGCTTTAAAGCATCAATGGCATAACAAGAACAGGTTGGGTAAAACCGACATTGAGCACCCCAAAAAGGGCTCAAGGTTAATTGATATAGGCGAACCAAGCCCTGCAATAACTTTGAGATCATTTTTTTAGGAATAAGCTTTGCAATTCTGCTCGAATTTCAAGACGCTCTGCCTCTCTTAAACGATTCTTGGTCCTATCCCCAATTTTTTTTCTTAACCGTAGTACAAGCAGCCGCTCCTGGTTCGCACCAGACATGGGCGATGTGCGATAAATTTCTCGCATTAATCGTTTAATGCGATTTCTATCTACCGCTCTTTTCGCCAGGCGCTTGGGAACAGTTAAAGCAAATCCCAAGCCTTTCTCTTTTAGAGAATGAGCCGCAATGTATTTAGTCGTTTGGGGTCTTTGGGCGAGAACCTGTCGAATAACGCCCGCATCAGAAAGACGTGTAGAGCGAGGCAAAGACATGCTCGCTCTACAGTTTTCCGTTTCTTGCTGTTGATTAAACAGCGAGGCGTTTACGTCCTTTGGCACGGCGCGCATTCAAAACATGGCGTCCACCTTTAGTTTTCATGCGAACACGAAAACCATGGGTACGTTTACGACGAGTTACTGATGGTTGATATGTACGTTTCATAATTTTTTCCTAGCTAACCTTAGATTGTCGCCTTTTTGTACCTAGTCGTCAATAGATATTTACAGAATATATTTTTATTCACAGGATTATCTTATTGTTTTTAATAAAGATTCTTACTTATTAACAAGTTATCCACAGCTTATCCACGAACTTATCCTTTGTGGATAACTTTTAAGGAAGACTACAATCCGTTGGTGATTATGAATACTTTGACAAATTCCGATTTAACGGCAAAAAATAACCTTGAGACATTTTGGGAGTTTGTAACAACTTCTTTCTCTAAGGAGCTTTCTCCACAACAATTTAAAACGTGGATCAAGCCGTTATTTGCTTTAAATTTTGATGATAAAGATGGAATTTTATCATTGGCAGCACCCAATCGCTTTAAGCTAGATTGGGCAAAAAATCAATTTAATCAAAGATTTATAGAACTTTCTCAAACTCATTTTGGTCGCCCTATAGCGGTTGAGTGGGTTTTGGACCCCAAAATCAAAATGGTTAATTCTTCTGATAGCCAAGCTGAGTTTTTGGTAGAGAATTTTGACAAAAATACAAATAATTTAGCCGCAGATGTTACTGATGAAATGAGTGAGCTGCCCAGCATTGGAATTGATGGGCGCTCAAGACTCAACCCACATTTAACTTTTGATAGCTTTGTTACTGGTAAAGCCAATCAGTTAGCGCGTGCTGCAGCGATTCAGGTAGCGAATCACCCTGGCTCTTCCTATAACCCTATGTATTTATATGGTGGCGTAGGTCTTGGTAAGACGCACCTAATTCATGCCATTGGCAACCATTTATTACAAGAGAATCCAAAAGCAAAGATT
>JACCDI011726180.1_pt1 | contig 18092 bp, 13 predicted proteins | sample 7442791 | NCBI WGS metagenome assembly JACCDI01 (sample SAMN15323434, study PRJNA562643) | freshwater metagenome | isolation source: river surface water | place: USA:Blue River Watershed | collected 2017-08-15
AGTGCCTATTTCTTCTAATTCTGCTTGAGTTTTCGCTTGAGATAATTGTTCTCTCAAAATTGCCGAAACCTCATCTGGTCTTACTGATGCCATACTAAAGTTTTATGAAGAGTTTAATTTTTTACTATATAATTTCGGGTGCAAAATTAGCTAGGAAATTTCAATATTCCCATAACTTCATCAAAAAATGAGCTTAATCATAAGACTTTTTTTAGATTCAAGAATTCGCAGATAATTTACCCCTGTTAAATGCCGTTAATTTTGTTGAGTGAGCCACAATTTTCGTGTATCTTCGAAACTTTAATTTGATTTAACAACATAACTATGCAATTATCATTCATTCGTGTTGCGCTGTTTGCCGGCATTTCATGTTTAACTTTTGGGTCTTTCGCCCAATCAAAACCGAAAACGAAACCAAAGCTTACGGTTTCCGTTACAAAAGTTCCTGTCAAACCATTCAATTCTTCGATTGACTCCGTTTCATATGCGGTGGGTGTTCTCGTAGCGCAAAATTTCAAGTCGCAAAATGTGACCTTGAATCCTGAGATGGTTGCCAAAGGCTTTGCGTCTGTTACCTCGGGTGGAACCTTGTTAATCAACGAACAAGAGTGTCAAAGCGTTATGAATAACTTCATGATGAAAAACCAACAAGCGCAAATGGCTGAACAAGCGAAGCAGCATGAGCCCAATCGCATCGCAGGGGAGAAGTTCTTAGCTGAAAATAAAACGAAGGATTCTGTCATTACGACAGCCTCAGGCTTGCAATATAAAGTAATCAAAATGGGCGATGGTCCTAAGCCTAAAGCTTCCGACAAGGTAAAAACACATTACCATGGAACATTGATCGATGGTACCGTGTTTGACTCATCGGTACAACGAGGTGAACCGGTTTCATTCCCTGTTTCAGGTGTTATCCCAGGTTGGGTTGAAGCACTTCAATTAATGCCTGTAGGTTCTAAGTTTAAATTATTCATCCCGCAAGAATTAGCCTATGGTATTCGTGGAGGTGGACAAACCATCAAACCTTACTCTGCTTTGGTGTTTGAGGTTGAGTTATTAGCGATCGAAAAAGAATAATATGAAAAGGATACTTCCGATTTTAATTCCACTTTCTCTCTTGGTTGTCGTTTTCTTGCATGGGAAAACGCAAGGTAAATTGGAGGTGGCTACTTACCAACAAGGTGATTTGCAACCGACCGATACCCAACGGAAGGTGGAGCGATTGGTTTTTGGCATTTTGAGCAATTACCATTATCGGAAAGTTCCTGTGAACGATTCTTTGTCTTCCAAGATTTTTGATGCCTATTTGAAGAATTTGGACCCTAATAAGGTTTATTTCCTGGCATCGGATATCGAAGAGGTTGAGAAATATCGTTTCACGATTGATGAGCAATTGAATCTCGGTGATTTAACCTCTGCGTTTCAGATCTATAATCTGTATCAAAAGCGGATGATGGAGCGTTTCGCTTATGTCGATAAAATCATCAAACAACCGATGGATTTTACGATCGAGGAGACCTATCAGCCAGATCGCGAAAAAGCGGCCTGGGCAAATTCAAGCGCTGACTTGGATGACTATTGGCGCAAAGACGTAAAACGTCAATTGCTCGATTGGAAAATTGGGGGTAAAGCAGATACCACGGCTGTTCGCGAATTGAATGATCGTTACAAGCGTTCTGCCAAATACATGGCTCGTACGCGTGCTGAAGATGTTTTTCAGGTATTTATGAATGCATATACAGAAAGCATTGATCCGCATACTTCCTATATGATTCCCAAAGCTGCTCAGGAGTTTAACAAAGATATGGCCCAAAGTTTTGAGGGTATCGGTGCGACGCTTCGTTTAGAAGGGGATTATGTGACGATTCAAGATTTAGTTCCTGGTGGGCCTGCTTTCCGTTCCAAGCAAATTAATCCCAAAGATCGCATCGTCGGTGTAGCCCAAGGGGATGAGGGTGCTTTTGTGGATGTAATTGGTTGGTTTACGGATGATGCCGTCAAATTAATCCGTGGTCCGAAAGGAACGGTTGTTCGATTGAAGATTTTGCCTGGCTCGGGTGTGACGGGTTCCCCAACAACGGAAGTTCGCATCGTGCGTGAAAAAATCAAGCTTGAAGAACAAACGGCTAAAAAAGAAATTTTGAATTTCAAGCAAGGAGCTTCAACGTATAAATTGGGATTGATTACGATTCCGATGTTCTACCGTGATTTTGAAGGCGCTCGTAAACGGGAGGCTGATTTTAAGTCAACTTCAGCTGATGTTCGTAAATTCTTGAATGAATTCAAGCAAGAAGGTATTGATGGTCTCGTGATTGATTTGCGAAACAATGGTGGAGGATCTTTGATCGAAGCGGTTGAATTAACAGGTTTGTTTATACCGAAAGGACCTGTCGTACAGCGCAAGCAATCGGACGGGAAGATATCTCAAGAAATTGATCGCGATCCAGCACAGGTATATGATCGTCCTATGGCGATTATGATTAACCGTTTCTCTGCCTCGGCGTCGGAAATTTTTGCTGCAGCGATTCAAGATTACAAACGTGGTATTATTGTAGGAGAGCAATCGTATGGGAAGGGAACTGTGCAGTCGGTGATTGACCTGGATAATTACATGGCGAACGAAAAGGATCCCGTAGGCCAATTGAAAATTACCTTGGAGAAATTCTACCGTGTGAATGGTTCGTCGACACAGCACAAAGGTGTGAGTCCTGATTTTGCCCTGCCTTCAGCCTTTTCTGCTGAAGAGTTTGGTGAAAGCTCTCAACCTTCTGCTTTGCCTTGGGATATGATTCCTACGACAGCCTATACGCCTACTAACAATATTGTTGCGCAAGCATTAGTCCAATTGCAAGCCGCTTTCCAAACACGTTTGAAGACAAAACCTGATTTGATTAAGTTGAAGCAGGATTTTGAGCGTTGGAAAAAAATCAAGGAGCAAAATTCAATTTCCTTGAATATGGAAAAACGCAAAAAAGAATTGGACGAGCAAAAGAAAAAGCCGGATGAGTCTCAAGCTGTCATGGATGCTTTAGGTGCGACGGATGAAACGCCTGCCGACAAAGACAAAAAAGAAAAAGCGGCTGATAAGCATGCAAAAGATGCCTATTTGAAGGAAACCCAACAAATTTTGTCGGATTGGATTTCAAGTGGTTCACATAAAATTGCGAAGGTAAAATGATCGACTTAGCTGTCATCTTGGAAAATGCAAAACCGATCGTACGTGAGACGGGAGTTTGGATTCAATCCATGGTGAACAACATCGGCGAGTCGGACATCCAATACAAGGGTACAAACGATTTGGTTTCCTTTGTGGATCAAACGGCTGAAACTCGGTTGAAAGCAGGTCTTACTGCTATATTCCCAGAAGCGGGTTTTGTAGCTGAAGAATCAGCTTCGGATTACAGTGAAGTAGGGGATGGTTATTACTGGGTGATTGATCCCTTGGATGGCACCACGAATTTCTTGCACCAATTGCCAATTTATGCCGTTTCCGTTGGATTGATATACCAGAAACAGCCGATTTTGGGATTAATCTATGAGCCCAACCGCGATGAATTATTTTATGCGGCGAAAGGACTAGGAGCATTTATGAATGAGCGGACGATTCAGGTGTCCCAACAAGCCTTTATGAGTAAGAGTTTGTTGGCGACCGGATTTCCCTATTATGATTTCTCCTACCAGGATCGATATTTGGCTTTGTTGAAGGAATTGATGCGCACTTCGCATGGTTTGCGCCGGATGGGTGCAGCAGCGATTGATTTGGCCTACACGGCTTGTGGTCGATTTGAAGGATTTTTTGAGGCAAATTTGAAGCCTTGGGATGTTGCTGCGGGCAAGATTATTATTGAAGAAGCGGGAGGACGCGTCAGCAATTTTAGTGGGGGAGATGCCGTGATTTTCGAAGGGGAAATCATTGGGGCTGGTCCAATATTTGATGAATTTTTAGGAACTTTACAGGCCAAATGGTTTGTTGATTAAGCATGGAACAAATAATCATCTTCTTGATTTTTGCCGCTGCGCTCTTCTATTTAGGTAGATTGGTGTATCAACAATTTTGGGGTAAAACGGCGGGTCAATGCGCCAAAGGTTGCGGAACTTGCGCAGCCAGCTCACTCGATAAAATCGAAACCATTGAAAGATAAGGAAAGCGGAAAAATTGTTGATTTGCAGATTATCCGACGGATTTATGGCTTCATTAAGCCCTATAAATTTCGGTTCTGGTTTCTCGTGGCACTTATTCTGTGCATGGCGGGTGTATCGCCTGTGATTCCCTTGATGATTCGGTATACGCTTGACCATTTTGTGAGTTTAGACAAAATGGCCGAATTGTTGCGCATGTTTTTCATCATGATTGCGGTGCTTTTTGCCCAAACGGGTTTGCAATTTTCCACCAGTTATCTAGCAGGATATTTAGGCCAAACCGTCATCCGCGATATCCGTGTTCAACTTTATGCGAAAATCGTAGATTTGAAATTAGCGTTTTTTGATGCGACGCCGATTGGCCGACTGGTTACTCGGACGGTTTCTGATATCGAGACCTTGAATGATGTATTTTCAGAAGGTTTGGCATCCATTGCTGGGGATTTGTTGCAATTATTTTTGATTATCGGTGTTATGTTTTACACCGATTGGCGCTTAACCTTGGTGATTTTAGCGACGGTTCCCTTCATGGTTTTTTCGACCTATGTGTTTAAAGAATACATCAAGAAATCCTTTAATGAGGTGCGTGTGGCTGTGGCGAATTTAAATTCCTTTGTGCAAGAGCATATTTCAGGGATGATGATTGTGCAATTATTCCATGCCGAAAAGCGGGAATTGGCGAAATTCAACAAAATTAATGAGGATCACCGCGATGCGAATATTCGTGGCATATTGGCCTATTCGGTTTATTTTCCAGTGGCAGATGTGATTTCTGCTGTGGGTTCTGGCTTTGTTGTTTGGATGGCTTCGACCTATATTTTGAAAGAGCAAATTACGGTGGGTACCTTGACGGCCTTCATCATGTTCATCAACCTCTTTTTTCGTCCGATTCGGATGCTTGCGGATCGTTTTAATACCTTGCAAATGGGAATTGTTTCCACGGAGCGTATTTTGACCTTGTTGGATTCGACAGATTACATTCAAAACAATGGAAAGGTTTTGGCAGATGAATTGATAGGAAACATCGTATTCGATGATGTTACCTTTGCTTACAACGAGCCCGAGTGGGTCGTAAAAAAGGTGAGTTTTGAAGTTCCATCGGGACAAACTTTGGCGATTGTAGGTGCGACAGGTGCAGGTAAATCATCCATCATTGGATTACTCGGTCGCATGTATGACTGCCAGGAAGGTCAAATTCGAATTGATGGGGTAGCCTTGCCAGATTATGAGATTCATAGTTTGCGTAAAAATATCGCGGTGGTTTTGCAAGACGTTTTCTTGTTTAGCGCATCCATCGCCTACAATATTCACTTAGGTGATACGTCGATTTCGCAGGATAAGATTGAAGAGGCTGCTAAGGCGGTAGGCGTACATGATTTTATTATGTCTTTGCCTGGTGGTTATGATTATGAGGTGATGGAGCGCGGCGCTACGTTGAGTGTGGGACAGCGCCAACTCATTTCTTTTGTTCGAGCCATGGTGCATGATCCCAAAATTATTATTTTAGATGAAGCAACATCTTCGGTTGATTCGGAGTCTGAGAGCTTAATTCAACAAGCGATTGCTACGCTGATGCAAGGAAGGACGGCTGTTGTGATTGCCCATCGCTTGTCCACCATTCGGAATGCGCATCAGATTTTGGTGATGGATAAAGGTGAAATAAAGGAACGAGGAACGCATGAGGCTTTATTGAAGCAAGAAGGATTGTATGCCCAATTGTACCATTTACAATTTAGTCGTAATTAATCCGTATATTTGAGGCTTATGAAATTGAAAAATTATATTCTAGTTGGTTTTATTGCATTGCTCGGATTGAGTTCATGTGGTAAGTTTGAAAAGTTCCGTAAGAATGCCAGTTTGCCTGTTAAGTACAAGGCAGCCGTGGACTATTATAAAAAGAAAGATTTTGACAAGGCAAGTATCTTGTTTGATGAGATACTCCCTTTAATGAAGGGCGATTCGACTCAAGAAATGGCCACCTATTATCAGGCCTATTGTGATTTCAATTTAGGGAATTACACCCTAGCGAATGCGCATTTCAAGAAGTTTTATGAGGTTTTTTCGCGAAGTGAATTCGCGGAAGAAGCCATTTATATGTCGGCGTTTTCGCTTTATAAAGATTCGCCAAATTATAACTTAGATCAAACAGGTACTTTATCTGCCATCAATGAATTGCAGAGTTATTTGAATAATTATCCGGATACCAAATTCAAGGATGAATGCTCGAATATGATTAAGGAATTACGTCGCAAGTTGGAGCGCAAGGCTTATGAAAAAGCAAAGTTATACCATAAGACATCGCCTTTTAATGTGGCTTCTTTGAAGTCGTCTGTTATTGAAATTACAAACTTTCAGCGTGATTTTCCAGATTCCGATTACAATGAGGAAATGGCTTACCTAAAGGTATTGGCACAATTTGATTTGGCAAACAGTACCATTGAATCCAAGCAGAAGGAACGTTATTCAGATGCATCCAAGTTTTATTTGGAACTCGTAGATAAATATCCACAAAGTTCCTATTTGAAGGATGCGGAGAAGATGTATGAAAAAAGTAATGTAGAAGTTGAGCGTATTGCCAAATTTGAGGCTGAACAGAAAGCGTTATTAGAGAAAGAGAAATCGAATACGTCTAAATTGACTACGAGTCCTCAATAGTTTATTTCAGAAAATTATCTTATTTTTGCAACCTTAATTAAAATTCAAAGAGATGTCTAAGATCCAAACCAATCCATCAATCATTACGCGTGATGTAGATAAAATTGCTGCAAAGACAGGTAATACATACGAGTCTATTTCTATAATTGGACAACGTGCACGTCAGATTTCAAGCAAAATGAAGGAGGAATTATCAGGTAAATTATCTGAGTTTGCTTCATCGGTAGATAATTTAGAAGAGATTTTTGAAAACCGTGAGCAAATTGAAATCTCTAAATACTACGAGCGTATGCCAAAGCCAAGTGCGATTGCCATTGACGAGTTTTTGGCTGACAAAGTAGATTTCAGAGCACGTACTGAGGGAACAGACGAAAACTAATCTTTTTTCGTTTGATTTCATATGAAATCCATTCGCATACTATTATTCGCGATATTATGTCTCGGTTCTTGGGCAATGAAAGCCCAAGAACTACAGGCAAGCGTAACGATTAACACCGAGCAATTACAGCTCGATCAGCAGCGAGGCTCCTCGCAAATCTATTCCGAACTTCAGCGTACCTTACAAGATTTTTTGTCCAACCGACGTTGGTCCAATGATAATTTTGCGCCCGAAGAGAAAATTAAGGTGAATATTAATTTATTGTTGACCAAAGCAAGCTCTCAAGGGGATTTTGAGGCCAATGCCCGCATTCAAGTTTTGCGACCTGTTTATGGCACTTCCTATGAAACGGTGGTCTTGAACATGATCGATAAAAATTTCAATTTTAAGTATCAGTTGGGTACGCCAATAACGTATAATGACAATAGCTTTATTGATAATTTAAGCTCATTGATGGCCTATTATGCCTATTTGTCTTTGGCTTATCATTACGATTCGATGGGATTGCGTGGAGGAGAGGCCTTTGTTCAGAAATTGGCAAATTTGACGAATTTGGCTCAAAATTCAGGTACAGGCTGGGGGAATGCCTCCGACATCCGTTCACGTTTCGCGATTTCGGAGAATTTGATGAACCAACAAATTCAGGGAATGCGTGATGTGAATTATACCTATCACCGTTTGCATTTAGATACATTTAAGGATAAGCCCGATGAGGCTCGGAAGGGTATTTTGGATTTATTGATGCAGATTCGGCAGATCAATCAGATTCGACCGGGTGCTGCAAGTATTCGTGTGTTTTTTGATGCCAAGAGTGAGGAGATCTTCTCTATCTTGGATGAGGCGGGTGCGTCTGAGCGCCAACAAGCCTTTGCTTACCTAAGTTTGTTAGATCCCATTCGGACTGAAACGTATCGAAAATTAATCAGGTAGATTATCAGTTTTAGGGGCTATAAAGTTCTTTTTCCCCTTTACCTTTGGCAATCCTCCAAGGTTTGCCAAAGGTAGTGTTAGACCTTCGGTTTTAATTCGAAAATCATCACGGTTTCAGTTTTATCAGAAACCTTGAATCGATTATCTATCCGATGGCCCACAATCCAAGCAACAGAACCTTTACTGAGCATTAATAAGGTCGTTTTCTTAAGATTTAGCGCTACTTTTTTATCGGTCAGAAAATCTGAAATAAGTTTCTTGGAATTCAAGCCGAGTGGACAAAACCAGTCGCCTTCTTGCGTCTTGCGAATTTCTAATGGAAAAGTTAGGCTATCCGCATCCAAGCAGGCTATCGTAGCTTCTGAAGGAACTTTAAAGTCATCCGTTTTTTCTTCCACATAAATGTGTAGTTCATGATGTCCTAAGTCGATGATTTCGTCTTCTTCTTGGACTAAAATGGGTTTGTACTCCGACTGGTCTTTGGGGCTTATGACCCATTGCTTACGGTCGATATTTAACGTAAAAAGGGGGGATTCGAAGATCTTGCCAACTTTATCCGCAGGATGATTTATGATTTGGGCGATTTGGTCACCGTTAAAAGCGAGGCTTTGTAGCCAGCGTTGTTGCATGACTTTCTCCTTGGCTGATTTTTCATTCAATTGAACGAAAAGGTTCTTAGCTGCATCACTTTTGATATTTGCTTCTTGCCATAGCGTATATTCTTCTTGAATCCATGCCTCGATATCACGAATGCGTTCACTGGTTTGTGCCAAGGTTTCATCAAAAGTAGCATTGAGCTCTTGAAACTTGGGCATAATCTCGTGACGTATGAAATTGCGCTGGTATTTTGTTGATTCATTGGAGGAATCTTCGCGCCATGCCAAACGTTTTTCAACCACTAAATCAAATATTTGTTCTTGATTGGCAAACAACATCGGTCGGATGATGTGGCCATTCTTTAGTGGAATGCCATGAAATCCTGCCAAACCACTTCCTCGCGTTAAATTAATCAATACGGTTTCAGCGCTATCCAACTGATGGTGGGCGGTCGCAATGTATTGATACCCTTCCTGCTTGCGGATTTCTTCGAACCAATTGTAGCGTAATAATCGAGCCGCCATCTGCGTGGAAATTTTCTCTTTTTCCGCAAAGGCCTTCGTGTCGAACACGATGCTGTGGTAAGGTACTTTCAGGGTTTTTGCGAATTTCTTCACGAATACCTCGTCTGCCAAGGATTCTTCCCCACGCAAACTGAAGTTCACATGTGCAATACCAAAATTGAATTTTGCCAACGAGCATAGTTTAGCTAATACGACCGAATCTATCCCGCCACTAACGGCAACGAGGATTTTGTCTTCGGGTTGAAATAAATTCTCTTTTTGGATAAAATGGATGAAATCTTCCAGCATAAAATTGGTAAATTGCGCGTTCAATTGATGATGCGAAATTAACGATTCGCGATGAACATGCGGCAAAAATACGGATTATTCCTCTTTTTCTTTTTGATGCTCCCGGCTTGCCTGCTTGCGCAGAGCCAGCTCGAGGTCATTCGCGCTGACAGTCTCAATGGTATGCAACAGGAGTTGATAATGCGCAAAACCTTGATTGGACGGGTATTTCTTCGTCAAGGAACCACAACGCTTGCTTGCGATCAAGCGGTATTAAATAGCTCTACCAATAATGTCGAGGCCTATGGCCATGTGAAAATCATTCAAGCGGATACGGTGACCATTACGGGGGATACGGCAGTTTATATTGGGGATTCGCGGCAGGCATATATTTCCGGGAAAGTTAAATTAGATGACCACACTATTATTCTAACGACGAATAAGTTAGATTATGATATGAATTCACGTATGGCAATTTACCATTCGGGAGCAAAGATTATCGACAAGAAATCAACCTTGTCGAGTCGGGAAGGGTTTTACAATACCGTTACCAAAAACTTTCTTTTTAAGGAAAAGGTGCGCGTTTTGGATAAGGAGGGAGGAAAACTGCAGGCAGATTCGCTAAAATACAATACGGCATCTAAGGAGGCATATTTTATTGCGCCTACGGAAATTATTACGAAAAAGGATACGGTCTTAACGAACGCGGGCTTTTATAATACGCAGACCAAAGTGTCAAATTTCACGGGTCGGTCGACCGCCAAAACGGACGAATACATACTTTCGGCTGATACCTTATTTTATGATAGTCCTACGCAGATTGGGGTAGCGCGCGGTAGGGTGGAGTTTTTGAGCCAAAAACAAAAGGTGATTTTGACAGGTGACCACGGTCGGTATGCCGGAAAGACGGGAATTACGCGGGTTTATGGGCACGCGTTGATGCGAAACATTGGCGAGAAAGATACCTTGTATTTGACTGCAGACACACTGGTTTCGATGCAAAATAAAACCGATTCTACCCGGAAATTGTATGCCTATAAGAATGTCCTAATCTTTAAATCTGATTTTTCCGGAAAATGCGATTCCTTGGGTTATGACACCAAAGATTCCGTGATTCATTTCTATCAAAAGCCGCTGCTTTGGACGAATGATTCCCAATTGCAAGCAGATTCCGTCTCCATGTACATGACCAATCAAAAAATGCGTGAGATGCGATTACGAGGACATTCTTTCGTTATTTCCAAAGATTCGGCAGATCATTTTAATCAAATTAAAGGACGCAAAATGTGGTTTTTTTTTGCGGATGATGCTCGATTGAAAAAAGTACAAGTAGACGGCAATGGCGAGAGCGTCTATTATGTGGTTGATGACAAGAAAAATACCACCGGTTTAAATCGAGTCGAATGCAGTCGAATGAATCTCTATTTCTTAGAAAATAAAATCAACAAGATTTCGTTTATCACGAAACCCGAAGCGAAATTCGTACCGCCCAAAGAGTGGAAAGAAGAGCTTGAATATTTGGACGGGTTTAATTGGCGGGCTAAGGAAAAAATCACATTGCCGATGGTTATGGAGCGTGTCAAGCAGACGCCGACTGTTAAAAAACCTTAAAATTCGGCATTTTGTCACTGGATTTTGGCCGTTTACCTATTGAAGGGATTTTTGTTTGCATGAAAGGATTACCTTTGATTATTCGATTATCCTATGATTCAAGCTGTACGTAACACTTTCTTTTTCGCTTTGCTGCTCGGGTATTTAACCCCCATATTTTTGCATGCGCAAACTGAGGGAAAATCGAAATCTCGTTTAACGATTCAGCGGACTGCACAGCGTGTCAATTTGCCTATTTTGTTAGCTAAGCGTTCGTTTCATGTGAATCCTGCCTTGCAGACTTCACTTGATTTGAGACAGAACTCCTACGTGACCCAAATCATGAAATCCAGTTTTGCAAAACCTTCATCTACTACGATTGCAAGTCAAGTTCAGGATCGCAAGTTGGTGGAGGAGAATAGCAATAACAGCAATTATTTATTTTATAACGACCGCATTCAAGTTTCACATGCCTATCCAAATCCAGCATCTGATTTTCTGGATATCGATTATCAGGTTGTAGGTAATCAGGAATTGCGATTAGGTTTTTACAATGTCTTAGGGGAGCAGGTGAAGGAATTTGCATTAGATCGGGACCAAAAAACACTTCGGATTTCCTTGCGTGATTTTTCTTCAGGCATGTATTTGTACCAATTGTCTATCGATGGTCGGTCAGTCGCTACAAAGAAAATTATTGTTCGGAAAGGTTTATAAAAAAACCTGGATGGAATATCACCCAGGTTTTTTTGGACTACAGACGATGGACTTTTGACTAAAGACCTTTGTTTTTTTCTAATGTCTAGCGTCTAATGTCTATTTGTACTATTGATTCGCAATTGTCCGTTTGATAAATGCGGTCAAATCAGCTCCTGTCAATAAATTCTGCGACAATAAGGCTAGGTCTGAAATTTGTTTCGCTAAGGCTTTTTGTTCCTCTTCAGATTCCAAACCTGCTAATTTCCCGATTAACGGGTGATTCGCATTAACCGTGATGTTATAGGTGGTTGGCATTGATCCAAACATCCCCATACCACCCCCATTCTTCGACATTTCACTCATGCGGCGCATGAATTCATTTTGCGTGACAATTGCAGGCAATTCATCTGGAGACATGGCCTCCACGGCAACGACTTTTTGTTTGTCATTCAAGGTTTCTTCGAACACTTTCTTGACATTTTCTTTTTGCGTGTCGCTTAGAATGGCTTCTAAGTTAATTCCGGTGTCGATCAATTTATCGATCCGGTCGGCATCGACACGCTTCCATTGGGTTTTCTCCAATTTCGCTTCCATGGCTTGAATGAAATGGCTATCAATCAAGGAATCTAGACGTAAAACGGAATACCCTTTTTGTTTGGCGGATTGAATAAAGGCATCTTGTTGTTGCTCATCGGTGGTATACAAATAAACTTTGTTTCCATCCTTGTCCGTTTGAGCGGCTTGAATTTCTTCAGCGTATTCATCTAACGTGAAATATTTGCCATTCGTATCTTGAACTAAACAAAAATCTTTGGCACGCTCCATGAATTTCTCATCGGATATCATGCCATATTTGATGAATAAGCCGATGTTAGCAAATTTTTCCTCAAATGCCGTTCGGTCTGCCTTGTATAATTCAGCTAATTTATCGGCTACCTTTTTCGTAATGTAGCTGTTGATTTTCTTTACATTGGAATCAGCCTGCAAGAAAGAACGGGATACGTTCAGTGGGATGTCTGGTGAATCAATCACCCCGTGCAACAGCATCAAGAACTCAGGAACGATGTCTTTAACTTCGTCGGTGATGAACACTTGTCGGCTGTACAACTGAATTTTTTCGCGTTGCAATTGCATTTCGTTCTTCACTTTGGGGAAGTACAAAATACCCGTTAAATTGAACGGATAGTCCACATTCAAGTGAATCCAGAACAAAGGCTTTTCCTGCATCGGATACAACTCGTCGTAGAATTGTAAGTAATCTTCATCCGTTAAATCGGATGGAGATTTCGTCCAAATGGGATTTGGGTTATTGATGATTTTCTCTTGGAATTCAATCGGCATCGGCAAGAACTTGCCGTATTTTTCCAAGATGGATTTTAAGCGATACTCTTCCAAAAATTCTTCCGAATCTTCAGCGATGTGCAGAATGATATCGGTTCCGCGTGTTTTCTTTTTGGCAGCGCTGATGGTATATTCCGTCGAGCCATCGCAGATCCAACGCGCCGCTTCAGAACCTTCTTGGTAGGATTTCGAAATGATTTCTACTTCCTTGGCGACCATGAAGGCAGAATAGAATCCTAAGCCAAAATGACCGATGATACCTTTGTCTTCGCCTTGATCTTTGTATTTCTCAACGAACTCCTTGGCTCCCGAGAAGGCAATTTGATTGATGTATTTTTTTATTTCTTCGGCAGTCATCCCGATTCCGTTGTCGGAAATCGTAATGGTTTTCTTGTCTTTGTCGAAGCTTACTTGAACTTTTAAATCACCCAATTCGCCATTGAATTCCCCAATAGAGCTCAATCGCTTGATTTTTTGGGTGGCGTCTACGGCATTGGATACCAACTCACGAAGGAAAATCTCGTGGTCCGAATAGAGAAATTTCTTGATGATAGGGAAGATGTTCTCAGTGTGAATGGAGATGTTACCTGTTTCTTTCATGTTTTATTGAGATTAAAAATCATAAATTTGGATTCCGATGGTTCAAATGTTAGTCCAAAAGTTAATGGGATGTCATATTGTCAGTTTTATATGAGGAAAGTTCTGCAATTATTGCTGTTGAGTTTTCCGAATTTTGCTCAGCAAGAATCCTTGCGCATGGTCTATCCCTTCATGCCTTTGGCCATCAATCCTGCCATTGCTGGTGCCAAAGGTGTAGGATCCCTAACGGGTATCTATCGAAAAAAACCGCTGTTTCAAGGTGGGATTACGAATACGGCCTCGTCCCAGCAATACTTTAGTTTTGATATGCCCATCGCTCAAGAAAAAGGCGGGATCGGTTTTTTGGCATACAATACGGATCAATCCTATGCTTTGGCGTCGGGAGGAATTGCAGCGAATTTGGGATTAGCTGCGGTTGCCGCGAAGAATTTTGTTTGGGGGAGAGGGAACCATTTTCGAGTCGGATTGCAAGTTGGCATTAATCAATATCCCATCATTGGGAAAAGTGGGACAAGTGTCTTGGGTGGACATTACGGCTGGGGAGTTGCGTATGAAAAAGGCGATTTACATGTTGGTCTTAGTTCGCCGGCAAATTCTTTTGAATCAAGTTATGGGTCATTGAGTAAGCCGCTTTACCTCTCGGGCCAATATACCTTACGTCTTAATCAACATGCCTTAAAAGTAGGAGCTATCCTGCGTAATCAGCAAGAATCGATGAAATCCGACTATTATGCTGTTTTTTGGATGAAGGAAAAAGTGGGTGCTGGAATTTGGTATCAGGGGACAGGGTCTGAGTTAGGGTCAAAGGCACTTTTAGGCAGTTTAGAAGTTGCCCTCGGGAAAAATTTTCGTGTGGGATATGCCTATGATTTTTTAGGAGAATCCACTGCATATTATCCCGCAGGATTTGGGTCAACGGTTTCTACAGAACGTGCAGGATTTCATCAATTATCCATTCGCTACGAGGTGGATTTAGGGAATGGGAAAATCGCGGAATTCCGGCCATAAGTAATTATGTGATTTCTTTGACTTTGGTAGGATATAATTGTAATAAATAAAGAATTTTTTGGTGCACGAATAAATAGGATTTTTTCCAAAGAAATTTGTGCTCTTATATGGTATAAAAACCCGTGAATTGTTGGGTTTTATTGCCAAGAGTATATTAAATTGCGAGGATTTTTTTCGCGAGAATTAAATTTACCTAAACCAAAACAATAACGTTTGAAACTTTTCTAGTCGAAGGCTAGAATTTTACATTATGGATCCATTTTCCTACGTTGCCAATGCAGATACCCAAGTCATCGCCGACTTGTATGATGCATACAAACAAGACCCTAATTCCGTTGATAGCTCTTGGAGAGATTTCTTTAAGGGATTCGATTTTTCACAAACCTGGTTAACAGATGCGCCGGTGGGCAATGCTGCAGATTCTGCACATGTTCAAAAGGAAATGGCTGTTATCTCACTCATAAAAGCTTTTCGTTCGCGTGGACATTTGTTGTCAAAAACAAATCCAGTTCGTGAGCGCAAGGATCGCCAACCGCGTTTAGGTTTGGCTGATTATGCACTTTCAGATGCCGATTCAGATACGGTGTTTCAGGCAGGTGTTTTCTTGGGAATTGGTCCTGCAACGTTACGTCAAATTCAAGAGGCTTTGCATAAAATTTATGCCGGGACTATTGGTTTTGAATATTCGTATATCCGTGAGGTTGCTACAAAAGAATGGTTGCGCAATAAAATTGAGAAAGAAGCTTTGTCTTTCAACCCTTCGTTGGAAAAGAAAAAGCATATCCTTCAGAAATTAAACGAAGCAGTTGTTTTCGAGAATTTCTTAGGAACAAAATATTTAGGTCAAAAACGTTTCGGACTTGAAGGTGGTGAATCGACCATCGCGGGTTTGGATGCGATTATTAATACATCTGCCGACTTAGGTGTGAAAGAAGCCATGATTGGTATGGCACACCGGGGTCGTTTGAACGTTTTGGCCAACATCATGCACAAGTCTTATGAAGCAATCTTTGATGGTTTCGAAGGAAATGTGCCTAATGAGATTCATGGGGATGGTGACGTGAAGTACCACTTAGGTTATTCATCGAAACACATTTCGCCAAACGGAAGTGAAATTTCCTTGAAATTAGCTCCGAATCCATCGCACTTAGAGGCCGTGAATCCATTAGTTGAAGGATTCTGTCGTGCGAGTGCTGATGCGCATTACAATGGAGATTATTCGAAAGTCATGCCGATTTTGATTCACGGAGATGCTGCGGTCGCTGGCCAAGGTATCGTGTACGAAGTGACGCAAATGGCGAAATTGAAAGGTTATTCAACGGGTGGAACGATTCACTTTGTGATTAATAACCAAGTAGGTTTTACAACAGATTTTGAAGATGCGCGTTCTGCTATCTATTGCACGGATGTTGCGAAGATTATAGATGCACCGGTATTCCACGTGAACGGGGATGATCCGGAAGCCGTGGTTTTCGTATCGCGTATTGCTGCTGAGTTCCGTCAGGAGTTTGGCCGTGATGTATTTGTGGATATGGTTTGTTACCGTCGGAATGGACACAACGAATCCGATGAGCCGCGTTTTACGCAGCCCACATTATATGCGAACATCACGAACCACCCGAATCCACGTGAAATCTACACGCAAAAATTAATTAAGCAGGGAGAAATCGAAGCGAAATTAGCTGAGCAAATGGATGCGGAATTCAAGGCAGAGTTGCAAGCTCGTTTGGATTTAGTGAAACAAAAAGTTCGTCCTCCGTACATCCCATTGAAATTGGATAATGCATGGTCTGAGCTTCGTTATTCCAACGAAAAAGATTTTGACAAATCGCCAAAAACGGCCATCTCACAAGCAGTGGTAGATCAGGTAGCGAAGGCTATTACGACATTGCCAAAAGGTTTTGTGGCCTTGAAGCAGATTGAAAAAGTAATCGCCGACCGGAAAGTATTCTTTGAAAAAGGCGAATTGAACTGGGCAACAGCAGAGTTGTTGGCTTATGGCTCTCTATTAGTGGAAGGCAAAGCCGTTCGTTTATCTGGACAAGACGTACAACGCGGTACATTCTCACACCGTCATGCGGTATTGCATGATGCGAATACCAATGAGAATTATAGTTCATTAAATCATATTTCGGATAAGCAGGAGCAAGTACAGATTTACAATTCATTGTTGTCGGAATACGGCGTATTGGGTTATGAATTTGGTTATGCTTTGGCGAATCCAAACGCATTAGTTATCTGGGAAGCGCAATTTGGTGATTTCGCTAATGGTGCTCAGACGATGATTGACCAGTTCATTTCATCGCACGAATCCAAGTGGGGGACACAAAACGGTTTGGTTATGTTGTTGCCACATGGGTACGAGGGACAAGGACCGGAGCACTCAAATGCACGTCCGGAGCGTTTCTTGCAATTAGCTGCGGAGAATAATATGGTGATTGCCAACTTGACTACACCTTCGAATATTTTCCATGCCTTGCGTCGTCAATTAACTTGGGAGTTCCGTAAGCCATTAGTGGTGATGTCGCCTAAGTCAATTTTCCGTCATCCGAAAGTCGTTTCAAAAATGGATGCCTTTACCAAAGGTTCATTCCAAGAAGTTATCGGTGATGAATATGCAGATAAAGCGAAAGTAAAACGCGTATTGATCTGTTCAGGTAAAGTATATTTTGACTTATTGGATCGTCAAGAAAAAGACAAGCGTAAGGATGTTGCGATTATTCGTTTGGAGCAATTGCATCCATTCCCTACGAAACAAGTGGAAGCTGAATTGGCGAAATACAAATCAGCTGAGATTTTCTACGTGCAAGAAGAACCGGAAAACATGGGCTATTGGTCGTATGTGATTCGTGAGTTCGGTTGGTCACGTTTCAGTAAATTAGTAGCACGCAAGAAATCGGCTTCACCGGCGACAGGATTCTTAAAGGTGCATGGAGAGGAGCAGGCAGCATTGATAAACAGAGCATTTGAATAATCGAATATTATGGCTATAGAAATGAAAGTGCCCGCTGTGGGCGAGTCAATCACAGAAGTAACGGTTGCTACTTGGAACAAGAAAGAAGGCGATCACGTGAAATTAGATGAGGTATTGTGCGAACTCGAGTCGGACAAAGCTACATTCGAATTGCCCGCTGAGGCTGAAGGTATTTTGCACATTGTGGCAAAAGAAGGTGATGTTTTGCCGATCGGTGCAGTGATCTGCACGATTGAAGCGGGCGGTGCAACAGCATCGGTTACCGTGGCAGACGCCGTTCCAGCAGCTGTGGCGGCTCCTGCACCCGCAGCAGCTCCAGCTCCAGCAGCAGGCCCAACATCTGTCATCGAAATTAAGGTTCCTGCCGTAGGGGAGTCAATCTCTGAAGTTA
>JACCDI011219557.1_pt1 | contig 18060 bp, 15 predicted proteins | sample 7442791 | NCBI WGS metagenome assembly JACCDI01 (sample SAMN15323434, study PRJNA562643) | freshwater metagenome | isolation source: river surface water | place: USA:Blue River Watershed | collected 2017-08-15
AGGCAGCCGCCCAGCGTCCAGCCGCGCAGCGAGCCGAGCGCGGACCAGCCGGGACGCCGGGCCAGCGCGCCCGCGCCCGCGACCATCAACATGCCCAGCAGCACACCGCCGTGCTGCAGGCCGGCCAGCCGGGTGGACTCACCGGGCGTGAAGCCGTGCACCGAGCCGGCGAAGGGTTCGAGGATGAGGTCCTGCGCGCTGTAGGCCAGCATGGACAGGGCCACGAAGACGGTGAAGCGCCGTGCGGTGGGCTCGGCCCAGACCTCGCGCAGGGCATCGGCGAAACGCACGGGCGCGGCAAAGGACGTCGGCGGCACCGCTGCAGCGCCGGCCGGGGCCGGCTCCAGGCCCCACACCGCCAGCAGCGTGACCGCCAGCGCCAGCGCGCCCACCCCCGCGGTGACCGCCACCAGGCGGGCCGGCGAGTACGGGTCGAGCAGCGCGCCGGCGGTGCCGGCGGTGATCGCGAAGCCCGCGATCATCATCATCCACACGCAGGTGGCGGCGCCGGCGCGGCGCGCCGGGTCCACCCGCTTGGCCAGCAGCACCAGCAGCGAGGTGCCACAGGCGCTCACGCCCAGGCCGATGAGCACGAAACCGACCGCAGCCGCCGCCAGGCCGGCCTGCGGATGCTCGGCCATGGCCGCCACCGCCATCGCGGCCACCAGGCCACCCAGCGCCAGCACCGCCATGCCGCCGACGATCCACCGTGTGCGGCGGCCGCCCACGTCCGAGCCCCAGCCCATGCGCGGACGGGTGGCCTGCACCGCGTGGTGCACGCCGACGAGCAGGCCGGGCACGAGCGCCGCGAGGCCCAGCTCGACCACCATGATGCGGTTGAGAGTGGAGGTGGTGAGCACCACGATCGCGCCCAGCGCGGCCTGTACCAGGCCCAGGCGCACGATGCCCAGCCAGCCCAAGTGCGTCACGCGGCGGCCCCCAGGCTGCGCAGCGCGAAGGCCGACACCATCATGCCGGCGACGAAAAGAGGGACGCCGAAGCCGCTGTACCAGAGCGCGCGGCCGCGCACCTCGGCGAGGAAGCGGCGCATCATCAGCGCCTGCACGACCAGCAGCGCCGCCACGCCGGCGGCGTGCAGCGGGCGGCCCCACATCAACAGCAGGGCGATGACGCCGACCTGCGCGAGGCCCATCGTCCAGCAGGCCACCCGGGCGGCGCGCTGCTCACCCAGCTGGACTGGCAGCGAACGCACGCCCATGCGGCGGTCGCCCTCGACGGACTTGAAATCGTTGAGGGTCATGATGCCGTGGGTGCCCAGGCTGTAGAGCGCCGCGAGCGCCAGCGAGCGCGCCTCGGGCAGGCTGCCGCCGGCCATCACCGCGGCGCCGGTGGCCCAGGCGATGCCCTCGTAGCTGATGCCGCAGGCGGCATTGCCCCACCAGCCGTTTTCCTTCAGGCGCAGCGGCGGCGCGCTGTAGGCCCAGGCCAGCAGCAGGCCCAGCGCCGCGGCGCCGAAGCCCCAGGGGCCCAGCAGCAGGGCGACCGCGAGGGAAACCGCCGTCCACAGCACCGCGATGTACAGGCCCCAGCGGCCCGGCATGCGGCCGGAGGGGATGGGGCGGTGGGGTTCGTTGATCGCGTCCACGTGCCGGTCGAACCAGTCGTTGACCGCCTGGCTGGTGGCGCAGACGAAGGGGCCGGCCAGCGCGATGCCCACCAGGGCCAGGCCCCAGCGGCCTTCCAGCGGCATGCCGGAGGCCACCACGCCGCAGGCAAAGGCCCACATCGGGGGGAACCAGGTGATGGGCTTGAACAGCTCCGTGATGGCGGAGAGGGCCGGTCGTGTCATGGCCAATTCTTGAATTGACCACCAAAACCGTCAAGTTTTATTTACACACACGGAATGTGTACTACAGTGGTGTTCGTCAACGGGAGAAATGAGCATGAAAAGGCTCAACAATTACTCGGGTATTCCCCGCTCCCCTGAATGGGGCGCGGGTGGGTCGGGCTACGCGCCGCTTTCGCCCCCCGCCCCGAACGCGCTGGCGCGGGCGCTGGCGGGCATCGCCGGCGACCTGGTGCTGGTGCTGGACGAGCAGGGCCACATCCTCGCGGCCGCCGGCGCGGGCGCCACGGCCGACGGCCATCCGGGCGCCAGCTGGCTCCCCGGCTGGATGCAGTCCCGCGTAGGCCAGGCCTGGGTCGACCTGGTGCTGCCCGAGAGCCGGCACAAGGTGACGGCGATGCTGGCCGAGCTGCACCGCGGCGAAGCGGTGCGCCACCGCGAAATCGGCCACGGCACGCACGACGGGCATTCGGTGCTGATGACCTGCGGCGCGGCGCGGCTGGGTGAGCACGGGCCCTGGCTGGTGGTGGGTCGCGACGGCAGCGCGGAGGCGGCGCGGGTGCAGCGCCTGCTGCATGCGCAACAGGAACTCGAGGCGCGTTACCAGGCGGCGCTCGCCCGGCTGGAAGTCGAAGCCACGCCGGGCCGCTCGGGCCGCGGGCTCAACTAGCAAGGTATTGCGGCCGGGCAGAACGCCGGCCGCAGGGAATGCGCCTCAGGCGCGTTGGCCGGAGTCTGCGCTGGCGTCGACAGCGTCGGCGCCGCCGCCGTCGCTCATGCCGAAGCGGCGCAGCTTCACGTACAGGCTCTGGCGCGAGAGGCCCAGCATCTCGGCGGCGGAAGCGCGGTTGTCACCGGTGAGCTTGAGCGCGGCCTCGATGCACAGCTGCTCGATCAGGTCGGTGGTGTCGCGGACGATGTCCTTCAGCGGCATGCGGCCGACCAGCTCGGTCATCTGGCTGGCCGAGCGAGGCAGTTCGCGGTCCGCCATGTCCGAGGGCAGGCGGCGGCCCACGTCACGGATGATGAAGCCCAGGCAGGGCGGGCTCACGGTCATCGCGGCAACGGCCGAGATCTCGACGTCGGTCAAGCTGCCGAACTCGCCGCGCAGCTGCGTGGCGAAGAGGCGTACCGAGCCATGCTGGCGCAGGTTGCTGACCAGCACGTTCAGGTCCACGCCGCTGCGGCCGAACCAGCGGTCGAGCAATTCGCCGCGGGCGATCTCGTCGCTGGCGGCCTGGGTGAGCTCGAGGAAGGCCCGGTTGACACGGATGACGCGACCCTCGAGGTCGGTGACCACGAAGGCGTCCGGCGCCTGCTCCAGCAGCTTGGCCAGTTGCGGCACGTCGGCGGGCACCGGGCCGGTGTTCTCATGGGCCGGCGCCAGGCGGACCAGGAAGTGGGTGGAGTTTTCCTGCCGGAAGACCGAGGCGGTCAGCCGGTATTCCTCGCCACTGCGGGCGAGGCGCACGGTGAGGGTGTCGGCGCGGCCGTTGGCGCGCAGGCGGGCGTAGGCCTCGCGCAGCGCGTCGGCGCTCTCGGGCACCAGGCCGTCGGCCAGCGTCCAGCTGGACTTGCGCAGCGCGTCGCCAAAGAGGTTCTGCGCGGCGGGGTTGGATTCGTCGATGCGCTCGGTGGCGGCATCAAGCATGAGCACTGGCTCGGCGGCTTGCTGGAACAGCAGGCGGTAGCGGGTTTCGACATGGCGCAGGCGCCAGTAGTCGCGCTCCATCGAGATCTGGGCGCCGATCAGGCGCTGCTGCAGCGCCATGTCGGCCCGCAGGTCGTGGCCGAAGGCCACCAGGAGGGGCTCGCGCTGGCCGGCCGCCTGCACTGGCATCAGGCGGTAGCTGACCGGCAGGTCCTGCACCGTGGGCAGCGGGTGGTTGACCTGGCGCGCGGGGGCGGGCGGGCCGTCGCCAGTCGCCAGGGCCCCCTTGAGCAGGGCTTCGAGCTTGGGACGGCTTTCGGTGGTGACCGTGGCGCTCCAGGCCTTGCCCTTCCAGTCACCGCAACCGAGGTTGACCAGCTCGTCCTTGCCCAGGGCAACGTCCAGGATCTGCCCGGAGGCGTCCATCACCAGCACGATGTCGGCCGGAATGGTCAGCAGCCGGGCGATCGTCGCGGGGTCCAGCCCAGCCAACAGCGCACTCGCCGACGCGAGTCGGTCCGGCGTAAGACGGCGGGTGTCCTGTGGCATGGATGGTCCGGAGTGTCAACGGCAACGATACCGTCACCCCATTGTGCCTGTTCAGCAGGGAATGGCGCGGGTTTCGACCAATTTCTCCCCAATTTCCGGGGCCAAGGCGCCGTCGACCGCGACCGCATCCGCACCCACCTCGTCCGCCAAGCCGGGATGGCTGAGGAACATCGGTCCGCCCACCAGGACGCCGATCTTCGGGTTCACCGACGCTTTGCGCACCGCAGCAATGGCAGGGCCCAGGCGGGGCAGGTGGACCTCCACCGCGAGGGAGAAACCCACCACATCGAACCAGTCGCGCCGCACGGCCGCCGCGGCATCGAGGTTGGGCTGGGGTCCACCGGAGACGTCCCAGCCGGCACTGCGGAAATATTCCGCCACCATCAGGAGCCCGAGGCTGTGCTGGTCCCCGGGCGCGGGCAGCAGCAGGATGCGTCGGGCCGGGGTGACCGGCGAGGGACGGGCGGGCATCGCGGGGCCGATGTCCCGCAGGATCTGTTGCAGTCGGCCCACACCGACGGTCACGTCAGAGAAGGTGCTCACGTCCTCGCACCACAGGTCGCCGAGGTAGCGGGAGGCCGGGCCAATCAAATCACTGAAGAGCATTGCGACCGGGACGCCGCGCACACGCAGGGATTCGACAAAGGCCCGGGCCGACAGGTCCTCGGGCAGCAGCACCAGCCGCACCAGTTCGCGCACATGGGCCTGGCCCACCGGGCGATTGGCCAGCGCGGCCATGTCAAGCGGTGCGTCGGGGTCGGGATGCGCCTGGAGCAGGCGCGGGATGATGTTCTGCTCGAGGGTGTGAGTCAGCAGGGCGCGACGCCCGCCGCCCTCGGAGCCATGGCGGCCTCCGCCCGAGTCCGAAGGACCTCTAGACGAGGGGGGGCCGGACGGGGGGCCCGCCGAACCGAACGTTGTCATGGCTTTCTCCTCGAAACGCGCTCACCTGGACGATTGCGTGGGGGCCCCGGTTCAAGCCAGGGCATCTGTTCGCGATCGTCTTCTTGTTGTGTTCTAGGGATACAGCCCAGACACCCCCCTCGGTGCCGTCTTCGACTGCGTGCCCTACCATTGTGAAGGGTTTTTCAGGAAAAGCCCAACCAATTACCGGTTCGGATGAACCGGCCGGGCGTTTCTTCCATCGATTTATCGTCCAGCCGTCCGGAATTGTCAATTTCTATTTACGTCAACCCAGATTGACACGCCCCTGCCCAACAGGCTAAATGGGGGCATGGCGACTCATCTGGAGACGACGGTTTCGGCCGCCTTCGTACCGAAAACCACCCCACGGCTGTCCACCGGGCTTTACACGCCCGAGGAACGGGCCCGGCGGGACGCGACCGCCTGGACCTGGGTCCAGGGGGTGCTGGCGCCCGTCCAGTTCCTGGTGTTCCTGGCCAGCCTGGGGCTGGTGCTGCGCTACCTGGCCACCGGCGAAGGCCTGGCCTGGGCGCATGGCTCCATCGTCGTCAAGACGCTGGTGCTCTACACGATCATGGTCACCGGCTGCATCTGGGAGAAGGTGGTCTTCGGCCGCTACCTGTTCGCGCCGGCCTTCTACTGGGAAGACGTGTTCAGCATGGCGGTGCTGGCCCTGCACACCGCCTACCTGGTGGCGCTGGGTACCGGCTGGCTGGGTGACCGGGCGCTGATGGGCCTGGCCCTGGCGGCCTACGCGACCTACGTGATCAATGCCGCGCAGTTCCTGCTGAAGCTGCGCGCGGCGCGGCTGCAGGAGGCGGCGACGGCGCAGGCCGAGTTGCAGGCCGGCGCGCAGGGGGTGGCGGCATGAGCCCGGTCATTCCCATCCGGTCCGAGCCCGCCGGCGGCGGCTGCACCGATGCGCCGGTGCTGCGCGAGCGCGGCCAGCGCGAGGTGTTCTGCGGCCTGACCGGCATCATCTGGCTGCACCGCAAGATCCAGGACGCCTTCTTCCTCGTGGTGGGCTCGCGCACCTGCGCGCACCTCATCCAGTCGGCCGCCGGCGTGATGATCTTTGCCGAGCCGCGCTTCGCGACGGCCATCATCGACGAGCGCGACCTCGCCGGCCTCGCCGACGCGAACACCGAGCTCGACCGGGTGGTGACCCGCCTGCTCGAGCGCCGTCCCGACATCCAGATGCTGTTCCTGGTGGGCTCCTGCCCGTCGGAAGTGATCAAGCTGGACCTGTCCCGCGCCGCCGAGCGGCTGTCGCAGCGATTCCACCCGGATGTGCGCGTGCTGAACTATTCGGGCAGCGGCATCGAGACCACCTTCACCCAGGGCGAAGACGCGTGCCTCGCCGCCCTCGTCCCCACCCTGCCGGTCCGTCCCGCCGAGGCGCCGGCCGAGCTGCTGGTGGTGGGCACCCTGGCCGACATGGTGGAAGACCAGTTCGCCCGCACCTTCGAACAGCTGGGGATTCCGGCCCGCTTCTTCCCGCCGCGGCAGGCCCGCGAGATGCCGGCGGTGGGTCCGTCCACCCGGATGCTGCTGGCGCAACCCTTCCTGGGCGACACGCTGCGGGCGCTGGAAGGCCGTGGCGCGCAGCGCCTGCCCGCGCCCTTCCCGCTCGGCGTGGAAGGCACGACCGCCTGGCTGGCCGCCGCCTGCGACGCCTTTGGCGTGCCACGCGAGAAGCTCGAGGCCGTCACCGCTGCCGCCCGCGAGCGTGCCACCGCGGCCCTGGCCCGCCAGCGCGCGCACCTGGGCGGCAAGCGCATCTTCTTCTTCCCGGATTCGCAGCTGGAGGTGCCGCTGGCGCGCTTCCTCTCGCGCGAGCTGGGGATGGAACTGGTCGAAGTGGGCACGCCCTACCTGCACCGCGGCGTGCTGGACCGCGAGCTGCCGCTGCTGCCCGCGGGCACGCCCCTGGCCGAGGGCCAGGACGTCGAGAAACAACTGGACCGCTGCCGCGCGGCGCAGCCGGACCTGGTGGTCTGCGGCCTGGGCCTGGCCAATCCGCTGGAGGCCGAGGGCATGACGACCAAGTGGGCGATCGAGCTGGTGTTCACCCCCATCCAGGGCTATGACCAGGCGGCCGACCTGGCCGAGCTCTTCAGCCGGCCGCTGGCCCGGCGGATGAAGCTGGCGGCCTGAGGGAGACACGCGATGCAGCTGACCCTCTGGACCTACGAAGGACCGCCCCATGTGGGCGCGATGCGCGTGGCCACCGCCATGCGCGAACTGCATTACGTGCTGCATGCGCCGCAGGGCGACACCTACGCCGACCTGCTGTTCACGATGATCGAACGGCTGCCGCAGCGGCCGCCCGTCACGTACACCACCTTTCAGGCGCGCGACCTCGGGGGCGACACCGCCGAATTGTTCAAGACCGCCGCGCGCGAGGCCTGCGAGCGCTTCAAGCCGCAGGCCCTCATCGTCGGCGCCTCGTGCACCGCCGAACTCATTCAGGACGACCCGGGCGGCCTGGCCAAGGCGCTGGACCTGCCGCTGCCGGTGGTGGCCCTGGAGCTGCCCTCGTACCAGCGCAAGGAGCACTGGGGCGCGGCCGAGACCTTCTACCAGCTGGTGCGCGCCCTCGCCGGCCCGCGCCGCGAACGCGTGCCGCGCGCACCCGGTACGCCGGCCCGCTGCAACATCCTGGGCCCGCTGGCCCTGGGCTTCCGCCACCGCGACGACCTGCGCGAGATCCGCGCGCTGCTCGAGGAGCTGGGCGTCGAGGTGAACGTGGTCGCGCCGCAGGGCGCCACGCCGGCCGACCTGGGCCGGCTGCAGGACGCCGACTTCAACGTGGTGCTGTACCCCGAGATCGCGATGCAGGCCGCCTCCTGGCTGCAGCGCCAGTTCGGCCAGCCCTTCACCCGCACCGTGCCGATCGGCGTGGGCGCGACGCAGGACTTCATCCGCGAGGTGGCGCAGCTGGCCAGCATCGACCCCGAGCCGCTGCTGGCGCGCAGCACGCCGCGCGCACGCTGGTACGCGCAGTCGGTGGACTCCACCTACCTCACCGGCAAGCGCGTGTTCATCTTCGGCGATGCGTCGCACGTCGTCGCCGCCGCGCGCGTGGCCACCCGCGAGATGGGCTTCACCGTGGTGGGCCTGGGCACCTACATGCGCGAGTTCGCGCGCGAGGTGCGCGAGGCGGCCGCGCTGTACGGTGTGGAACCCCTCATCACCGACGACTACCTCGAGGTAGAAGACCGCATCCTTGCGCTGCAGCCCGAGCTGGTGCTGGGCACGCAGATGGAGCGCCACATCGCCAAGCGCGCCGGCATTCCCTGCGCGGTGATCTCCGCGCCGGTGCATGTGCAGGACTTCCCCGCGCGCTACGCGCCGCAGATGGGGTTCGAAGGCGCCAACGTGCTGTTCGACACCTGGGTGCACCCGCTGATGATGGGGCTGGAGGAACACCTGATCGGGATGTTCCGCGGCGACCGCGAATTCCACGAGGACGCAGCACCCTCGCACCTGGGCGGCACGCGCACCGCGATGCAGGCCGGCCTGCCGGCGGCTGCCGAGGCCGTACAGGCCGTAGAAGCCGCAGCGCCCGCCTCGGCCGTGACCGACCCCGCCGCCGCCGAATGGGTGGCCCGCTGGCGCGCGGACGCCGAGCGCGAGCTGAAAAAGATTCCGTTCTTCGTGCGCGGCAAGGCCCGTCGCAACACCGAGCTGTACGCGCGCGAGCGCGGCCTGCCCGAGATCACCCTGGACACGCTCTACGATGCCAAGGCCCACTTCAGTCGCTGAAGTCGCCAGCCCGCGCATGCGCGTGGTGCTCGTGACCATGGACAGCCACCTGGCCAGCGCCGCGATGCGCGCCGGCCGCCGGCTGGCGCAGGCCGTGCCTGGGCTGCAGTTCGTCGCGCATGCGGCCGCCGAATGGGGTGACAACCCGCAGGCGGTGGAGCGAGCGCGCCAGGACATCGCCCGCGGCGACATCGTCATCGCCACCATGCTGTTCATGGAAGACCACTTCCAGCCGGTGCTCGCCGCGCTGGCCGCGCGCCGCGAGCAGTGCGACGCCATGGTCTGCGCGATGTCGGCCGGCGAAGTCACCCGCCTGACCCGCATGGGCAAGCTGGACATGGGCCAGCCGGCCAGCGGGCCGATGGCCTTCCTGAAGAAACTCCGCGGCAAGTCCAGCGAGGGCAACGCCGCCAAGGCCAGCGCCGGCGAGAAGCAGATGCGCATGCTGCGCCGCCTGCCCAAGATCCTGCGCTTCGTGCCCGGCACCGCGCAGGACCTGCGCATCTACTTCCTGTGCCTGCAGTACTGGCTGGCCGGCTCCGAGGACAACCTGGTGCAGATGGTGCAGATGCTGGTGGACCGCTACGCCAGCGGCCCGCGCGCCGGCCTGCGCGGACTGGTGGCGGTGAAGCCGCCGCACGAATACCCCGAACTGGGCCTGTACCACCCGCGCATGCAACCCCGCCTGTCGGAGCGCGCGCAGGACCTGCCCCGCGTGGCCACGTCTGGCACGCGCGGCACGGTAGGCGTGCTGGTGCTGCGCTCCTACCTGCTGGCGGGCAACACCGCGCACTACGACGGCGTGATCACCGCGCTGGAGGCCGCCGGCCTGCGCGTGGTGCCGGCCTTCGCCAGCGGCCTGGACAACCGGCCGGCCATCGACGCCTATTTCATGAAGGACGGCCGGCCTGCGATCGACGCGCTGGTCTCGCTCACCGGCTTCTCGCTGGTGGGCGGCCCGGCCTACAACGACGCCCGCGCCGCCGAGGAAGTGCTCGCCGCACTGGACGTGCCCTACCTGGCCGTCATGCCGGTGGAATTCCAGACGCTGGACCAGTGGGGCGCCTCGGCGCGCGGCCTGCTGCCGGTCGAATCGACCATCATGGCCGCCATCCCCGAGCTCGATGGCGCCACTGGCTCCATGGTCTACGGCGGGCGCGGCAACGGCGGCCAGGTGGCCTGCACCGGCTGCAGCCGCAACTGCCACTTCGAGGGCGAGAACGCGGCGCAGGACATGCAGTCCTGCAGCGAGCGGGCCCATGCCCTGGCCGCCCGCGTCGGCCGCCTGGTGGACCTGCGCCGCAGCGAACGCGCCCAGCGCAAGGTGGGCGTGGTGCTGTTCAACTTCCCGCCCAATGGCGGCAACAACGGCACCGCCGCCTTCCTGGCGGTGTTCGAATCCCTCTTCAACACCCTGGCCGCGATGCAGCGCGAGGGCTATGCGGTGGACATGCCGGCCAGCGTGGACGACCTGCGCGAACGCATCATCCGCGGCAACGCCGAGCGCTTCGGCGCCTCGGCCAACGTGCACACCCGCATCCCCACCGACGACCATGTGCGCCGCGAGCCGCACCTGGCCGAGATCGAGGCGCAGTGGGGCCCGGCGCCGGGCCGCCAGAACAGCGACGGCTCCAGCCTGTTCGTGCTGGGCGAGCGCTTCGGCAACGTCTTCGTCGGCATCCAGCCGGCCTTCGGCTACGAAGGCGACCCGATGCGCCTGCTGTTCGAGAACGGCTTCGCGCCCACGCATGCCTTCTCCGCGTTCTACCGCTGGCTGCGCGAGGACTTCAACGCCCACGCGGTGCTGCATTTCGGCACCCACGGCGCACTGGAATTCATGCCCGGCAAGCAGAACGGCCTGTCGGCCCGCTGCTGGCCCGACCGCCTGATCGGCGACCTGCCCAACGTCTACCTCTACGCCGCCAACAACCCGTCGGAAGGCACGCTGGCCAAGCGGCGCAGCGCCGCCACGCTCGTGAGCTACCTCACGCCGGCGGTGGGCCACGCCGGCCTGTACAAGGACCTGGCCGACCTCAAGGCGAGCCTGGAGCGCTATCGCGGCCTGGAGCCGGAGGCGCAGGCCGAGCGCGACGAACTGGCGCGCCTGTTGCAGTCGCAGGCGGCGCTGCTGGAACTCGCTCCCGCCGGACCCGAATGGGGCACCGCCGATGCCGACGCCCAGGTGGCTGGCCTGGCCGCACGCCTGCTGGAGCTGGAATACACGCTGATTCCCGAAGGCCTGCACGTGGTGGGCCAGCCCCTGACGCTGGACCAGCGCGCCGACATGCTGATGTCCTGCGCCGAGGCCGGCCACGGCGTGCGTCCGCCGCGCGAGATGGTGCTGGCCCTCGCCGACGGTGCCACCGCGCAGCAGGCGCTGCAGACCGTGCCCGGCGCCGACGCCGCGCTGCTGCCGGTGCTGCAGGCGCTGGCCGAGATCCATGCGCAGATGGAGCACACCCACGAGATCGACGGGCTGATCCGCGCGCTCGACGGCCGCTTCATCCGCCCCGCCCCCGGCGGCGACCTGCTTCGCACGCCCGCGGTGCTGCCCACCGGCCGCAACCTGCACGGCTTCGACCCCTTCCGCATTCCCAGCGCCTTCGCGGTGCGCGATGGCGCGCGCCAGGCCGAACGCCTGCTGCGCAAGCACATCGAGGACGGCCACGCGCTGCCCGAATCGATCGCGATGGTGCTGTGGGGGACCGACAACCTCAAGAGCGAAGGCGGTCCGATCGGCCAGGCCCTGGCCCTCATGGGCGCGCGCCCGCGCTTCGACACCTACGGCCGCCTCGCCGGCGCCGAGCTGGTGCCGCTGGCCGAACTGGGCCGCCCGCGCATCGACGTGGTGATCACCCTCTCGGGCATCTTCCGCGACCTGATGCCGCTTCAGATCAAGCTGCTGGCCGAGGCCGCCTTCCTGGCCGCCAGCGCCGACGAGGCGGCCGGGGACAACTACATCCGCAAGCACGCCCTGGCCTACCAGGCCGCCCACGGCGGCGACCTGGAAACCGCCTCGCTGCGCGTGTTCGGCAACGCCGAGGGCGCCTACGGCGCCAACGTGAACAACCTGATCGACAACGCGCGCTGGGAAGACGGCGACGAACTGGCCGAGACCTACAGCCGCCGCAAGGGCTTCGCCTACGGGCGCGCCGGCCGGCCGATGCAGCAGCCGCAGCTGCTGCAAAGCGTGCTCGCCGGCGTGGAGCTGGCCTACCAGAACCTGGAGTCGGTCGAACTCGGCGTGACCACGGTCGACACCTACTTCGACACGCTGGGCGGCATCAGCCGCGCGATCCAGCGTGCCAAGGGCCCCGATGCCCAGGTGGCGCCGGTGTACATCGGCGACCAGACGCGCGACGCCAACGGCGGCGGCACCGTGCGCACCCTGTCCGAGCAGGTGGCGCTGGAGACCCGCACCCGCATGCTCAATCCCAAGTGGTACGAGGGCCTGCTGGCCCACGGCTACGAGGGCGTGAGCCAGATCGAGGCCACCCTGACCAACACCCTGGGCTGGTCGGCCACCACCGGCCAGGTGCAGCCCTGGGTCTACCAGCAGGTCTCCGAGACCTTCGTGCTGGACCCGGCCATGCGCGAGCGCCTGGCCCGCCTGAACCCCACCGCCGTCGCCCGCGTCGCCCAGCGCCTGCTGGAAGCGACCGAACGCAATTACTGGAAGCCCGATGCCCAGGTGCTGGAAGCGCTCAGGCGCGCCGGCGAGGAGCTGGAAGACAGGCTCGAAGGCATCTACGAAGGATCCCCCGGATGAACACGACCACCGCCATTCCCCTCAACGCCATCGGCCGCGGCGGCCGCCCCGACGGCGAGGGCAGCGTGCAGGTACAGATGGACCCGAGCGTGAAGATCGGCAACGCCAAGGTGTTCGCCATTTACGGCAAGGGCGGCATCGGCAAGAGCACGACCTCCTCGAACCTCTCGGCCGCCTTCTCCCACATGGGCAAGCGGGTGCTGCAGATCGGGTGCGACCCCAAGCACGACTCGACCTTCACCCTCACCAAGAAGATGCTGCCCACCGTGATCGACGTGCTCGAGACGGTGGACTTCCACGCCGAGGAACTGCGGCCGGAGGACTTCGTCTTCCCCGGCTACAACGGCGTGATGTGCGTCGAGGCCGGCGGCCCGCCCGCCGGCACCGGCTGCGGCGGCTACGTGGTGGGCCAGACGGTGAAGCTGCTCAAGGAGCACCACCTGCTGGAGGACACCGACGTGGTGATCTTCGACGTGCTGGGCGACGTGGTGTGCGGCGGCTTCGCGGCGCCGCTGCAGCATGCCGACCGCGCGCTGATCGTCACCGCCAACGACTTCGACTCGATCTTCGCGATGAACCGCATCGTGCAGGCCATCGGCGCGAAGTCGAAGAACTACAACGTGCGCCTGGGCGGCGTGATCGCCAACCGCAGCGCCGCCACCGACCAGATCGACAAGTTCAACGACCGCACCGGCCTGCAGCTGGCGGCGCACTTCCCCGACCTGGACGCCATTCGCCGCAGCCGCCTGAAGAAGTCCACCCTCTTCGAGATGGAAGACTCGCCCGGCCTGCAGGCGGTGAAGGACGAATACATGCGCCTGGCCGCCAAGCTGTGGCTCGGGAGCGACCCCCTGCCCGCGGTGCCGCTGAAGGACCGCGACATCTTCGACCTGCTGGGGTACGACTGATGCAGGACACCCGCTACATCGAACGCCGCGGCGAGATCGAGCACTACTTCGACCGCACCGCGGTGCAGGCCTGGGAGCGCCTGACCTCGGACGCACCGGTGGGCCGCATCCGCGCCACGGTGCGCGCCGGCCGCGACCGCATGCGCGAGACGCTGCTGTCCTGGCTGCCCGCCCGCATGGACGGCCTGCGCCTGCTCGATGCCGGCTGCGGCACCGGCGCGCTGGCCCAGGTGGCCGCCGAGCGCGGCGCGGAGGTGGTGGCCATTGATCTGTCCCCCACGCTGGTCAACCTGGCCTGCGAGCGGCACCGCCTGTCGGCCCGTCCGATGGCGGGGCGCATCGAGTTCCGCAGCGGCGACATGCTCGACCCCGCGCTGGGCCGCTTCGACCACGTGGTCGCGATGGACAGCCTGATCCACTACGACACGCCGCACATCGTCGAGGCGGTGCAGCGGCTGTCGGAGCGCACCCGCGGCTCCATCCTCTTCACCTTCGCGCCGCGCACGCCGCTGCTGGCGCTGATGCACCGCATGGGCCGGATGTTCCCGCGCTCGGACCGCTCGCCCTCGCTGGCGCCGCAGGCCGAGGACGTGCTGCGCGCCTCGCTGGCCGAGGCGCTGGCCCCGCGCGGCTGGCACGAAGGGCGCGGCCAGCGCATCGCCAGCGGCTTCTACACCTCGCAGGCCTGGGAATGGAGGCGCACGTCGTGAGGCTGCTTCCCCTGCGCATGCGTCCGCCGGCCTGGGCCCTGGCCCTGGCGGCGCGCTATGTGCCCTTCGCCGACGCGGCCTCGCCCGAGCTGCCGCTGGGGCGCCTGCTGCGCCTGTCGCTGTTCCAGGCGGCCATCGGCATCGCCACCGCGCTGCTGGTGGGCACCCTCAACCGGGTGATGATCGTGGAGCTGGGCGTGCCGGCCTGGTGGGTGGCCCTGTCGGTCGCCCTGCCCCTGGTGTCCGCCCCGGCCCGCGCGCTCATTGGCTACCGCAGCGACACGCACCCTTCGGTGCTGGGCCTGCGCCGCCTGCCGTACCTGTGGGTGGGCGGGCTGATGATGTTCGGCGGCCTGGCCATCATGCCCTTCGCGCTGCTGCTGCTGTCCGAGGCCACCGGCACTGCCGCCTGGCTGGCCCGCGGCGGCGCGGCGCTGGCCTTCATCCTGACCGGCGCGGGCATGCAGGTCACGCAGACCGCCGGCATCGCGCTGGCCGGCGACGTGTCGCCCGCCGAGAAGAAGCCCCGCGTGGTCGCCCTGCTCTACGCGATGCTGCTGGTGGGCCTGATCGCGGGCAGCTTCCTGCTGGGGGTGCTGCTGTCGAACTTCAGCCCGGTGCGCCTGATCCAGGTGGTGCAGGGCGCGGCGACGGCGGTGGTGCTGCTCAATCTGGTCTCGCTGTGGAAACAGGAGGCGCGCGGCGCCCGCCGCGGCGCGCGCGAGGACGACGGCTTCGGCCGCCACTGGCGCCGGCTGATGCAGCTCCCGCGCATGCGACGCTTCCTCTGGACGGTGGGCCTGGGCACCGCCGCCTTCAGCATGCAGGACATCGTGCTTGAGCCTTTCGGCGGCGAGGTGCTGGGCCTGGACGTGGGCTTCACCAGCGCGCTCACCGCGCTGTCGGCCGGCGGCGCGCTGCTGGCCTTCGTGCTGTCGGCGCGCCTGCTTTCGCGCGGCATCGACGCCTGCCGCCTCGCGGCCGCGGGCGCGCTGCTCGGACTTGCGGCGTTTGCCTGCGTGATCTTCTCCGCGCCGCTGGAATCGCCCACGCTGTTCCGCGCGGGCGCGGCCCTCATCGGCTTTGCCGGCGGGCTGTTCTCGGTGGGCATGCTGCTCACGGCGATGGAGATGCCCGAGAAGGAACTCACCGGCATGGTGCTGGGCGCCTGGGGCGCGGTGCAGGCCACCGCCGCCGGCGTGGCCATGGCCGTGGGCGGGGTGCTGCGCGATGTCGTCGCGCACCTGGCCGCGCAGGGCTGGCTGGGCGAGGTGCTGGCCACGCCGGCCACCGCCTACAGCGTCGTCTTCCACCTGGAGGTCTACCTTCTTTTCGTCGTGCTGGTGGCCCTGGGGCCGCTGGTGCGCCGCCGATCCCTCGACGCGCCCGTGCGCGCCGGCCGCCCGCTGGGACTGGCCGAGATGCCGGGGTGACCCGGCGCCCACCACCGAACTTTTTTTCAGACCGTTTTTCGACAGGAGTGCTTCATGGAAACAGGTGCCATCACCCAATACGTCGACGTGGCCCAGCTCGTGCTGTATGCGTTCTGGGCTTTCTTCGCCGGCCTCATCTACTACCTCGCGCGTGAGAACCACCGCGAGGGCTACCCGATGGACCCGGGCCGCGAAGGCGGCCCCAAGGTCACCGGCTGGCCCGTGCCCGAGCCCAAGACCTTCCTGCTCGAGGACGGCCGCCAGTTCCTGGCGCCTGACTTCCAGCGCGTCGACGGCCAGTACAGCGCGCAGCCGGCCCACCCGTGGAACGGCGCCCCGCTGGAGCCGGTGGGCGACCCGCTGCTGGCGGGCGTGGGCCCCGGCGCCTGGGCGGCGCGTGCCGACATCCCCGACATGCACGAGCATGCCGCCAAGATCGTGCCGCTGCGCCTGGTGGCCGACCACGGCGTGGCCCCGCGCGATGTCGACCCCCGAGGCCTGCCGGTGATCGGCGCCGACGGCAAGGAAGCCGGCACGGTCAGCGACCTGTGGATCGACCGCTGCGAGATGATGTTCCGCTACCTCGAGGTGCGCCTGCCCGCCGGCGGCCGCGTGCTGCTGCCGATCATGTTCGCCCGCATCCGCAAGGACGGCGTGACGGTCAATTCGCTGCTGGCCTCGCAGTTCGGCAACGTGCCCACCACCGCCCGCACCGACCAGGTGACGCTGCTGGAAGAGGAAAAGATCAGCGCCTACTACGGCGCCGGCACCCTCTACGCCACCCCGCAGCGCCAGGAACCGCTGGTCTGACGCGATGACGCCCCACCACGAGCACGAGTTCGAGGCGGAGCCGGGCCTGCCCGCGCCGCTGCCCGCGGGCGAACGCATCCTCTGGCAGGGCGCGCCCGACTGGCGCGCGCTGGCGGTGCATGCCTTCCATGTGCGCAAGCTGGCCATCTACTTCGGGCTGATGATGGCGGTGCAGGCGCTGTACCTGCTCGGCGAGCCGACACCGCCCGGCGGCACCGCCGCGATGGTCGGACGTTCGCTGCTGGCCAGCGGGCTGCTGGCCGGCACCGCGCTGGGCCTGCTGACGCTGGCGGCCTGGCTGTCGGCGCGCACCGCCCTCTACACGCTCACCTCGCGCCGGGTGGTGATGCGCATCGGCATCGTGCTGACCATCACCCTCAACGTGCCGCTGCGCCAGGTGCGCGGTGCCGACATCGCGACGGCCAAGGGCGACGCCCGCGGCTGCGGCGACCTCTCGCTGGCCCTGGCCGGCAAGGAACGCATCGGCTGGATGCACCTGTGGCCGCACGCGCGCGCCTGGCACCTGGCCGACCCGAAGCCGACCCTGCGCTGCATTCCCGATGCCGCTGCCGTGGGCGAGCGGCTGGTGGCCGCCTGGCAACAGGTGCAGCAGCAGACGCAGCAGCAGCCCGCCACCCCGCAGGCCCAGGCCTCCGCACCGGCCTCGCGCGCCGGGCAGCAGGCCCTCGCGGGCGTCAGCGCCACCCCGAACGAGGCCGTCCCCGCATGACGCACGCCCGTGCCGCCTTCAACGCCTGGCCCCTGTGGGGCCTGCTGGCGCTGGCGGCCGGGTCGGTGGGCCTGGTGGCCTGGCAGCGCCAGGCGCCAGTGCCGGTGATGCCTGCGCCGGTGAGCACCGAGGCGCCCGTGGCCTGGCAGCGCGCGCTGCGCTTCGAAGACCGTCCCAACGGCGACGTGGCGGTGATCGACGAGCGGGGCGACGAAGTCACCCGCCTGCAGGGCGAGCAGGGCTTTGCCCGCGGTGCGCTGCGGGTGCTGACGCAGGCGCGCCAGCGCCGCGGCCTCGGCCCCGACCAGCCCTTTGTCCTGACCGGCCTGGCCAATGGCCGGCTGACCCTGTCGGACCCCGCGACCGGCGAACGCATCGCCCTGGAGTCGTTCGGCCCGACCAACGCCGCGGTCTTCGCCCGGCTGCGCCACGCGGGCCTGCCCGCGGCCGTGAATCCTCCCGCTTCCCCCGGAAAGACCTCGCCATGAGCCCCGCCCACGCCTCCACCCTCGAACACGACGCACTCGCCGCGCTGATGGACACCGTCGAGAACGCCGACGACGCGATGGCCAAGGCCACCCGCAGCACCGTGCTGACGCCGCGCTTCTACACCACCGACTACGCGGCGATGGACCGCCTGGACGTCTCGCCGGTGCGCGCCGAGTGGGACGCGATGATGCTGGAGTACGAGGGCGACAACAACCACGACCACTTCCAGCGCGACGCCGCCTTCGAGCAGGAGGCGCGCGAGGGCCTCGCCAGCCTCAGCCCCGAGCTGCGCCAGGAGTTCCTGGATTTCCTGATCTCGTCCTGCACCTCGGAGTTCTCGGGCTGCATTCTTTACAACGAGATCCAGAAGCGTGTGGCCAACCCCGACATCAAGGCGCTGATGCGGTTCATGGCGCGTGACGAGTCGCGCCATGCCGGCTTCATCAACTAGTTGCTGCGCGACTTCGGCCTGGGCATCGACCTGGGCGGCCTCAAGCGCAACAAGGCCTACA
>JACCDI011320286.1_pt1 | contig 18059 bp, 13 predicted proteins | sample 7442791 | NCBI WGS metagenome assembly JACCDI01 (sample SAMN15323434, study PRJNA562643) | freshwater metagenome | isolation source: river surface water | place: USA:Blue River Watershed | collected 2017-08-15
CATCTTGTTTTCATCTTCTTTTCATCTTTTTTCATGTTTTTTCATCTTTTTATCATCTTTTTATCATCTTTTTTCATCTTTTTTCATCTTTTTCATTTGTTTTCATCTTTTTTCATCTTTCTTGCATCTAAATTACATCTTAATTTCATCTTTAATTCATCTTTTTTCATGTGCTTTTTATATGCCCTTATTCTGCATTCATGTGCATTTCTCTTGTATTCCTTCTTCATTTTATGTGCATTTCAGCAATGTTTCTTCTTCATTTCATGTGCATTTCTTTTATATCTACCTCCCAATTCAATAGTCAATCTAGTATGATACACCTCCAAAAAATTTGTCAGACAAAATATGAAAGCTATTGGAGAAATCCTAGATCAAGACTTGGTAATGTAATATCAAAGATGAGCGAGCAGTTTACACAATAGCATTAACATTTTATTTCTAGTGGATGACACAAGAAGTGGGTCAGATTATCTTACATTGAGAAATCTATTGGATCATATGAAACAGTGGAATCACATTATCTGTAAACATTCAGTTGTATTTTAGAATAAAATTCTCTCAAGAAAATGATGATATGGAAGAATAGGTATTAATGTGTCAACAAAATTATTGTAATGAAGCCAACATTGGTAGAATGATAGTTAATGATGAAAAGAACATAGCCTTTCCAAATTTAAGTGCACTAAAATTCCACAACAAAAAATATAATATATGAACAATCAGACTAGCATATATTGAAATGAACTAGTTATTACCATCAGACAATGGGAAGTAGAGTCGTAAGCATGGATGTAATCCTGTTGAAAAATCAAAATATATTGTCTTCTTTAATGGAAAGAAAGTTGTTTGCCTGGTTACTGATGAAAAATGAAAAAATCTGAGTACTCTGTTTTACATTTTTCAATGGTAACTCATCATGTCTAGAACACCTCGGAACCACATTAACATATTATGACTCTTTGTTGATGATAGAAGCATTTGAATTTTTAATTTTTACAATTGATCATGTCACTTTGAACAACCCCAATCATTAAAGAACTTGCATTTTTTAAATTTGGAACTTATTATACCTTTTCAGTTTCCTTCAAGAATACTTTCAAGAGTCAAGAGTCAAATCATCAATAAAGTTCATTTGCTCAATCAAAAAATCAAGGTGTTTACTAAGAAAACTTGATATTTACTCATCCAAGTATTCAACACTCTACTAAAGAAACTGTAAACCATTCACAGTGAGAGGATTCTCAATATTTCTTCAAAAAGGTTAACAAAGGCAAATATGAAAAAAATGGTGGAGGAGTCTCTGTAAATTTACATCAATTCTAACTAACAAGATGACTGTACTATTTGAGAGCAACATTTTATAATATATGCCTGTATTCTTCAATTCACCCATGTATAATTAAATGGAAAGATTTCATCTGCTTTTCTGAAAATTTTTTGGTACTCAAATTTATTGAAGTGGTTAATCATGAATTGTTCATTATGGTTGCTGCCTACATTGCTTGTCTTGCAAAGATCAATAGTTGGATGGACAGACATTATGAAATTACAACTATCTACAAAAAAGGTCTCCAGTAATTTATTTTCCTTATAAACCAAATGAATTACATATATGTTGATAAGTTTATCTACTCCTTTTAATAGTGTTTCAAAAATTGATCAGCTTCATGGAGATCTTCACATACTTTATCATTGATTTTTGCGGGCCACATTTCCATATTATTATTACATTCAGTGTCACATTTGACTTCATTGTCTATATTCAATTTTCCTTTTATTTCTTTTGAAGCAAAGGTTTGCTCTTTGAATCATGTCCCATACTCTTGTATCGATCACGTTGGTATGGTTGAGATATTGCATTTTTGTCTAGAATGATTTCCTCTTCAATGCATGTTTTTAAGATCAATTTAATTCTGTCATGTAAACAGATTAACTTTATGGATGTTTTGACTTGCATTATCAATGTATTGTGGATACCAAACTTCCATTAGATTTCAGTGTTACAGCTGACTTCTATACCTAGTATCCATACTATTAAGACCACTTTTGAAGTGAAGACTTGGTGTTTGATTTTTATCCCCTACCATTATAATGAGTCATTCAAGTATGGATTGTAAATGATTGTAATAACCAATGATATCCTTTCAAGATTTTGTTGACTGCCTGTACACCTGGTCTTCCAAGAGAAATAGGACAGCTATTTACAAAAAACAAATAATCAAGTTGCAGCTGGGATCCAAATCATAATCATAATAGAGAATTTATTGTGATGAAAAATACAACCACAAAAAAGTGGATTCAATAATAGTAAAGATTCACCACATTATGCAGTGAATGAAAATCAACAATTTTTACAACTTTCTTTGCTGTTTCAATAATGCCTAAAATATCTTTGCTTTTGATATTCAAACCAAGAAAGCCATATTTCAGCTTAAAATATACACAATTTGGAAATATATAATATAGGCAATTACAATTGTTGATCTTACAAACAAAGCATTAGGAAAAACAAATATCATGCTTAATTGGACCCACTTTGGTGAACAAAGTCATTCATTAGTTCACTTCAATAGATGAATTGGTCTTGGAGAAACAAAATGCATGATGTAGCACCATTTTCTGTGCAGTGATATATTGAATAAGTGAAAAAGTTCTGCTTTGGAATGATTCTATCAGCACGGAATATTGCTTTCACCATTTACTAATGGTTAATCAAATTAAACATGTACATAGACATCATAATTCATTTAAGGAGGGTTTGCCCATCCAAAGATGTGAGGTTGTATCTTGATGTCACTATTTGTAAAATTTGTTGTTCCTTCATTTGCTGGTATCAAACAGCCTTTGCAAATGAGACCATATCCATAAAGCGTGATTGTTTGACTGTAAGGATAAATGTTAGGAGTTTTACCTCAGTCTATGATGGTACAGAATAAAACAGGGCAAACACAATGTATACTTGGTAGCTTTATTTCTCCTCCTCAGTAGAGTATACACTTCAGTCATTTTTAGTGTACATATGACTACTCATGACTAACACCCAGTTCCACCTAGTACCAATGACTTTTCCACTAGGTTTGGGAGATTATATGTTTTCTCATACTGCTAGAACAGGAAGTACCTACTGGCTTCTGATTTGAGTGATTGCAACAGGCTATTTTCTGCCATACAGCCCTTCACTACATTTGATGTCACAAACACTTAAGCATCTGAAAAAGATGATTATGTGAAAATAATATATTATAAGAATAAAAGAATGTCTCAGGTGTCAAGGCTTGACAAGAGACTATACCAGATACCAGCATACAAGTGTACAGTTACAAACTGATTGATATGGATTGTATAGCACCCTAATATGAGCTCAGACTGGATAAGTAGAAAGAAGCATCAACTTTCATGGATATCACAAGGCCATGTAAGACATCAAAATACAAATCCCAGGAAGATGCTCCATCTGTCCCACTTGGGACAGACAAAAAATGAACCCTTGTGACCAATATGGTCAAATCACACTCATGTATATCAATCATAATATTTTTCTCCTCTTGCAAGCTATAGCCCTTTTGACAGATTTAAATTTAATTCAAATTCATTTGCTTCCAATGTGTGTCATTGCACGTCAATTTAAAGAAAACTTTTTTTTACACAATTGATTGCTGATGTGACTGTGGAAGTACATTGCTCAGTTCACAATAATGCAGAAAATTCTAAGTTGATTTTATTGTGCACAAAATCGTTTTTTGCTTTTTCTCAAATAGAAGTTTTTTGAAATCATTGGTCTGTCCAGCAGAGATGGACAAAGCTTGGAAAATCACCTTCCTTGGATTTGTATTTTACTGTCTTGCGTGTACTCACAATGGGTATAGATGTGTTGATTCAGCTACTGACGTGGTACATATTTGTGTAGATTTTAGACACATTTACTGGTAGGAAAATACATCTGAAGGCCTCAAACTTTGATCATATATAAACAAGAGGGATTCACCTCTGGCAATGTGATCAAGGCCTCTTTCATGTCTACTTATAACTTTCAAATCAAAATTCTAAATACTGGAATCTCTAGTTGATTTACCTACCCTGATTACTCTATCATAACAAATAACCTACGGCTTTACTAGATTAGTTTCCATGACAAAAACAATTCCATTATCACTCTCATCATTTTGATTTACAAAAAAGTTACTTAACAAGCATTTGACCTTTGATGATGTGGTTTTTCTGAAAACACCATGGGAAGTTGGGATGTGTTCAAGAGTGGATAATCTATATCAGGACTTCAAAATTCACAATTATTGTTGTCGAAATGACAACGAATGTTTTATTGACAATTATTTCTAAATTCAAGATCATTTGTAAAAAATAGGCATGGATATAAAAGTACTCTATGTTGAAAGTTACACAGGTTTGGAATGAAGCCAGATACAGTGGGTAGACTATTATTTATTAAATCAAAATAAGTGGTGTTTGAGTGATGAGAAGCGAAAAAGGTGAAGTTTGAAGCAAGACCATGAAAATTCAATCAAGTATTTGGAATTAGGATTAGTCTGTAGAAGGCCATAATTTTGACCTTGGAAATGAGATTTTCCCCTCTCCTAAATGATATGTTCCCGAATACAATTTTTTGTTTTTCTTACAAGATTGAACGCTTGTACACACAGTCAATCTCGAGTGATCTCTTTGTAGAAGAAAAGTAGTGACTGCATACCGTAATGGAACGAAGATGAAATAAAGTTTTGTGAGATTGGTACCAAAATTTACACCACCTTGGACTCTCTAGAGTTCGACATAAACTCCAGAACAGTCGATTCTAAAGTTAGATATTTGTTTGTGCATATCAATGAGTACAATTCGTTGCAATTTCAAAAGAACAGTCATTTTGTTGATGTTTCCTCGTGACTTGACTTCCTTTCCGAAGACAACGATTTGACCCCGTATGCATAATATTCTATCGATTTCAAACCACTGACCCCCCTTAACTTTGTCTGATCTGGTTTCCACGGACGAAATTCTTTCTGAACCACCCATTTACTCCTACCCGTTCCGACAGTTGAACTCCGTGACTTTCCTCCTTCATTACCAGCCGCCAAATATTCACCCCCCCGCCATCCCACATGGCCTCGTCCATCAGGATGGCCCAATGCCGCCATTCCCCACCTCTTTCCTTTCTTGAATGACTCAGCCGGTCTCACGGGCCTCTTCCTCATAACACCGGCCACATCTTTCCTTTCTTGTGCAATCTGATCCCCACTTCTCCAAATAGCAAAGGACCATTCTTCCCATGAATCAATGCGATTAGATGAATTTTTATTGTGCATTAATTTGTCGTAAGCGTCTCGCACAATGCGAAATTTGTTTAAGGCAATGACGGGATCGAGATTGGAAACATCGGGGTGAAGTTCTCGAGCTAGGCGGTGGTAAGCAGCCTTGATTTCCGTGGTAGTGGCTCCCCACGTGAGTCCAAGGGCGGAGTAAGGATCCGATTTCTTCATTTCTTCCGTGTTGGTGAAGTAGGATCGAGTGAAAACTTTTCTGTAGGTGTGAGTGGCGATCAAACTAGTGTTCATACTGTGTTGGGAGAACAAAGTGCGAGACGACTCGACACGGTGAGAATTTGTAGAAGGCGGTTTACGAAAGAGGAGGTTATTTCTAGTTGACATGGTGTATGCGGGCTTCGAGGTTGCCGATTGCAAGGAATCTAGGCAGTGGCAGCTGAACCGCCAGCATAGCTCCCTGATTATACGCGTCATCGTCAGCTTTGAATGGAGCCGTGAAATAAAGAGGTCAATACAAGTAAATAATCTTCAGCTCTTTCTCAATCGCCAAGAAGAACAAATAATATGACAGAAGCTAATAATATTATATCATGATATTTCCTCCGCTCTTCATTTGATCGCGGGCACAAAAAAAATAAATTTTATAATGAAGTGAAGAAAAACAATATGATACCCATACGTATCGAGCCATGATAGTAATACACAAGGGAGCGAAAACACAGGTGGATAGTATTAAAACACAAGATCTCAAGCGTAAATAAAAATTTATCAGGAAATTACGTAGCTCGAGCAATGATGACGTGTTGGTCTGGACAAAGTCTGGATCTTTCACGAAAGATGACGTAGTAACAAGAACTATTTAATTCGCACAGTCGAAGAAATCTATGACAGTTGTTATTGTCAAAAGTTCGGACACATCCAGATAACTAGTAAAATATCGCTCTACAACCAAAAAGTTGTTAGTAAAAGTTGCTCAGGATGGTCCCAAGGAAGTATGTGCAAAACGGTTTGGCTCCCCATTGATGCGTGTGAGTGCACGAGGGTCATATCCAAGTTTTTGTGGAGTCATTTGTTGTCAAAAGTTTGGACACTCCCACAGGGATGCACTATTCCTATGTAAACATCAGCTGTTGAGGGTTCACTTTTGGGTAAATTGATCATCTAACAAAATGTGCACAATTGAGTGTGCATGGTCACAACAATGGCAGTAAGGCCACAAAAAATTATGCAAACCCATCAAATTTCATTTTGGAACACCAATGGTGTGACTTTGAGTGGTCATAACTAAGTCAAAACTTAGAGTGACCCCAACATATTACACATCAATATGTGCAGAATTTTGTAAGGAATCCTTATTATGATCTCAGATTGACATCAAAGTCAATAGTCAATAGTTCAAAAGTCATTATTCATTTACTAAAAGTGTCTGAACTTAGGGTTCAATTTGGTGTGTCCAAACTTTTGACAATAACTGGTAGAAAAGATTAATTTGTTTCCTGAGAATAAATCACTTCTGTAATTATAACAAAAATTAAAAAATCGCTACATAAAAAATGCCATGTCCCAGGAAACCACCTTATCCTCCACCTCCTCTGCAAAAGTTTCCCATGCTTTGAAGCTGTTATCACAGCTACAAGAGAAGAGAAAAGAGGAACATGCTGGACTACCAACAGATGCCATGCACAATGAATCAGATGTGGAAATTGATTCATCATCTCCTATTCTTGACATATTCTATGCAAATGGAGGATCCCAAACATTGAAAGAAATGATGAATTTTAGTCACAATGGATTTGAACGTTTTTGGCACCATTTCGATACCATACTCACCCAGGCGTTCATGATTGGATGAGGTGAAAAACAGATGTGACACCAAAAGATTTACTTTTTATTGTCCTATGTGTCTTAAAAGTTGCAACAAACTGGGACTTGATTGGTGGGATTTTTGAAAAAAAGGACCCATGCTTCAGAAGCTATTCTTCATGTGCTGTAAACCTTTTTAGTCCATACATCTATGAGGAGTTTGTCAGAAATTATTAAGAAAAATTGTCCATGAAAAGTTGTGTAAAAACACACACACATAGTTCAAGATCTTTCCCTGTGCCCTCTATGCCACCAATATTATTTTTCAATGAGCAAATCATCTCTTGGGAACATTATTTGAAGGGAAGCTGTATTTTAGTGGAAAACACAAGTTGTATGTGAACAAGACTGAAGTGTCTGTGGCCCCAACTGGTCTTGCCATTCATGCAGCCAGGAAGTGTCTCTTGCACTGTTATTTTTTCAGGGGAACCTTGAGATCATGACACTGGTGTCTTATCAACAAAGGACCCTCATGGTTGGGTAGTTCTTGTGGACAAAGGGTACCAAGGTGCTCAGCAGTATTTAAGAGCAATTATTCCCAAGAAAAACTGCATGGAAAATTACTTACTCTGGATGACAAAACATTTAATGCCAGAGTTGTAAGCAATTGCGTAATTGCAGAAAACTTTTTGGTCATGTCACAAAACTTTGGGGTGGTATTTCCACAAAGTACAGGTGGACAGAAGATGGTAATGATGGCAACTTTTGCCTTTGTGTTTGGCTGACAAATTTTCATGTCAGCTATCATCCTCTTTGCAATGAAGTAGATGTAAGTCACTACAACCTTGAAAAAATTTATTGGTGAAAAAATTGTGCAACAGTACAAAGTGGCAATAAAAAAATATTGTGAACACTGCCACAGGCACATTGCCTGGAGGCTGGGAAGTTATTTGCCTCATGTTCATCTGGTATTTCCCTCAGCAGCAAGAGTCTTTGGGGGTGATTGCCATGTGGGTGGGGGAATGAAGGGGGAATTGATGTAAAATTTGTGTTTGTGTTGTTTCGTCATCTTGTTTTTTAGTGGTTTTAAACTTTCAAGTACACAACAGTAGTTTCCAAGGATTTACATGAAATTGATTTTTTATGTTCATTTCCTTACATGTAGTAAAAAAGAGTTTTTTGAAATGACTCAGTCAACTTCTAATTTACCATGATCTCTGTCAAGGCTCAATTGTCTTAAACAATGACTCATGTCAGTCCAAGTTATGTGGTATTCAAGCAGCAAGCTAATATTTGCTTTTGCAATTTACTAATCAATTTGTTATGTTTCCTTTTTTCCCTGCATTAATTAGAGAGTGGGGGCATCCCATAAACAACTAACTTGGATTGTACCACAACATCAGTCCCAACTCAGAAAGAGCTTAGACAAACCCAAAATGACCAAGTAGACAGCTGATTGGACAATTCGGAGAGGTAACATTTGTTTTTCCTGGAAGACAACAGAATGGCAATGTTTTTTAGTGATTTATTTTACTGCTATGTAGAATTGCATGTCCAAGGAACTATCACCAATATTATAAGTGATAGGTAACTATTACAGTTAATATTGGTAATAATTGTTATGACTAAAGTGTATTTGTATACACTTTTACACTAAATGATGGTAGTAATATACTATTACTGTTATTTTTAGTCCATGACCATGCAATTGAAATCCCTAATATTGCAAAAATAATGTCACCAATCTACTATCTTCCTGCAGCTGTAACAAGCTTGCATCAAAAATGATGACAAAAATGCTTCTGTTACATGGAAAATGATATCTTACTACACACAATTTTGTTGGTACAGTTTTCTACAAAAGAAGATAATTTTTGTTTCTGTGGTTCATTTTTGTCAAGAAAAAATGAATTCAAAGCTTTGTTTTTGTTGGATGAAAACCTCTAAAAAAGTCTACACCAATTTGTACATTTTTGTACCATGTTTGGATACATTTGAATACCAAAGTTTCAAATTAAAAGAAGATGATATTAAATCCCGCAAAGGTGTTCATCATCCAATATGCCATTGTCTTGTGGGCCCTTTAAACGTGTGGTGTATTGTGGGCTCCAGTCATCTGCCACAGATCACAACATCATCTTAATGTAAAATTATACTACGTTTGATGTAAATATATTTTTACATATTCCAACAGTAGTGGCTGTGTTTTTTGTCATACTACTTGTCAATAAATTTGCTTGAAGGTTGTTAGAGTTCTGGTACAAATATCTGAAAATGTCTTTTTATATTTTGTAGGAGGCTTGTTTCAGCCTGAGTCCATCATAAACAAGAGTCACTTTTTTTGTCAAATTCATTAATGACAATCCACCATCAAACCAGTTAAGATATCCCAATATATTATTTCAAATTCTTGTACTGTGACAGTGGTCAAGCAAGTGAGTAATGTAAATTAGGGCAATGGGACAGGATTTGTTCTACATGCCACCTGGCCTAATGTGTTTGTGTCATCAGGTATGCCATGCATATCAATGACACATGATGAGTATTAAAAATTATGAATACACAAAATATTTTCATAAAATCTTGGGTTTTTTCAGGAGACATGACACTTTGGACTGGCAAAGATGTTTTAGAAATTATAATTTTTCAATTTTCCAGCAACACCAAAAAAATGAGTGTATCAGACACATGATACTGATATTATTGGTGTTAGATGATTGGAACTGATCATATCAGTGTTGGTTAGATATTATTGGTGCTTGTAAACTAACACTAACAATATGAGAATCAATGAAGTAACACTGATAATATATGTATCTTGATTAGCTATCACATTTCAGTTATATACAAAGTAGGTACAATTTACTTGTACATGACTCTAATGATCATACATATTATAGTGTTAGCATTATTCTTCATTTGACAGGTCAACACAACAATGTTTTCTCTAGTAATTTGAACCCTTAAAATAATCAGCTCAATTTTTGATACTCCATAGCTTAACAGTTTCAATCACCATCAATCTAGGATGACAATTATTAAAGTTTCAAGGAATTAATTTCAACATAAAATTAACTTGGTGAAAGCACATTGTAGTAATCAAGCAGCCACACCAACGACCCCATAGGCATATTTTCATCACATTATTCCATATCTTCTCTGCATTCATGGAACAAAGTATCCACTCTAAGGAACACTCTTTCTTGTGATTTGTGATTTGTGATTTGTGATTTGTGATTTGTGATTTGTGATTTGTGATTTGTGAGTTGTGATTTGTGATTTGTGAGTTGTGATTTGTGATTTGTGATTTGTGATTTGTGATTTGAGAGTTGGGAGTTGGGAGCTGGGAGCTGGGAGTTGATTTTCTGGTTTTCTTTTTCTCCAAAGGAATGTAGAAGAATGGGTCCATGGGTCTTTATTATGTGGTTTGATTACTGAATCCCAATGAGGCTATCCCAGTGATTCAGTTGGTTGAACTGTTTTGTGTGTAATGAAACACTTATTCTAATTCATTTAGATTGTTCATCCTTGTTGAGCTGATCATTTTGAAAGGAATTATTGTTGGAAACTTGTGTCATTGGGGTGATAAAACATGATGAAAATGCAGTAATGCAATTGATTCAAAAATACTGGACAAATTCACAATTGTAGCTACCAATCATTCATTGAAGTTTCAATTGTGGAAAAATGAAACAGAAAGTCAAACATCTTGCCTTGTGGCTATTGAGAATTGGTGTCACAATATTATTTACCTTTTCTTGGAGGGAAATTCAATACAAGACTATCCTTCAATTGGCTACTCCTGAGATATTGACAGTGTGAGTTATCATCCTTGTCATTTTTTGATCAGGATGAAACATATGATGATGTCACTCTCTAAAACAATTCGATGAAATTTTGGGGGATGATGTTGTGATGATGATGAATATTTCCTTGCAATAGCAATAGTCCTGAAGGATGTCACTACCTTGATGCATCAAAGATCATCCCACTTCTTAAGACCACCATCATCTTGTACCCTCTTGTCCACTTCAAGACATATGGTAAAAATGACATAACATAGGTCACACTATGTACCAAACCTATTCAGTTCATTTTATGTTGGAGAAAATTGATATCAATAATTATTGAGATGGATTGAAATATCCCTTGTATCTTACTTGATTACTTGGGATATTATCAATACATTAGAATCATCAAGATCAACTTATCACCAAATAATTCTATTTTCAACAGAGGGGATCAACATCCAATGAGAAGAAGACAAAAAGTCATCTTTCATCTTTCAGAATCTTGCTGGTATGTAGAAGAAGACAAGAAGTAAGAGCCAAAATAACTTTTTCCTCACACTGTGGAATCAATCAAAACTGAATTGCACATTCCTGTCAAGAAGCACAATGATAGTGGTTCCAATGACATCAAACCAAACAGCATGAAAAACTTACACCAACTCAAAGTTATTATAATTCATCCACAGAACCCTCTTCTTCAGAAATATGCCAAGCTGATTCTGAACACAACATGTAATAATCAATGTAAAAAGTTCTATGCCAACTCATAGTTCCAATAATTCAACCCCAAAACTCTCTGCTACAAAAACAAGCCAGGCTGATTCAGATGGCAACAAAACAAACTTCTCACCAACGGAAGAGGAATCTCAAAGATAACTGAAGTTCAATTCAGTAAATTATATGTGGAAACAGATATTCTTCATCATTTGCCAAAAACTAAGAGGAGGACAGAGGAGAATAGTAGAAACTTTTTTGATGCAATAATGTTGTTGGGATATGATATGCTGAGTTTGTTGTGAAAATTACAGAAAAAATATGAAATTGGATGATAATTTCATTTGTTTGTTTTTGGGTTGTGTGAGAGAGGTGTGTTGGATATCCATGATACATGGCTTTTTAACTTACTTTTTTATTTTTTACTTTTGTAATGGTTTCAAATATATGAATTCCAATGAAGAACCACTTCTCTTTTCTCATGGTCTTGTGTCTTGCTAGGTTATATGGGGAGTGCAGCCACAAAAGCAAAATTCAACTACAGCTACCATGGCAATGGACTCAGCCATCTGTGGTAACAGCTAATTCTTCAATAACATGCCATTTTGGCACTTGTGGCTGTATCAATGGGTGCTCCCTACCCCCAGCAACAATGCTGATGTTGGTGTCTGGGAATGAAGTGGTGGCTATTCCATTGATCAAGCTTGTCATGGTGAAGGGTTGTAACTGCATTAATACTAAAATATCAATTTCAAATTTAACCTTTTAGCTCAAAAATTAGTTTTTCTTTTTTATTTCCATTTAGTTTATTGAACTTGATGCATGACAGGTGTAGTACTGTAGACTTTGGTCCCTAAAAAACCATGATATGATCATTCAAAATATTAGATGCCATGGGCAATAATGCTTTTCCCCGCTTGGTATGATATGGTTTCAAGAAAAAGTACTTATATACTTCAGTCATAAATTATTGCATAGTTAAGTTTTTAGTGGATTTTGAGCACTTGAATAGTTTTTTTAGTTACGTGCTTGTTATGTTTTTAACAAGTTAATCAATGTCATATTTGGACAGTATTTTGACAACATCACAAAGACACTGTTGTTCAAATGCTTTCACTAAAACCCCATGATGGAGAATGTGATGGACCCCTCTGATGCAGACTAATGCATAATGATGTCATGATGATGACATGAATGGCTTTGAAATCTATCACAACAAACTGGATTTCTAATTAAGATGTTGATGGTTCCAGATATTTTCATTACAATGCTGTTGAAGGCAAAGGTTTTCTTTTGAAGATAGCATCTAGCTTGGTCTGGTGGAAGAATTGCCATGGTTTATTTTACTTCACCCAATTGCAGATTTACATGGGTCATTCATATCTCATGAAGAAAATTTAAGGCATTACCTCATGATTCAGGTGATGGATCAATCTCATGGTAGTTTCACTTTTACTCAAATCAAAGAATTGTGCATTCTTGATGAAGCTCTCCATAGTTAGTGGAAATGGTCCACTTGAATTACGTCCAATTAATAGTTTGTGGCAGCTTGATGGCTGGGTCTGTTACATCCAAACTTTTGTTTAGAGATTGTTTCAATTTTTCCAACATGAGAATATCAAAATCTGTCTCTACTGGTGCAAACAAATATCAGTTTCAGTACAATTGACCATGTTGTTGACTTTAAATCCCTTGAGCTCTTTTCTGCTTTTATACTTGACCAAATGGATAGATATCATCCTACATATCCCACATCTCTTGTCCATCTTGCAATGAACAATGAGTACCAACAACTAAATCTTTTAAAATGCTTGAAGAGTAGGCTTCAGCGGCATTTCAAACACTGACAGAAGTCTCTCCAATCATTCTATGTCACTCCTCTCAGGCAAGTTCAAAGTGATAGTTTCAAATTATTTTCATATCCAAATCCAAAGACTCAAACATACCACTCAATTTCAACAATTAATTTATGAGCAATATCAATCTTTTCCTCAAAGCACTAGCTATTAGTCAACAGAGAGGAGTCTTGACTGCATTTTGGATGTAATGTCCAAAAGTGGTGTGCCTTCCTCATTTACTAAAATAACTAAGACTATGTTAGGAAAGAATATTTCAGCATGGTCAAGATTGATTCCTAATTCTCATTTGACTGATGACATAGATGCATCTATCTTTGCTATGGAAAGTGTGATAATCCTCATTTTAATGGGCTCATGTCCAAGTCAGCGTCATCATCATGTTGTACAATGCTTCAGTGGACTATAGCATTGAATGGTTTGCCAGCAGAGAGGTGGTACCAAAAGGAAAATATTCTTTGTGTATGTGACAAGAGCTGGATTTGTATTACAGAAATAAAAAAGGACTAAATCAACAAATTTTGCTAAAAAACAAACTTCAAGACAAGCAGCTGTAGTCAAGAACTTGAAAAATATTCTATCAAATGAACTAATCACATTGGATCTTGTACTTCAAAAATCAAAGTAAGTCTGCAAGAAAATGACCTAGTAGGTGAATAACCATGGAAATCAGATAATAATTTTTATAATCATTGTATGGTGTAGATAAACTTAGAGTTTTGAAGTGTGTCAAAAAACAATACATTTATCACCTTTTGTCAACTGTTGGGCTTATTTATTTCAAGATTTCATTTTGTCATTGAAGAAATTTGAATGAGATAATGTAGAGGGAGTGAGCAAACTAATTCTTTCTTTGTAATACATGCAATTTGTGACAGCATTGGGCTGCTTCTTCCCTGTCAACACGCAAATATTCTATTGCTCATTGTTTTTGCTTTATTCCAAGTGATAACTTCATTGACTCTGTTAACAACTATTTTGTAGTCTCACCATTTTCATTTAATATCCATATCTGGGGCACCCCTTGACAATGCACCCCCAATCTTTGGTCAATAATCTACTGTATAAGAATGAAATAATATATATCAAATAAAAAATGGAAGAAAGCTTGTGGAAATTGTAATTGGACAGTAAGAGAATGAATATTGATTTCCATTAAGAATGGGTATGTCTCTATTTTAATAACTTAGTTTATGTTTTTCTTTTCACATACATGATACATGCAAGGTTCTAGCATTTGTTAAGCTCCATCAATTAAAAAATCAGAATGATGTCAACTTTTTGTACTCTGCAATGACCCAAAACTATATTCTCTAGAACTGTAACAAACCAGCTCTGTGATATCATACCATTCCATATAGTACTTGGAGAGTTGAGTTGCAGTTGATTTTGATAGAGGATTTAATTAGGATTTGAGCAAATTTTTCAGCCAAAAAATGGGTGCTATAGTTGGACTCCAGAGGATGTTGTCATTTGCAAAAACCTCATTTTGATGAACAAATGATCTATAGTTTATAGAGATAGAAGGATGATGGTAGACAGTGGTATCAATAGTTGTGAAAATAGATCAAGTACTATCAAAGTGTGATGGTTGATGTGATGCATTTAAAGCAATCAAGTGCAAGATTTCCTACAACCAATACTGAATATTGATGAAAATGTTCAGCACAAGTAGTACCACAATAGTTGATGTTTTATGTTTTCATGTGAAATATGCAAAGGTTTCCTTACCAAGAGATTTTCTAAGGTATGTTGCTGTTGTTGTGATCTTTGTTTATCATTTCTTTTCTGTATTCTGGTGAATATTAATATTGGGGTTACTGAGAATTTCTATCTCTAACAACATTAATAATAGTTTTATTCATACATGCAGAATTTGATTTTATCCTGCATTAGCAGCTAGAGCTTCTAGAGTAAGTCTAAGTAGGTTCATCCCAGAAACTGTTGACAGGAGAAAATGTCTGAAATCCTTTCTATTCAACTTCCTGCTCAGTTTCTGTCCAATGGGTTATAACATTAATTTTTCATTTCTTGTAATTAAAAGTAAAATAATCCAATAGTGAACCCATCCATTCAAATCAACAACACCATCAAAATATACTCTGTGTTTCTGCACAAGACAAAGACTTTCCATGCAATACACCCAGGTTCAGAGTAACAATTTTTGAGTCACAAAAAGGTATGTATTGTAATAGACAATGTGCTGAGGAAATACACATGACTAGACAGAAATAAGGGTAGTATGAGCACATGCCTGGTACGTACTCAAGAGGTACAGGAATCCATAAAGGATCATTACTGGGAATCTAAGTGATGTACAAAAAGACATTACATTCCCTCTATCTATAATCAAATCAAGGATACATGGAATCTAAGTAGGATCACATTAATGTGGTCTCCCAGCATGATTAGGTGTATTAATCAATTTTACTTCCCCTTGTTTCAGGCCTTAATTAAATTGTTACTGTTCTATTTGAATTGACTTTAATAATCTTAAAGAGTCCTTAAGTGATTGGTTTTAATTCACCTTTAATAGATTTTGTGTTTAAGGACATGTCATCAATCTGGTATTTGCAATCAATGCTGTTTTCATTTGTACACAACAAAGCATTATTGGCAGTTGTGCTCTCCATACCTGCCAATCTACTGGGATTAACATTGAGAAATGTGCCCCAAGAAAATGTAAGTTTCTGGCTTGGAGTAAAATATAGTTGAAACCCTGCATGTAGGGCATACATGACAGTGACCAAGATGACATTTGAAATCCAAGCAATCTTGTTCAAAATTCAAGGCGGTTTGGCATGCAATAGTATTTTCAATAAATTAGTAACTGTCTGATGATTGTTTGTATATGGTATTGAATTTTGGTACTGTAGTAACTTCTTTGATATTCAGTATGTGTAATGAGTGAACAAAGGTTAATCCAGTGAATTCACTCTATTGTCATAAATGACTTGTAATATTTTGGGTAACAGACAAGCCAAGTTTGCTCAAAGTGAGCAACAATATTTTCTATCTTATGATCTTGACAGGATTAGTGTTTATGTCAATCTAGGTAAGAGCATATAAGTTAGATGTGTTGTGAGAGGTTGATGTGAACTATGAGCCAATTAAGTCAAGCATTTTTTTCTCAAGGAGTTCATGTAATATTCCTGTCAGGGAACAAGGACCAAGGGCTTTGGTTCATACACAATCAATGTAAGCAAAGCATTTAATACAAAAGTGAAGACTAGGGTGATAAATAGATGATCATAAGTATATTTATCAAGCTGTAGTATTGATTAGAAATTGTCTGTACAGTCGCTAAAACAAACATTTTAGATTCAATACATTTTTGGAGATTGTCTCTAAGTTGTTTATTTTCTCTTTCGATTCTTCATTACCAATTTTAGGTTTTTGATAAAATTTAGATGAATTTGTGCAAACTCATTCATGACATATCTTCATTTTTATTGTTATTGTTTGTTTCATTTAAAATGTTAGTTTATTGTTATCTTCAGTTCTTGTGCAAATTAGAAGTGCATCTGTATTGTTTTAAAACTGGTTCTCCACAAATATGTTTCTTTGAACTAAAGCAGTTTTTAAAGCATGTTCTGTATGACTTCAAAACCATAGGTTTGATTTAATTAATACTTTTAATTTTTAAATTCTTTAATCAATCTGGGATTTTTATTTTTGTATGATGTGATGCTTCATTGTTTGATGGATGATATATTTAGTTAGTCAAAGGTAGATGATCAACAATGTTGAGATACTTTGTATGAGTTTTATAGGACTATATGTGGCACTAATTGCTGACAAGAAGCACATCTTGACTAAGAGACACCATTTTCAGACCAGGCATTGTACAGTGCCTTCAATAGAGGAAACACAGAATCATACTATATTCCTGACAATGTATCAGATTCGTTTATTGCTAGGACACTGACTACAAATCCATCTGAATGGACTCTGATTTGTTATTGCTGTCACCTAACCTTACCGCACATCACCATCACTGGACCCTCCCATAATCTAACTGTTTTAACTGCTCTGCCCAATTCCTTATCTACCTTTTCCCAGGTCTGCCTCAATATCAACATTTTCTCCTTCAACCCCTTTGGCTATCCTGTACAGCACCAGCTTCCTCTTGACCATTCCACCCCTGATTGACTACATATACAACTATAAACCACCTGGATTCTAATCTAAACCCTCCTCCTCCATGGTCTTCTATTATCTACCAACTCTCACAACAGGCCAGTCATCAATATACAAACAATTGCTATCACAAACAGTCCTACAACCACATTATCTTTCACATGTTCTACCTCTGTCTCACTGTTGTCTACTTGGTAAGAATCCTTTACTGGACGCCCTGACGCCATCCCCCAAGTTGGGACAAGTTGGGACATTTCATGCCCACAGCTTACACCCCTTCACAGTGAAGCTATTCACAAAACTTTGCAAGAACCAACAGCCCCCACCACTACACAGTATACCCTCAGCAATCTACCAATAGCCCACTCCACTTGATATTGTCATAGTCCCCACCACTTGATGGTGTCACCATACACACTTACATGTATATCCATGGCCCAAAAACTTCAAGACACCCTCACATCACTCCACATCCCATG